>Ga0315284_10012753_pt1 | contig 11968 bp, 12 predicted proteins | sample YL17G09_16_MG_FD_203696 | JGI IMG/M metagenome (GOLD analysis project Ga0315284, IMG submission 203696) | Sediment microbial communities from Yellowstone Lake, YNP, Wyoming, USA - YL17G09_16 | ecosystem: Environmental > Aquatic > Freshwater > Lake > Sediment | place: USA: Wyoming | collected...
TATTGCGAATCATTCTGTTGCGTTTTTTATTTCTGTTGAATATTTCTGTCATTTTTGCACTTCTATTGTTTCTATTATTATTGCTATTGCGATTGTTTTTACAGTTGCTACAGTTACAGTTACACGCAGCCGTATTTATATTATTATTGCAACTATTGCAACTATTGCTACAGTTGGTACAGTTGCTACAGTTACATTTACGCGCAGTATTTCCGCGTGCATTTTTTCCACGTTTTTTTGTTTTTTTATTATATTTTTTCCTTGTATTTGCCATTGAATTGCCTACTTATATATTATATTAATATAATAAATAAAATAAATAAATAAATAAATAAAATCAATAAATAAATCGGTATCTAATCAAGATATTCTTTGAATAGTTCATATGTGTTGTTCATTGACTTTGTCACATCCGGTTGCGAGCCCAAACTAACGTTTAATTCTGTAATGTCTATATTAACTACATCTTTGGTATACAAATAATTTAATATTTTTTTCCCATTTTCGAGTTTTATGCCGCCGCTATCGACGGTTCCGGTAGACGGTATATATTTCGGGTCCATACAATCCACGTCAAAAGAAATATGAACGGGCGAATTTCCAACAAATTCATTTATTTTTTCCAAAACCGTCGACAAATTGTTATTTATTTCCGACGGAGTGATTGTCTTAATATTGTATTTATATATAATGTCAACTTCAAAGGGGTCTAAACATCGCGTCCCAACAAACAACAAGTTGTTCAAACTCAGTTTATGTTTGATAAACGGGAAATCATTATTCACGTCTTTATCGAGCCCTGTAATAAAACTCAAAGGCATTGCGTGGTAGTTTTTAGCAAGCGCGCTTTCATACGTATTTATGTCGCCGTGCGCATCGAAATAAATGACTTTTGCATTCGGATGCTGATTCAGCGTATCGGCCATAGTTGCAATTGCCATCGAATGATCTCCGCCTATATTTATTTTACGCCCCTTAATTGCTTTATTCATATTGTATAAATTGATAAGATTCCGGTATAAATTATTTGTCATTTTTGTTTTTATGAAGGAGTGATCTTTGTGATTTATTAATTTTGAAAACTTGCTTGGAGTTTTATCTACGCCTGGTTTATTTTGGCCCAAACTTTCAGGATAGAGCACTATTTTTTTAAATTTATGTTTTACAACGTTTAGAACTCCTGTCCGAGTCCGAATCTTTCGCGTCTTATATCTATTTTTATTTTTATTTTTGTTGTAGAAGTATTCTTTTTTATTATTTTTTTTAACTAGGTGACACTTGTACAATATGTTGCAGTTGGCTTTTCCATATTTTGCAATTTGATTATTATATGATGCAACACTACAATTTTTTTGTTTTTTCGTCTTCATTATTTATATTTAGTTGAGATAAAAAACAAACATTATAAAAAATAATTAGTAATCATCTCCAAAAAGCAATTTTGTTTGAAGTGATTTATTTTTTGTTTTTTTATTTCTGCGTTGAAAATAAAGTTTGACTTTATTATAAAACTCTTTTACACCTTTGCATAATCCGCAGCCGCAATTAGATTCGTTCTGGTGCTCGTGCATTGGAAACATGTTATTACTTAATCAACTAAATTAAGTAATAATATCCTTTTATATATACTTTTATATATACTTTTATTTATATTTATATTTTATTTTTATTTATAATATGAAAAAAAATAAAATATATGTAAAATATAAGATAATAAGTTACTAATAATGAAAGTAAAATCATCATCGTCATCATTTAAATGTTTGCCAAACATGTTTTGTGTAAAAAATACAACTATTTTATTCATTGTAATATTGGGCTTACTTGCTGGTTATTTCATGTATTCCAAATATTATATTACTGAAAAAGTGGTTACGATGCAGATGCCACAACAAATGCCATCAATAACACAAATAACACCAATGTTTATGCAAGGTTCCGGTAATTCAGACATTCTTGAAAATCCGTATGCGCCACCCTTGCGCAACGATGGTTATTTTAGTGGCATAAGCGGTATGAGCGGTATGAGCGGTATGATGATGCCCATAAATGTTCGAACGCAGGGGCCGCCAATAAATACGAATTATCGACAAGTGGGACTCTTGACACGGATAAACGGCAAAGAAACCATTTTGCCACTGATGGGACGACCGCTACTAAAAAATCGAGACAAGTGGCAGTTTTACACCATGAGCGATAAGAATAATTCGGTAAAGCTGCCCATATCGTTTAAGAAGAAGAGTTGTACGAGCGAATACGGCTGTGATAATATTTATAACGGGGATACCGTGTATGCGGAAGGATACAAGGATGCTTTTCAAGCGACGATATATGATAATGCAGTTGTTGAATATTTTTAATTAACAAATACGACACGTCCAGCATTTTCCACCAATCCCCCAATTTGCTTGATATACTTGATAAAATTCGTCTGGATGTGTCGGATCACCATTATTTTTTTTGGTTTGACTTGTTACACCAACATATCCCTCTGTATTGTATGTACAAACGTAATCTTGAGTTTTCCAGTCGAGTTGGTTCCAATTCCATGCTTTTTTGCCATTTACATTTTCAGTAGGTACTGCATCATCACCCATATTAAATGCATAGACATAATCATGCTGACTAATACTGGTAGTTAAGCAGTTGTAATTCACAACGGGATAAAAGTTGGTTGGTATATTAGGTTTTCCATTAGAACTAAATCCTCCGTTAGATTTTATATATGGGACGGAATTATTAATAGTAATTGTTTTTCCATTTTCGTCAAGAAGTGGTGTAGGAACAGAAGAAATTTCAACTAGGCCTCCGCCGTCCTTTTTAGAATAAATTTTAGAAGGAGTAACAAGATATTGATGTATATACGCTGTTCCTGTTGAATTATTATTTAACACGTACCCTAATATACTATTAGATGCACTAACATATAGCACATTATTTTGTACACTAATTTGATATTTATTACAAATATTTATTTGGGTTTGAAGATTAAATTGACTCCAGTCCCAAGCTTTAAGTGAATTTAGTTGACCTGCTGGAATAGTGCTTGGTATAAGATCAAACGCCTCAATATATACTTTCTCATATAAAGGCAACGCATCAATATCGAAACGAACACCATTATGATGTCCACAAGGAAGTTTGATTAATTTTTTATTATTTTTATGTTCTAATTTAATCTGTTTTGTTGATACTTTAAAAACAACGTGATTATTTTTGAAATATGCTTTATTTATAGCAAAAATATAACTGTTATTTTTAATTCTCATAACAGTAGTTGGACAAAATAAAGGTTTTTTATTGTTTTCATTATATTTATTAAACTCAGTAAAATAATTAATCCATTCTTTTGCTGATTCATATTTAACAATGCGGTCATTATTAGTATTATTTGAATTTATTTCCGACCAAGTTTGATATACAAGAAAATTTTTAATTTCCTTAATTACTATCTTATAATTATAACTGTATATTTTTTTAATACTAACATCATTTCCTACAACTAATTGGTCAAAGTCGCGATCGCGGGGAAGCATTGTAAAATATTTTAAGTTGATTATATTATATATATATATATAATATAATGATTAAAAAAAAATAATATAATAATTTTTACAAACAACAAAGAAAAAAACAAACAACAAACATATTCCTAAACATATTAAAGACATTTATTGATGTTAATTTAGCATAAAAACATAATTAACCAGGAAGAATGGTATTTGATATACGGACAGCGGTAACAGAATTGTTTATGATACAACAAATAAAAACGAGAATATTGTGGATGGATGCAATTATTTTCGGATTTTTTATATTTACCCTGTATCAGGGAACTATCCTAACGAATGCAAAAAGTGCATATAAAAAAATAGAAGTAATAAAAAATCAGTCGATAAAAAAGAACTGGCATTATCTGACAAACAAGTTTAAAAAAAAGTCAATCATGTACACGGGATATGTCTACAGTAGCGGGTATCGAACGATTAATACATACATAGATTATCCGCAGCCGATGATTCACGTGTTTGATTACATGCACAACAATGTGTATCGAGTTGAAAACACGTACAATATCAAGTACTGCGAAATGATTGATGTGGGAACGGACGCCAAAGTGAAAACATTTATTCCATCGGATGAGAAGGTGTCATTCGAATTGTATCCGGATATTTACATTGAGTTATCGAGCGATAAAGGTATAACAACAAATAAAGATCGAGGGTGTGATTTTTTGGATTTTTCAACCACGTATTGCTACATTAGAACGTACGAGCACGATATTTCATATATTCACACATTCATCAAAATGTGCGAAGAGAAATTTGAGAATTCCATAAATGAACAGCTGTCGAAACAAAAGTACATATTCAAATACAATAAATGTAAAAACAAGAACGATGGCGGTTATGATGATGATGGGAATAATAAAATTGAGCGCGGAATTAAATGCGAAGAGTATCCGCTGGTAACAAACAAGCATCTGATTCGGAATTGTTTTTTCACGCAGAGGGATGCGCTTATAAAACGAATAGATTTTTTCATCAATAACGAAAAATGGTACAATGATCGCGGAATTCCTTACCAGCTTACATTAGTATTCGAAGGGTCTCCAGGTTGCGGTAAAACATCTACGGCAAAGGGAGTTGCCGCATATACCAATCGACACATGGTGGATGTTGATTTGAGCAGTATACAAACCGTGTGCGAACTTGAGAATATATTTTACGGCACGTATATTAATGGAAAATACATACCTACGAACAAACGCATCTTCATGATTGACGAAATTGATAAATTTTTTGAATTGTTGGATGAGAAAGAAGAGCGGGTAAAATCGGCGGCGAATAGTGAAATGAATTCAAATATTGTAATTGTTAAAGAAGGGAGTGGGGATGACAAGTTTAAAAAATCGGGCTCGAGTGCAATCAGTACTTGCAATGCGGCGAAAAAGTCGAATGACTTGACGAGGGGGCAGATATTGAGCATTATGGATGGCATATTGGAATCAAAGGGGCGATTCATTATATGCACGGCAAATGATACTTCCAAAATTGATTCCACGTTTAAACGTCCTGGCAGGATGGATGAAATTATCCACTTTTCGAAATGCGATTCAATGATGATGAATCAGCTTATGGATTTATTTTACGATGGATGTGTGAATCGGGAGTATTCAAAAGAAGAGTTGGATCGATTTAAGGGGCTTGAATATCGGTTATCGCCGTCGGAACTAAACAAGATTTGTTTCAACAATATAGATTCGAGAGAAGAGGGAGAAAAACAATTATTGGAATTGTTATAATTATAAAAATAATAACTATAAAAATAATAACTATATAAAATGAAATAAAATTATATTTTATAGTATATATAAAAATATAATTGTAAATAAAAAAGAATGCAAAATCAACAGTTACAACAGTTACAACATTTACAACACTTACAGCAACAAAATAATAATCAAAATAATCAAAATAATCAACACATTGAAGTTGCAGTAAAAAATGCAATGGAATCATATTCGGAAAAAGAAAAACTTATATTTGAATTTTTAAAGAACATTATTATCAATCTGATCCTTTCGATTAAACAGCTGCGAGTAAAGCTGGAACCGATTTTAAATCAGCCCGATGTAATTTATGCGGAAATTTTCAAAGTGTACGAGGAAATCAAGGAATCAAATACAAGCTTTAGCCAAAGCGATATTGAGAATGTGGTGTCGGTGATTTCGATAACGAATTGCGTGAATGAAATGAACGGCATATTTACCAAAGCGTTTGGGAATATTATGGAAGACGGCAAAATCGACATGAATGATTCTGTGCATTTTATGACATTCATTCATGAAATTATAAACTTGTTCAACGAATATACCGCGAATCAAAATTTCAAGGTGTCACTTTCATCAGAGTGTATTTTACAATTTTTATATTTCATTGTGAAAAGTATTCTGGTTTTAACACTGGACGGAATGGAGGAACGCGGCGCAGTATTAATGCTGGACGCATGCATGAAACTGATAAGAATCAGCGTTTTGCCGATTACGAAATGCAAGTGCAACTATTTTTGTTTTTCATGCAATTGAAAATGATTAAGTTTGTGCGATATATTCAAATGTGAATCCAAATTCACCAATGTTTGTGTTAATTTTTTTATTTTCAGAATTGTCATAATATGCAGTGGCTGTACATAATATGCACAAACCACTATCGGGATTAGGGCATTGTATTGATTGTGGTTGTGAACAGAGTAAAAGAGTAGAAAAAAAATTGTTCCAAGCTGTGATACCGTTGTTGCTACTATTTCCAGGTAGTTTAGAAGGTGATGCAGAAAAAGTATTTATAACAATACTATTTTGATTGTTTGGGTTATATTGAAAAGTAAGTGTAATGGGGGTAAATATAGAAGGGTTACCATTATTAATATAAGAACTGGTACTTGAATTCACAACTAGAGACCCGCTTACAGTATCACTAGAATCGATATCAAAACGTACCTTGTGTAATTTTTTATTTATTGGAAGTTTTACTAAATGTTTCGAAACATTATTTTTAACAATTTGATTTGTTGAAACATTAAAAACAGTATTATATATTTTTTTGTTATTATAACTTGCATTTTCAATAACAAAAATGTATTTTTTATTATTGACCTCCATAACTGCTGTTGGAGCAAATGTTGGAGCAAACGTGTTTGAATTTAAACTACGACCGTCTAAATTAATATCCACAAATAAAGGGGAGACCTGTAAGCCACCTGGAGTTGGGGGTAAGCCCGGTAAGTCCGAACCGAAATTATTTTTTACCCAATCTTTAACATGTACTGAAGATACACTACGATCATCGTTGATATTGTTTGCATTCGTACTCGACCATGTTTGATATTTTAAGAAATCGCCAACACCGGCCAATTTAACCTTGTATTTATTTTTACCTTTTTGCTTAATAACGACTTTCTCCGCGTTTACAGCGAAATCAAAACTTCTGGACATTTTATAAGTTTTATAAGTTTATAGTTATATATTAACTTTATATAAAAATATTTTCTAAAAAAATTATTTTATTTTTTTCATATTTTTAATTTCGAAAGATTTATACCGAGATTAAGTCCGACAATGTTGTGATTTTGCTTTCGATTTTTAACGACATAATTTTTAAATTTGTGTTCATCAGGATCATAATTAATATAACGCGTATTAAATATTCTTTTATGTAGAAACGTGCAATAATAATCGTGTAAACCGCGCGGTTTCAGCGAGGTCATAAAATCATTTGCCTTCTTTGGCGGATTATTGGTTTCAATAAAAATTTGATATCTTTTGTTATTCAGTGTGAATACGTGCGAATGCGTTTCATTGAAGTGGTTTTTAACATTTGATAAAACTTTATTAAATATGCTGACAACGGACCAATCCCAGTATGCATATGCGTCTTTATTGTGCGTGTAAAGCTGAATGTATTCTTCGATGCATTGTTTTAAAATCGGGTCATTTTTTTTTGCGGCAATCCAGTGCGGATTAAAATTTCCATTTGTATCTGTAATGCAAGTAACAAAATCAGAAGAATGTAACAGGTACTTGTCGAGTGATACGAGGGGGTGAATATCTGCATCAACATAAATGCCTCCATATGTATAAAGAATGCACAATCTCCAAAAATCTGATTTAATTGGACCATCGGGTATAAATTTAAAAATGTTATAATGCAGTTTTGAAAATTTATGTAATAAAAATTTCCCACACATGGTGTCACTAAACAAGTGAATTTTATATTTTGGATTTAGTTTTTTCCAAAAGCTGTATGTCATGCCCAAACATTTGATATTTTTATGACAAATGAAGATTGTTTTTGGGATTAGTTTTTGCACACTTGGTTTTGGTTTCACACTTGGTTTTGGTTTCACACTTGGTTTCACACTTGGTTTTGGTTCTACACTAGGTTTTACACTAGGTTCTACACTAGGTTTTACACTAGGTTCTACACTAGGTTCTACACTAGGTTCTACACTAGGTTCTACACTAGGTTCTACACTAGGTTCTACACTAGGTTCTACACTAGAAATAGTATCCATATATTAATTTAATAATATTCTTTTACTAAATTAATATAATATAATAAAAAAAATGAAATAACTAATAAAAAAATGATTATAATATTTAGTGTTACGTATTTTTATTAATATATAGTTTTATTCTTCTGGTTATTATAGGTTATTATATTATTATTCTTCTGGTTATTCTTCTGGCGGAGCTGATGCTATCAATGATAATGGTTCCAATGGTTCAGCCGATTTTAATACAAGGTCTAATAAAAAATCATCAACTGAATTCTTATCTTTTGTAATACGAATGTTTTCACACTGTTTGTTGCATTTAGCGTCATTTTTAAATGCTTCTAATGTATTTTTAATTTTATTCATTCTATCTTGTAATTTTTGAACTTTTTTATAAATTGCTTCATCGGTTATATTTATGAGTCCGAACCGTTGTATTTCCGATTCTATTCGTTTTTGTCTCTCTCTCAAATTTGCCAATTTTGCTAATATAACTTGAATTTCATTCGAAGGCGAAGGTGAAAGCGAAGGTGAAAGCGAAGGCGAAAGCGAAGGCGAAAGCGAAGGCGAAAGCGAAGGCGAAGACAAGGAAGACATTATTTTTTATTTATTTATTTACAAAATAAAAAAGGTTATAAAGAATAAAATAAAGAATACTAAAGAATAAAATAGAAAAGAAAAAAAAATAATTAAACAATAATATATATATAATATAAATAATAAAATATTATATAATTAAAACAAAACAATGAGTTGTCCAAATTCCGATTCTCCAATTAACATATCAACAACTGCAAATGTGTTGAGTTGCGAAGTGTTTTGTTCCTATATGCACCAGTATAAAGACAGCGCGTGCACCGTAACGTATTATCCCGATCATTTGAAACTGAGTTATGATGCAACCACGAGCGCCGCCGTTACATTCAATAACGAGGGGTACAATGTGAGAGAAATTGATATTTATGCGCCATCCATTCACACGTACAATGGATCATCGGCAGATGCGGAAATGCTTATTATTCACGACGGGGCGGGCAAAAAACTGATTGTGTCCATTCCGCTCGTGCAATCAAGCGGCGGCGCGACATTGTCTTCTAAAAATTTAGATGATATTATTGGTAAATTTTCCACAACGGTTGATAAAACAAAAACAAATGATAGTCAGCTTATCAATGTTCAAAATTATAATATGGAAAATTTCATACCGAGTTCGCCTTATTATTTTTATATGGGCGGTGCACCATTTTCTCCGTGTGACGGACAGTACAATTTCGTCGTGTTTGACAAAACGAAGAGTCCGGTTACCATTCATGCAGACACGCTTAAAACCTTGACCAATATGATACAGCCCAGCGGAATTAAAGCGGTCACCAGGAGTGACTACTATTACAACTCTTCCGGTCCGAATGTGAAACCAGGTTCCGGCGGTAAAAAAGATGAAATTTATATTGAATGCAATCCTGCTGGCGAAGATGGAGAGATTTTGTATCAATCGCCGCCAACAATAAATGCGGACATGAGCGCACTAAGTATGGATAATTTAATGCACAATCCGTACTTGAATGTAATCATTGGAGTTGGGCTGTCTTATATGGCGCTAAAATTAGTTGGTAAGATACTAAGTTGAAATAATTAAACATACACCCACACACTTTTGCATATTAGACATTTACAGCATCATAAGTGTCATCTAAGACGGGTTTATAAGTGCCGTTATTAGAGATGCTGCCTTGAAATGGCGCCATTTTATGAACCATTTCTTCCTCTAAAGTAACGGGCATGTCGTTCAAGTTGGAAAAAAAAGTTGATTTTTGAATTTCGCTGGGCAAGAACATGCTCATTCCCGCCGTACCGGTGCTGACACGAGATCGCTGAATGAAAATAATTAATGCGACGGCTCCAAGTGCAGCTACCGGCCAAATTTTTACAGATTTGCATAAAAGAATGAATAGACCGGCGACAACAATGTAACCGCCTACAGTATCGACAAGGGATGCGAGAAAATAAGGCGTTCGAATATTGAATAAAATGTAAATAATAAATAAAATGAGCAGAAGCAGCTCGCTTTGATTGTCTTTACGCGATAATGTTCTAAATGTTTCCATTTTAAATTAATTTTTTAATGAATGAATTGTAATATTATTATTATAATTACTATATATATTTTTTTTAAAAACAATTATTTATATTGTTTAAAACGTTTGTTAAAGGTTTTATTGTTTGTTAAAGGTTTTATTTTATTTTTATATAATATATATAATATAAAACATCCTAAATTTTACTATTTACATAACATGAATCCTCCTAAAAGGAATACACCCTCTGATGAAGCCAAATCGTTAAAAGGGCGAATTCGCGGAGCAGAACAGAGTTTACAGGATGTTCAACAAAGGAATGATCCAGTTGAACAATTTTTACAATTGGAATTAATGTCAGATATTATTAGATGCGCAGATAGATTGAATGAATTAAACAGAATGAATCCTCAAGAAACGCTGTTAAGCGAAAGAGAAATTGCAGTATACAATACAGCAAAAGAAAATAATCAAAAAAACATTTTATTTTATTATGATACATTAAATAATGTGAACGCTGCAGCAACTACTGAGTATCTTAGGAATAACCCTTTAATTCGAGAACAGATTGCCGCTGCTGTTGCCACCATCCCTCCCACAGCTTCTTCCGTCTATCGGAACGCCGTTGCCGCTTTTACTGCCGCTTTCCACGCCCCTGTTGTGCCTGGTGCCCGAAACGATAAACTGCGCGAGAATATAATTAGTCAATTTGGCCAAAATGGTGAAAATTTATTACGGCGTTTAACGCCTGCAAACTTTATGATTTACTTTCCTGGAATGTATGCCAGATACCAACAAAGGTATGGGCCTGTATCACAAGAAGAATTTATTAATAATGTTCGCGACTATTTGATGTATAAGGAGGGTGGAAGAAAATATAAACGGCGGCATCTCGTAAAACGACAAAGTATGAAACGACAAAGTATGAAACGACAAATCAGAAGAAGAAAAAGTGTGTCAAATAATAAGCGGCGTTCTAGTAAATTAAACTAAACTAAACACAATACATTATTATCATTCATTTTTTCCATGTAATTATTTATTTATAAAAATTTATTTATAAAAAATTGAAACATTTTTTATAAATATAAAATCATGTAAACCGCATTGCATTATAAAATCATATGAAGAAAACAAATCAATCAAATCAACAAGAAATCGCCAATGTCAAGCCAATCAAAGCGTATTTGGGGTATCAGGGATATTCCATATTTAAAGACACGCTTTCAGTAGAAGATCAGCATGCAATAAGGAAAGAGCTAATGGTTCATGCTCACATTCCCAAATCGCCAATCCAGCCCACACCCTTTCCCGTGTATCGCGAGTCGCAACTCAAATTATACGTTCCGCGATATTTCGGGGTGGAGCGATGGGGGCCAAACATTGAAAACAAACTAGTACCCGGTCACGAAATAAAACTAAAATTTGCAGGAGATTTGAGGGAGTACCAACAAGTCATTGTGGAAAAGTATTTGAACGCGGCGACCAAGACGCCGGCGAACGGCGGAGGCGGGTTACTGGATGTTGATCCGGGAAAAGGGAAAACGGTGATGGCTTTGAAAATAATTGAACAGCTTGCGGTAAAAACGCTGGTGGTCGTGCATAAAAGTTTTCTGACCAATCAATGGAAGGAACGAATTGAGCAGTTTTTGCCTGGTGCTAAAGTCGGCACGATTCAAGGACAGGTATTTGATATTGAGGGTAAAGACATCGTTATTGGAATGGTGCAGTCGCTGTCGATGAAGGAGTTCCCTCAAAATGCGTTTGAGTCGTTTGGACTCACCGTTTTTGACGAGTGTTTCCCATATAAAACTCATATTCATACATCTTGTGGACCG
>Ga0315284_10012755_pt1 | contig 11967 bp, 11 predicted proteins | sample YL17G09_16_MG_FD_203696 | JGI IMG/M metagenome (GOLD analysis project Ga0315284, IMG submission 203696) | Sediment microbial communities from Yellowstone Lake, YNP, Wyoming, USA - YL17G09_16 | ecosystem: Environmental > Aquatic > Freshwater > Lake > Sediment | place: USA: Wyoming | collected...
ACACGGTCTCTTCCGGAAATTTAATCGTGGTTCCTGATGTGACTCTGGCATAGTGATGCGCAATGGCTCTTGCAAACGAACTACTGGATCAGGCAATTCGGCGTCTCAACGAACTCGTACCTGCGTCTCCGGTCAGGTGGACACGGCCGGAGTTGCTCGTATTCCTAAACGACGCCGTTCATGAATTGAACCTTCTCTCTGGAGATATTCAGCGCACCGTATCCATCGCCATCGACAACAGCGCAAATGTGTGGAATTTCCCGTCGGGGACCATTGCCCCGCTCACCCTTCGGGTAGAGAACACATACCTGTATCGCGAATCCATAGAGAATCTCGACAAAGAGGATGACTGGGAAAATCCTCTCAGGACCAGGATGGACCCAAAAATCTGGTGCCCTCTTGGTCTCTATAAATTCATCAGTTACCCCCGCCCAATCAATCCAAGAACGATTTATGCCGAAGTCTTTCAGGAGCATACTCCCGTGACGGATGCCGCGGTCGCTCTTCCTGTGAGGCCGGAATACGAGCGATGCCTCGAGGATTTTGTGGTTGGCAGGGCTCTGTTCAAGGAAGGAGGAGCCGAGGCGCAGCAGGGCCTTGCGTTCTATAACCGATTCCTGGATGCGGTAGGACAATTGACTGGACGGAATCTCCTGCGCAGCTATCCGGCATGGGACGGCAGGCCGGCAACTCAGATGTCAGAAACAACCCTACGGAGAGGCGCCCAGCCGGCTCCCGCTCAAGCTGAAGGGCAGTAATGTCTACTACGTTGGCAGTATTCATATCGCGCCTTGCCCGTGATCTTCACGAGAACCCTGCTATCTTTCCCCCGGGAGGCCACAATCTCTGGACCTTGGCTGAAATTCTGGATTATATTGACTACGCCGAGAGGGATTTCCTCAGAAGGACCGGAATCCTGAAGTCTGATATCACGGTACCGGTTCTCCCGGGGAACACGATTCTTTTCAATAAGCCGGCGGCCGTAATGGACATTGAGAGAATATCCTTCAACTACAAAAGATTGCGTAGGGTTACGACATGGGATCTGGAACGAGAAGATCCCGGATGGAGGGTAAGACCGAACGGGACACCGAGGGCATACCATGAGGATCATTTGCCGGCGACCCAGTTTGAATTCGATCACATTCCTGCCCCCGGTGGGTCCTACCGGATGTTCTGCGACAGTTTGCCCGCCGAGCATACGACCAATCTTGCCGAACTGATTGCCGTAAATGATTGTTGGGAGCCCTACATCCGCTGGGAAGTCATTGCGCTTGCCCTGGGCAAGGATGGGGATAACCAGGATGTAGCGCGCAGCGCCTATGCGCATCAGAGATATCTTTTGGGAGTCGCCCTTGCTCTGAGGCTGGTGAACGGCGAGAACATAGCAACGCTTCCAGGTGCCTAATTATGCCTAGAGAAATATCCAGTATACCTGTGACGTTTGCGAATTCGGGCATCGTTCTGCGGTCGTCTCCGGATGAAATACCCTTAACGGCTTACAAGGCTCTCGTCAACGTCATCACCGATCGCGAGAATACAATATCGGTTCGTCGGGGCTTCCAGCGCCTCAACAATGGACTCCCGAGCGCCCCCTACTCCTCCTACTACCTGAAGGACATGGAAGGGCAGATGTGGCGTTATGCCGTGACCGCTCGACAACTCTATGTCGCTCCGGTCACCAACCCTGGAGATGCTGCCGTCTGGCCCATACCTCTTGGAACAGATTTCGCTCCCGTGATCGGGGCATGGTTGCTTTCGGCTGCCGCGGATCCCAGGCCGATCTTCACCACCTACACTCTCTACGGCCAGGAGACAAAGCCATATATGTTTATGGCAGACGGATCAACTTTTCTAAAGCACTCGGGAGGGATGGATGCGGCTCGAGGGATAGGAATCCCAAGGCCATCCCCATTTGTTTCTATAACCCTCGAGCCAAATGCCGGAGTAATGATCGAGGCTTGCAATGACGCCAGTGAATGGACGGTCGATAACACAGTGGTCACCGATGTCGGGACCGCGCCATCCGGGGCTGGAATTAACATCACTCTCATAGCTGGAGGCGATGGCGCTGTGGGGGGATGTTACAAGGATTTTCAGGTCGGTGGGATTCCTGTGTTGCTGGACCTGGGGATGAATGACCTCGAAGAATTGATCGAGTTATGGGTAAAATTCCCCACGGATGAAGATGCACTGAACTGCGCGGAGATTGTCGTCAGTCTGGGGATGAGTCTAACTCCCGGAGATACAACCTTCGCGACAAGATTTGAGAAGGCGATCGCGCCCAGCTCCTTCGAGGCCGCAAGTCAGATCGGATCGGCCGGCAGGACGCAAACTTACGGAGATTCGACCACAGATGCGTTAAATCGGGTTGTCGAGAATCAATCCCAGAATCTTTTCCCCCAGCCACCACTCGATGATAATCAATATGAGCGTCTCGATCCCGAATTGGATCCATCCATTTATTATGATCAGGTGAATCAATTCAGCGATGGACAAACCACGCTAATGCGGCCGGGGTCGGGAGTTTGGAATCTTCTCAGGATCAAGAAAAAGGAATTTACTCGAGTCGGCCAGAGTGCTCTTACGGCGCCTGACCTGAATTGGAATACGATCTCGGCAGTTCGCATCGATCTCAAACTGATTTCTCCTGCGGTTGGAGGCAAGAATAGCAACGTTCAGTTGGATGACCTATTTTATCTAACCACTGGCAGGCTTTACGGTGTCGATTACCAATGGGTCTATACCTACTATGATTCTCTGACAGACACGGAGAGCGATTACTCGGAACCGACCGCTGTTCCGTATCCCGGCGCCAATCACGATCAGTATTTGTTGAGATTCGCCTCTTGCCCGGACAATGTTCCGCCGCTTGCCAATCCGGACAAAATCAGAATCTACCGAATCGGCGGTACGATATCTCAATTTCAGTTCGTTGATGAAATTCTCTTCACCCCGGGAGTATTCCCAGCTCTCTATATTGACAATATTGGCGACTGGGAATTGGGAGACGTTCTGGAGACCGATAATCAGTTACCCCCAGAACAGGTCAAGGGCGTCTGCCAGTATGATAACCGTCTTTGGACTTGGGGTGGCCATGTCGGGGGCGTTCCCGAGCCACCCAATCGATTGCGTTTCTCTAAAAATGTTCGCGTCGAACATTTCCCGACAAATCAGTTCATTCTTGTTGGCACAGGATCCGAGGAAATCCAAAATGTAATCGAGAATGATGGGGAACTCTTCGTCTTTACTCTGACGAGGGTTTATCGAGTGACCGGAAGCGGAGATGATAGGAATGCGGTGAGTACCCCCGTCAATCAGGGGCTGAAAACCCCGCATGCACTGGCCAGAGGAACACGGTCGATATACATGTACGCCTACGATGGGATCTACGAATTCCCGTCTGGAAGGAAGATATCCGAACCGATCAATCAGGTGTTTTTCAATGAGACCGTCAACGAAATTGCTCCCATTGCCTTGGGACGCGAGACCCTGAGCTCGATGGCCTTCTGGGACAGCAGGGTTTACTTCTCCTATTGTGCGACTGATGATCCGGCCGTCGGCCCCGATCGCATGCTTGTCTGGGACACAATCTACGAACGCTGGCACTGGTACATCTATGGCGCCCAGGCAATGTTCATGGAGCCGGAGAACAACATCCTGGTCGGCTGCAATCTCGTCCAGTGGGATAGCATTGTCGATGGACACGCCGCCAACTTCCACTACTCGGGCGGCTGGCCAATGCAGATGGAGTCTGGGTATGCCGATCATTGCGACACCGGACTCAGGGGAATCTTTTGGGATGTCGATACCAGGGAATATGATCTCGGCATGCCGGATCAGGAAAAGAGATTCATCGATCTTGTTCTCGATGCCGATACCCAGGGAACCCCGGTTCTCATTCAGGCTGGTTTCGATCTTACAGGGGCCCCGAACGAATATGGGCACGATTCCATCGGCAATGTGACAACCGTTGGTCGCCAGAGGATCATTCTCCCAATCCTCATGGGAGAAAATGAGAGCAAACTTGCCACCAGGATTGCCCTGCGCGTCATGTCGAATACCGCGGCCGACGCGACATCGGCAACACGGCTTTACAAGATCATCCACAGATTTCTGATAGAACCCATACGGCACCGAACCCACGTTACCGACTGGAGCGATTACGGGACCCCGGGGCCAAAGTTCTTCCGCGAGCTTTGGGTGGATATTGACAATTTCAATCAGCCCTTGGATTCGATCGAGGTCCACGTCGATCAAACCGTCAGACAAGTCCTGTCTCAGGTGCCGGCGGTCAATGGCCAGACCCGCCTGTACTTCGGAATGGATCTCGACATGCGGGGTACTCTGGGGCGCCTGAAGTTCATCCCAATGGGAGAGAATGAGGTCAAGGTCTATGGGCACAGTTTCCAGGTGATTCCAGAGCCCCCGAAGATCAGTACCATCCAGACCCCGTGGAGCGACGAGGACTGGCCCTACGATAAACTGTGGAAAGAGGTTGTCCTCGATATCGATACCGGTGGGATCCAGATCGGTTTCGACTTCTGGCTCGATGGAGCAATCAAGGAGTCGTGGGAGGTTACAACGTTGAACGGCAGGGCATTGCTCACTCATTCCCTCGCGAAGGATATGTTTGGCAAGCTCGGCAGGGTTACCGTTGCCGAGGCCTACCTTGACTCCCAATGCTGCCTGCCCCAGGGTGTGATCTTCTACGGAGTCAAATACGTCATCGACAAAGAACCGGCCGATGTCACGTTCTCTGACTCCTACGACTACGTTCATGGATTCGACCGCCTCAAGATCCTCCGGCGCCTGTGGTTGGCAATGAAGAACCCGGATTGCGATGTGAATCTGGATATCTATGCCGATGAGGTTTTGGTGTCATCGAAGACAATTGCGCTGGAGTCCCTGGCTACAGGGTTCTCCAAGCGCAGGATAGACATCGAAGGAGGGATCAAGGGGATGTTGTTCCGGTTCATCTTCAGCGGCAACTTCGGCTTCAAGCTTTACTGGGAACGCAGCGAGTGGGAGATTCGCGATCTGAATACCGAAGAGGGCTACAGGAGGGAACGTCTAATTCCTCCAATGACGATGTAATTTCATGGTCAAACCAAAGAGAAGAGAATGGCTCGCAAAGAACGCCGAAAAAATGAGGGAATATTATCGTCGGTACAGGGATTTCAGGTCTGGATTTATGGCCCACAGATCACCCTTGAATTCTGAGATCTTATAACATGCCAGATCTGTACCAGATCCCACTAGATATGCCGCGCGGAGACCCAGAATATCTTCGGTGGGAGAAGCTGAACTTCATTCTTCGCCAGCTATTCGAAGTGGTCTCAAACATCGACGGCCGTCTCCACCCTATCTCCTACAAAAACGATCTGGAGATGGGTGGAAACCAGATCTCCGCAGGCCCGTCACAGCAAACTCTTGCAAACACGGACTACGTCACCAAGTCATATTTGCAAACCACGGAATTCGGGAGAATGGTGGTGGGCCTCCTGGTAGCGACCGGAAAGACCCCACTGCCGGTAACTGGTAGCGCCGGATCTGGCGGCGGTGGTGGTGGAACCAGCGATCACGCCCTACTGACGAACCTGGCGTATGCCGCCTCACTTCACACCGGATTTGTCCCGGCCACGAGAACGATCACTACCACGGCTCCGCTATCAGGTGGCGGCGACCTGTCGGCTAACCGCACCATCGCAATTTCCCAGGCAGGCGTGCTCACAGACGGCTATCTGTCATTGGCAGACTGGAACATCTTCAATGCCAAGCAGGGGGCCTTATCCTTCGGCAACCTGACGGAACTCACATCTACGGTTCTTACCATTGCAGGTGGCACTGGTGCCGTAATAGGCGCCGGGGCAACGATAACTGTAAAGCAAGCATCGGGAGCGCAAAGTGGGTATCTATCGTCTGGGGATTGGACGGCATTCAATGCCAAGCAGAATGCTCTATCTCTGGGCAACCTCACGGAATCGACATCAGCTGTTCTGACGATCACTGGAGGGACAGGAGCGACCGTCGGAAACGTTACCATCCAGGTCGCCCTCGCCTCCGCGGCCTCTCCGGGATATCTCTCTGCGGCCAATTGGTCTACCTTCAATGGCAAAGTCGGCGGGAGCGGGACAACCGGGAACATCCCTAAGTTCACGGCAGCTTCCACGATCGGAGACTCGATCATCAAGGAATCGGCCGCCAAGATTGGCGTCGGGACCACAGGAGCTCCGGCCTACAAACTGGAAGTCGAGGGGCAGATCAAGGCCACTCTGGGATCCATTCTACCAGCGGTGAAGGTGCTCGTCGATGCAGCTACGATCGCTACAGACGCCAGCCTTGCCAACCATTTCAGGGTGACCGTCGGCGGAGACCGGACTCTGGGCAACCCGAGCAATGCCGTGGATGGGCAACGAATCATCTGGGAGATCACCCAGGACGCGACGGGAAACCGGCTTCTAACCTTGGACAGCAAATTCTCCATACCATCGAATATGCCGGATGTAATCCTAAGTCTGGGAGCGGGAAAGACAGACATGATCGGTGTGGTGTATAATGCGACTCTCGACCGGTTCATCATAACCGGTTTCATGAAAGAATATGCCTAATACCCCGAGACGTTCATGCATCAAAAATCGGCAATAGAAATTGGGTTGGCCGTCATCATTCGGAGGAGACGATGAGAAAGATGAGCATTTCCCAGTCTTTGCGTTGGAGTCTTAGAAAGGCGAGGTCGGCATAATGGCAGTTCCGGTATTTCTCAACACGGCATTTCGATATCTGAGCACCCTTGCGGTTCTCGATGTGAATACCATCATTGCGAATCTGAACACCGAACTGCTTGCCCTTCCTGACCCTTGGACCGATACTGGTGGAGCGGGTACGGGGCCGTGGAAGTCGCCCGCAAGGGTTGACGGCGCATTCATAAAAATCACAGCCGCCAGAATCTCCGCTACCCGCATCTCCTGGATTGTGAACGATCACAACGGCATGCTGGTCAACAACGCCACCGACACGAGACAGGATATCGATGTCACAGGCACGGAAGTTCGGTACTTTACCGGACCATTTCATGTTTGCGTTGATTCCATCAGGGCGACTCCGGAAACGTGGTACTGCGCTATAGTGGATAGGACCCCAGAGGCCCTAGCAATACCGCGTCCCATATACGTATCCAGTGGCGGCCCCCGGTCAACCGGAGGCGCGCCGGCGAACCAGACGTGGAATTCCCTTTATCTTCTGCTTGAAGGGGCGGCTTCCTATGCCGCATCGCTTAACTATGCAGGTTACAGGGCCCCGGTGATTACCACTATTGATCGGATGACAATGACTGGAGCTCTGATGTTTGCAGCATATGAGATCCAGGAGAGCAATTGGTTTTACGGGAGGATTCCTCAGTGCTTGCTACTTGACTCTGGGCAGGCATTCGGCGCGGATCTCGTTGTGCCTCTCGACACCGGGGTAACCGGAACATTCAAAGTTGTGGGATGCACGACGGCTTCTGCCGGCAGAATAGCATTTAGAAAGGCGTAAGAAATGGCCGTTCCAGCTTTTTTGAATTCCAGTTATCGATACCTTGCCCTGGCAGGTATCACTGACACTCAGGATATATGGGATTCCTTCGAAGCCGAATGCCTTGCGAACAGTCCTCCCTGGACGCGCACCGGTGGGGCCGGAGGACTTCTCACTTCCCCGGTGGACGCGGATGGAAGATTCTTTGACGTTCAGCTTTCTGTGCCGACAGCTCAAAAACTGCAAATGGTTTTGCGTGATCAGAGCGGAAACACGATCTCAACCAGGCAAATAATCTGTCCATCAACAAATTCCTGGTCCGTCATGATCTATACCGGCCAGTATCACTTCTACATCGATGTGAACATGGCGTCAGCTGCCGGAGAGTGCATATACGGTGGAATCCTCGATTTGAGCCCCGAGTCCCAAATAGCTCATGCCCAATATGTTTTTGGTCACGGGTCCCGAACGAGTGCGGGTGCAGCTACCAACCCCGACATCAGCTATGCAGCTATGATGGACAACGTGACTCCAGCCACTGCCGGTACGCAGAGAGCTGTGATGTGGAGTGGTGGGGCCTCAACCTCCGATGGTCTTATGACCTTCAACGGATACCGGGTTTTCCGTCCGAGGGAAATGTACGCAATCCCCGTCGGCGGCGGTGACAGTCGTTACGCCGGCAGGTGCTACCAAGTCATGATGGTTCCGGACACGATCGTAGGGGGTACCGTGATCACGATACCCATAGATATAGGTGCCACCGCTCAATTCAAGGTGATTTATGGCATTGCGTCCATCTCGGGCGGAAATCGAAGTCTAGCGGCAAGGATCGCTTAGAATGGCCTTAGCAATACAGAGATGGTATCTCGGTCCATTGATTGAAAGCATCGAAATGCTGATGGTGTCTCTCATTGACACCATTCCGGCACCAGACACTGTGCTTCAAGATCATTCTTCGGGAGGTCGCGCTGCCATCTTCTGGGAGATGCTTTCCCTGGAGAGAAGCGAACTGAGCTTTTACGAGAAACGTGTTCTTCTTCTTCTCACCCAAAGCCCATCGATCTGGTCATTTGTGGACACCACTCCGGCTCCGGACACGATCTTTCAGGAGTTCTTCTCGCTGTCCAAGGTTCACATCCCGGTCTTCCCAGATGCCAAGGAACTGGATCCAGGGACAACCGTATTTGCTGGCGACATGGGGTTTTATGTTGGGTAGGGGTTGACGTGGCGTGATAGAGTAATTGCGGGAGGAGTTTATGGCAACCGCAGTCGCAGCGGAATTTAATTACAGGAGGGGAGACATCGTGATGATCCCCTTCAACCTGACAACCGGAGTGTTCAATGAGGATTCTCTGATCGCGTTCTATGATCGGCTGAAACAAGAGGACTTATGGGATATCGTCTTCCACGAAAACCCAGGGATGTCCATGCGGGAATTCCTGAATTTCTTCTCCGTCCCGAGCAATCTCCTTTATGTTTTTACGATTGCCGAAGGAGATGAAATGGTTGACGTGGCAGGACTTGCATGGCTCGCCGATATCATCTCTTGTCAGGGGATCTGGACCAGGGCCCTTGGGTCATTCGTCTTTTTCAGGAAATATCAGAGCCCACAATACACTGACGAATGCTGCAAGATCATCCTCGACTTCTGGTTCAACTTCCTGGGCGTCAACATGATTGTCGGGGCGACCCCGGAGGAGAATCGGCTGGCTCTTCTCTACATAAAGCGCGCGGGGTTCAGAGAGGTTGCCAGGATCCCGTCATACACGACGTTGCGCGGAAAGATAATGGATGGAGTCATTACCACAATGACCAAACAGCAATACCTGAGTACGATAACCGTTGGAGGAAATAATGGGCAAGGGAGCGGGTAAACAGGCAAACTTACTGGCTGGGCAACAGGCCGATGTGGGGAGACAGACGGCCGCGGCCGGCCAGGAGCTATTAGGCGAAGCCAAGCCTATTCGCCAGCAGGTTCAGGGAACACTTTCGGCGATTGCATCCGGAAAGCCAGGGGAGCTCCAGCGAGCCGTTGCCCCCCAGATCAATTCCGCAACTTCTCAGTTTTTCTCCGCGCGCAGGAATGCCCTCAACATGCCTCCCGGAGGGGCTCGGGATCAGGCGTTGCGCGATCTTCGCATGGGAGAAGCAATGACCAAGAGCGGGATATATTCTTCTGGAGTCGGTACCGCCCTGCAGCAACTTCAGGGGATGTCCCTGAACCTTACCAGCTCCGGGGTGCAAGCCTACAATGCGGCGGGAGCCAACCTCGGCAGCGCGGCCCAGACGTATCAGCAGCAGGCATCTGACTCCGCTGGGAACTGGGGATCACTGGCCGGCGCTGGTGGGGCCATAGCTGCGGCCGCAATCATGGTGTGACACGGGAGTCGTAAATGAGGAAAATGTATCTGGATCTGATAGAGAAAGCTGAGAGGCCGATTTTCTTCTGTTCATTCGGCAAGGATAGTTCGGCTGTCCTCCATGGGATTATGCCATGGATCAAGAAAATCATGGTGGTCTTTGTCGATTGCGGTGGAATGTACCCAGACATCGTTGATTGGGCCAAGAAAATGGGCGGGAAACTCCCTAAGTTCATGATTGTCAACGCCGCGGGGGATATTTGGGAGGACATCGCTAAAAAGGGATGGTCCGTCGATGTCGAGATTGCGGCTATCGGGCGCCATTCAAATCTCATAATGACCGAAGAGGTTGCGAACCGTCACAAAGTTCGGCCATGGACGGACTGCACGATGGAGCGGTTCTGGGTCCCAGCCTATGCCTTTTCTGAGATGTACCGGCCGGACCTGTTTATCAGCGGGGAGAAGTACCTCGATCGGCCGTACGCCACCGATTGGGGATATCGGACTCATGGAGCAGCAAATGCGGTCAGGCCGATTTTCGATTGGACAGATGATGAGGTCTGGGAATACATTGATGCAAATGGCATCCAACTGCCGATGACGTATCAGGGGCGCCAAAGGGACCGGAGGGACTGCTTTCTTTGCTTTGGCAATGATCTAACCGTTGGACGTGTGCGATATCTCAAGGATAATTATCCAGGACTCTTTGAGAAAGTATTCCATGAAAAGGGATTTGCTGAAGTTGTTCCGGTGATGGTCAAACATTTCACGGAACTCCTGAGCGTATGGACGGACGTGAAAAATCTTCTGGGGGAATCAAATGGCAAGGCTGGCTAAGATTCTGGCGGGTGGATTACAGGGAGTGGCTCAGGGAATCCAGGTCGGGAAGGCATACAATGCCGGCCAATCAGCGGGGAAGGGACCTTCAGGCACGCCTGGGAAGGCGGCCGGCCCAGGATTGCCGGCCGGGGCAGAGCAAACATCCGAGGGGGCACCAGAGAGAATAATGGGGAGAGGCAAGAAGGGTGGCCGGATCGAAAAGACCGGAGTCTATCAGCTCCACGCAGGGGAAATCGTCATTCCGGAACGTCTTGCCAAGGGTATTGGCAAGGTGGGGAAAAGGAAGGTCTCACGCAAGACCACTCGCAAATCATCGAGGTAGGAGAATTTTATGGCAGGAGAATGGGCAGGTGTCTTTGGGAAGTTCCTCGAGGGCTACATGAAGGGTTCGGCCCAAGCCACCGAACAGAAGCAGCAAAAAATCACCGGCATGATGAACATGGCCCATCAATTCGCCCTGCGAGCCGATACGGAACAAGACGAGACCTTTGCCAAGTTCTATGAGGAACAGGGTCACGCCTTGATGGATGAGGCGACCAAGCTGCAGAGTGAGAAGGTGGGCATCTGGCATCTCTTGAGCAAGATCACCGGCGGAGGCAAGGGCAAGAAGATCGACGCCCTCGGCCCGACAATTCTCCAGGCCACGGCGCCGAAAGCGGCTGCCGGAGCCCAGCCGGATCAGACGGCGCCTATCCAGACTGCGACGCCGGAGCAGGCTGCCCAGAATGTCCAGCAAAGAGCCCAGGATGAATTCGCGGGTTGGACCCCACAACCGGGGGAAACCTTCCCCCAAGGGGCGCCAATGACCAGACAACCAGCAGGTGTCGGCACCCAGGGGACTCCCCAGGCCGCCCCACCAGTCGGCGTATCAGCCGTGACCGCACCGGCAGGCGGCGCCCAACCTCCGTCGATTCCTACGAGCATTGGAGGAAGGCCGCTCAGTCGAGAGCTACAACGGACCCTCGGCATCGAGGAATTCCGTGCCGGGCGCGCCGCGGAAAGAGCAAAATCGGCCGCCGAAGAGACCGCTCACATGTCCATGGAGCACAACAAGGAGATGTTCACGTGGCAGGCCGAGACACAGGAGAAGTACAACCTTGAGAGCGCAGATCGGTGGGCAGGAACGGAATCCGCCAAGCAACTTCAAAAATCGGATCCACAACTCCACCAGGACATCATGCAATTCAAGCAGTTCGGCGTGCCGATCCGGGACCGGTCCTACCAACTCCGAGAACAGGACTCTCCCGCAGAT
>Ga0315284_10012756_pt1 | contig 11966 bp, 10 predicted proteins | sample YL17G09_16_MG_FD_203696 | JGI IMG/M metagenome (GOLD analysis project Ga0315284, IMG submission 203696) | Sediment microbial communities from Yellowstone Lake, YNP, Wyoming, USA - YL17G09_16 | ecosystem: Environmental > Aquatic > Freshwater > Lake > Sediment | place: USA: Wyoming | collected...
GTTGTAAAGAGATATTTTGGTTGTGAAAGTTGATTATATTTACCATATATAGCCGATTTAATGTAATATCTTTATCCTCATGGTAACAAAAAAAATCTTTTCACCAAGATGACAACACGATTTCTTACCGGAATATTACTCTCTCTTTCTCTGGTCTTTTCAGCATGCGCAGGTAGATATTTCCACGAGATACCCCTTACCCAGGCAGCTTCACCAGCCCAGGAATTAGACCAGGTTGCTTTTAAAGAGGCATGGTACGGTGTAAGCTTTAAAGGCCGTAAGATCGGCTTTTCTCACTTCAAGCTTGAGCCGGCAGAAGGAGAGGATCTTTTTAAAATTGAATCTGAGACTTTGATCCGCTTGAAGTTGTTGGGGTTCAAAAAGGAGATCTCCTCCCGGGAGCACTATTATATTCATCCAGACCTCTCACTAAAAAGTTTTACCTGTGAAGTAGATTTAGGTGGGAGCAGGAGAAGGGTAGAAGGAAAGGTTGAAGCCCGGAGGCTGAAAGTAGATATTGAAACAAAAAATACGCATGAAACCCAGTCAATTGATCTCACTGAAGTAATCTACCCCGGGGTAGCAATGTATTTTTATCCCGTTTTAAAAGGCCTGGACATAGGAAAAGAGTACACCTATTTCATCTACAGCGCCGAGACACTTTCCCTCGAGAAGGTCTCTCAGAAAATCAAGGCTTATGAGGCAAGTGATCTCTTTGAGGGCCCTGCATTTAAAATTGAAAATTCTCTCGGCGGGATGAATTCTGAGTGCTGGATTAATCCTGAAACAGGGATGCTCCTCGAAATGGCTCTCCACGGGATTATCATCTATGATAGAGAAGATGAACTTTCAGCCAAGCGGTTCATCTACCAGGAGACCATTTCCAAAGATGATCTCCTCCTTGATTATAGCTTAGTGAAAACTGATCAACCAATCCCTCATCCCCGTGAGGTAAAATTCCTGGAAGTAGAGATAGCGGGACTTGATGAGGATAGTCTTGTCTTATCAGATGAGATGCAAAAAGCCACTCGAAAAGGAAAAGGGGTGATGTACATCATAGACCCTCATATCAGGAGAGACAGTCAGCTGAACCTGCCCATTGATGATGAAGGTGTTAAGGTGTACCGCAGGCCCTCCGCCTTTGTTCAATCTGATAACAGAGAGATTATTTCTCAATCTCAGGCCATACTCAAAGGAGAAAAAGCGGCATTCACGGCAGCGAAAAGTCTGACTGAGTGGGTGGCGCGTGAGATCAAAGACAGCATGACGGACTCATTTTCTTCGCTGGATGTGCTCCACAAGAAGGAAGGGGAGTGTCAGGCCCATGCCTATCTCTATGCTGCCCTTGCCCGGGCTGCAGGAATCCCGACCAGGGTGGTTTCAGGTCTGGTGTACCTGGAGGAGTATGGCTTCCTCTATCACAGCTGGGCTGAAAGTTATGTCGGTTTCTGGGTTCCCGTGGACCCGACCTTTGGCCAGGTGCCTGCAGACGCCACCCACATCAAGCTCGTGGAAGGGGAGAGGTTTGAGGACTTGAGCAAACTGATCAACGTGATCGGAAGGCTCAAGGCGAAGGTGATCAAGTGGAAATAACTTATTGACTAACAAGGGTTTTTGATTTACATATAATAGTAATAAATAACGAGATTATGGAAGGGTAAAACTTTTGAAGCCGAGAATAGTACCACTTTTCTTACTTCTTTTTATCGTTCCCACTCTCACTACGCCACTCTGGGCTGTTGAGCACGTGGCAGGTGATGAAGAAGGGGTTAAGGGTGGACTTGAGGTAACGTACCAGAATGACCTGCTCAGCCTGAATGTTGTTAACTATTCTCTCAGTAGCGTCTTAGGTGAAATTATCAGGCAGACCGGTTTAAAGATTACGGTTTCTGGGACTCTTGATGAAAAAATCTCTGCCAGGGTTGAAAACCTTTCACTCGATAAGGCATTGAGCAAAATCATTGGTAACAAGGCAAACTTCATTTTTTACTACAGCCAGAAGGCATCGGGGAAGGGTTCTCCTGTTGTTCAGCTCACTGAGGTGAAGGTGTATCCTCAGGAGAGGGGTGGGTACACCGTAGCCAGCATAACACCTGAAGCCGCTTCAGGGCAATCTGCAGTGTCCCCGGCAGCTAAGACTCCTCAAACAACCAAGGAGGCTGTAAAGAAATTGCCGGAAGGTGCCGCGGAAGGGGCGGATAAGGGCAAGATGAGTGAGGAATTGATCGGGGCATTAAAGAGTCAGGATGGTGAAGTGAGAGAGAGCGCTGCATATGCCCTGGCAGAAATTGGTGACAAAAAAGCGGTGGAACCACTGATAAATTCTCTTGATGACGAAAACCCCTGGGTCAGGGAAGGTGCTGCACATGCCCTGGCTGAACTCGGAGATAATAAGGCAGTAGAACCGTTGATTAAGTCTTTACATGACGACAACCCCTGGGTGAGAGAGAGTGCAGTCAGGGCACTGGGTACGCTCCAGGACGAGCAGGCCATTGAACCCTTGAAGAAACTCTTGCACGATGAAGATATGGATGTAAGTGAGAGTGCCTCTGAAGTGTTAAAACAGATGACCGGCACGGATTATAAAGGCAGGACTTCCTCTGAGTAAGGCTATGTCTGGAGTTAGGTATTTCAGGATTTTTAATAAGTAGGTTTTAAAAAAGCCGGATCTCAACCCTTCCTTGAAGTAGCTTCAAAAGAAGGGTTTTTATTTATAGGCTTTACGCACGAAGGAGGAGACGTGAAACAAAAAGAAAAAAGATTTCTCCTGATGGTTTTTCTTTTTGCCACAGTGTGTTTTATTGGTTGTGCCTCCCTGGGGCTGCAGAAGAAGAAAAACAAAAGTGAGAGTGAGATCACAGTCAAGGATGAGCTTTACACCACCCTGGAAGAGCCCCAGAGTGTGATCAAGAATTATGCAGGCATGGTTGAGGATGAGCATGTAGACTGGGTCTGGCTAAAGCCGGACACACGGTTCGGGAAGTACCGGACGGTGTCAATCGCCTCCTTTAAGAATTTCAGTCGGGTTGCCGACCCGAGGATGACCGGGCTCTTTACCGAGCAGGTAAGTTCCTTGCTGCAGAGCTCGGGTGTGACCGTAGCAAGAGACGGGGAGATGATACTGGATGGAGCTATTGTGGATGTGATGCCCAAGGGTGGAGTGCTCGAAAGGATCGGAAAGATTTTGCCGGGGGATTTTGAAGACGCCGGGATTACTACGGTAAGCGTTGAGGTGGTGATAGGCGATGCTGCAACAAACGTCGTCCTCTGCAAGATCAGGGATCAGGCAACTGCTCTGGAGATCGATGCTGCTCTCAAAAAGATAGCAGATGACGTGGTCAAATATATTAGCCTTCATCGATAGATGCCCTACCACCTGTTCAGAATTATTCTCTACTGTTTGGCAAGGCTTCTCTTCTCCTACCGAGCGGTAGGCGGAGAGAATATACCCCGGAAGGGAACTTTTCTTCTGGCTTCTAATCATGCAAGCTATTTAGATCCCCCTTTGGTAGGTATTGGGACATCGAGACCGATTACCTATCTGGCTAAAAAGGAACTTTTTCGTAATCCCTTGATTGACCTCTTCTTGAGGAAATTATGTTATTGTATCCCAGTTGACCGGGATAAGCTGGACAGGAAAACGTTTAAAGAGATTCTTGCAGTTCTTAAGAAGGATCGTGAGCTCATGATCATCTTTCCAGAAGGGACCCGTTCCCCTGACGGGAGACTTCAGGAGCCAAAAATAGGAGCAGGTATGATTGTATACCTGGCTAAGGTCCCGGTAATCCCCGTCTATGTTAAGGGTTCTTATGCAATATGGTCCAAGGGTGCAAAGTCTGTAAAACTGAGGCCGTGTACTGTGTACTTTGGTAAACCGATGGAGTTTACGGATTGTTTCTCAAAGGGACATTCCCGGGATGTTTATATGGAAATCAGCAGTAGGGTCATGGAGGCAATAGCACAATTGGAGAGAGAGAACAATGCTCCTGCCGGTTAAGATCTGCGGTATTACGAACGAAGAGGATGCGTGCATGGTAGCTGATGCCGGTGCGGATTATATCGGGTTGATTATCGATTTCCCCGGCTCTCCCCGGAGCATCACTCTTCAACGGGCGCGCTCGATCTTGAGCAGTTCGAAGCTGCCGGTGGTTGCCCTTATCTCCCAGATGGATAAAGGGCAGACCATGGAGATCCTGGACAGACTTCAGCCCTGCGCCCTCCAGCTTATCGGGGAAGAGGACCCGGCTTTGGTCAATGAGCTGAAGGGAGAGACGGGGTGCGTGATCTGGAAGTCTCTCCATTTTCCCGTAAGGGGTCAGGGTGAAGTTGATCTTGACAGCGCATTACGAAAGGTGAACTCTTACGTTGAGACAGGAGTTGATGCACTGGTGCTGGACACGTTTGACCGCACGGGCATGAGAGGTGGTACCGGAAAGGTGTTTGACTGGGGAATCGGGAGGGAGCTGGTGCGACAGATACACGGGAAGGTGTTTCTTGCAGGCGGTATTACACCGCATAATGTGAAGCAGGCAATTGAAGAAGTAAGACCTTACGGAATAGATTTGAGCAGTGGAGTTGAAAGTTCGATCGGCAAGAAGGATGCTGGAAAGCTGTACTCCTTGATGAGCACGGTGAGAGCGCTGAGGACACACTATGGATCGTGAGACACTCTGTAAAGACATGAAAGATGGCCTGGCAGGGAGAGGGATTGCGAAATTCGAAATATATGTCCTGGATTCCCGATCGCTTTCAATTGAGGTAAAGAACCAGGAAGTAGACTCCTATCATCTTGCTCAAGAACATGCCTTTTCCCTCCGGGTGATTAAGGACCAGAGAATGGGCTTTTCCTACTCTACCCGTTTCAGTAAAGAGAGTGCTGCGAAAGTGGTGGAGGACGCAGTGAACGGTTCATCTAACTCCGCGCGGGACGAGTTTTATGGTTTTCCTGAACACGCCGGGGCAACCCTGCCGCTCCTCCCCGTCTTTGATCCACATCTGTCTCAAGTGCCGAAAGAAGAGAAGATTGAAAAGGCTATGCACCTGGAGAGATCAGCACTCTCCGTTGACCAGAGAATCAAGAAGGTGAGGAAGTGCTCCTATGGAGAGACCAGTTTTACCGTAACGGTTGTGAATTCAGAGGGGGTGGACTTTTCTCAGGAAAAGACCCTGGTCAATGCAAGCATCATGGCAGTTGCTGAAGATGGCAGAGATTCCCAGTCCGGTTGGGACTATGACTTCAGTTACTTCTTCGATCGGCTCACTGTTGACAAGATAGGAACCGGGGCTGCCAGCAGGGCTGTAGAGATGCTGGGGGCTCAGAGGATAAAATCAGTGAAATGCCCTGTCATTCTGGATAACTTTACAGCCGCCCAGTTTCTGGAAGTTCTCTCTTCATCCTTTCTCGCTGAGTCAGTTCAAAAGGGAAAATCGCTCTTACAGGGTAACGTGGGAGAGGAAATCTTCTCGCCTGTACTGGATATTGTTGATGACGGCCGTTACCCTGACGGGGCAGCTACGTCCTGTTTTGACGGCGAAGGGGTGTTACGGCAGAGTACCTCTCTTATAAAGGAGGGAGTATTGAAGGGTTTCCTCTATGATACCTACTGTGCCCGGAAGGACGGGGTTGCAAGCACCGGTAACTGTGCCAGGGGAAGTTTCCGTGTGCCGCCCAGTGTCGGGGTATCAAACCTCTTCATCAGAAAGGGTGAAGCCACGGTAGACGACCTTATCCTTGCACTCGGTCAAGGCATCCTGGTGACAGATATCATGGGGATCCATACCGCTGATCCGATATCAGGTGACTTTTCTGTGGGTATGGCAGGGTTCTGGATAGAAGGAGGCAGGAGGTCTTTTCCTTTGAAGGGCATGGCTTTATCAGGAAATCTCGTTGACTTGTTCAAAAAGGTGCAGCAGGTCGGCAGTGACATACGTTTCTTGGGGAACATCGGCTCGCCTTCACTTCTCCTTGCTCCTATGGACGTGAGCGGTGAATGAATCAGGGAGGTAGGTTCGCTTGATCCTGGATATTGTAAAAAAGGTATTTGGCACGAGTAATGAGCGGGAACTCAAGCAGCTTGATCCTGTAGTGGAGCAGATTAACCGCCTTGAGCCTGAGATGGAGAAGATGACCCTTGAAGGGCTTGCTGCCAAGACCCCTGAGTTCAGACAGCGGCTGGAGCGGGGAGAGGAACTTGATGACCTCCTTCCGGAGGCCTTTGCCGTGGTGAGAGAGGTTGCCCGCAGGACTGTCGAGATGCGGCATTTTGATTGCCAGCTCATTGGAGGGATTGTTCTCCACGAGGGGAAAATCGCGGAAATGGCAACGGGGGAAGGAAAAACCCTGGTGGCTACGCTTCCTGCCTATCTCAATGCCCTGACCGGCGAGGGCGTACACATTGTAACGGTGAATGACTACCTGGCAAAACGGGACCGGGAGTGGATGGGAAAGATTTATGAGACTCTCGGCCTTACGGTGGATGTCCTCCACCATGATCTGGATCCTGTTGCCCGGAAAAGGGCTTATGAAGCTGATATTACCTACGGCACCAACACCGAGTTCGGTTTTGATTACTTACGGGACAACATGGCGATCAGGAGTGAGGATCAGGTCCAGAAAAGCCACCACTATGTAATCGTTGATGAAGTTGACAGCATCCTGATCGATGAAGCGAGGACACCACTCATCATATCCGGTCCGGTAGAGCACTCTTCTCACCGGTATGGTGAATTTAAGATACCTGTGCAGAGAGTAGTCCAGAGCCAGACTGCGCTGGTTAACCGTATCCTTTCAGAGGTAGAAACGCTCTTCGAAAAGGGGAAAGATTATGAGACTGGTCTGAAGCTCCTCAAGGCTAAGCGGGGATCTCCCAAGAACAAGAAGCTCCTCAAGATGCTCCGGGAGGGCAAATTTAAAAAGCTGGTCGAGACCGTTGAGCTTGACTGTATCCGGGATAGGAAAATGGGGGAGCTGGATGAGGAGCTTTTCTTTGTTATCGACGAGAAATCCCATGTTGTTGACCTGACAGAGAAGGGCAGGCAGGCTTTGTCTCCCCACGACCCCAATCTTTTTGTCCTCCCTGATTTGAGCATGGCAGACAGCGATCCGGAAATGCCCGAGGAGGAGAAACAGAGGAAGCTCAGGAAGCTGGAGAAGGAGTTCAGCGAGAAGGGCGAGAAGCTGCAGAATATCTCCCAGCTGCTCAGGGCTTACTCCCTCTTTGAGAAGGATGTGGACTATGTGGTGAGCGACGGCCAGGTCCTCATCGTGGATGAGTTTACCGGAAGGCTTCTGCCAGGCAGGCGATACAGTGACGGGTTGCACCAGGCATTGGAGGCAAAAGAGGAGGTTACCATAGAAGGGGAGACCCAGACCCTTGCTACCATTACCATCCAGAACTATTTCAGGATGTATAAGAAATTGGCCGGTATGACAGGTACAGCAGAGACTGAAGCCCCTGAATTCTTTAAGATCTATAAGCTTGATGTAATGGTGATTCCCACGAACAAGCCAGTGAGGAGGGTAAACTATCCTGACGTAATCTACAAGACCCGGAGAGAGAAGTATCGGTCAGTCATCAGGGAAATCGAAGAAATGCACGCCATGGGGAGACCGGTATTGGTCGGTACAGTTTCTGTTGAAGTCTCCGAGCTGATCAGCAGGATGCTCCCCAAGAAGATCAAGCACTATGTCTTGAATGCAAAGCGTCATAAGGAGGAAGCAGAAATCGTCGCCAATGCAGGTCAGGCTGGTGCGGTGACTATTGCCACCAACATGGCAGGAAGAGGAACAGATATCAAACTGGGTCCCGGTGTGGTCAAATGTAAGGAGCAGTGCTGTATTGTCTGTGAGTTTGACTGTTCTTTCTGTCCGGACAATGAAAAAAGAGGCACAAAGATGGTGGAGTGCTTCAAGAAGGTGCCCTGCGGCCTGCACATCGTTGGTACCGAACGACATGAAGCTCGCAGGATCGACCGTCAGTTGAGGGGAAGGAGCGGCAGACAGGGTGATCCCGGCTCTTCGCGTTTTTTCCTTTCGCTGGAAGATGACCTGCTCCGGATCTTTGGATCTGAAAGAATCTCCTCAGTCATGGACAAGCTGGGAATTCAGGAAGATGAGCCGATCGAGCACAATCTCATTACCCGGGCAATCGAGAATGCCCAGAAGAAGGTTGAAGGCCACAACTTTGATATCCGCAAGCACCTCCTCGAGTATGATGATGTGATGAACAAGCAGCGGGAGGTGATCTATGAACAGAGGAGCAAGGTCTTAGGGGGAGGAAATCTCAAGGAGGAGATCGAGGGAATCGTTGAGGAGATGGCGGATACCATCGTCTCTTCCTATGCGGAAGAGAAGAGCCATCCCGAAGACTTGGATATCACAGGGTTGAAGAACGCCGTATTCAAACAGTTCTCTTTCCCGCTGCAGCTGAATGTACAGGACCTGGAGAGCCTGACCCGGGATAGTCTGAAAGAGATGATCCTCACCAGGGCCCGGGAAATCTACCAGAGGAAAGAAGTTGAATTTGGAGAAGAAACCTTACGGCAGATCGAGAAGATGGTCTACCTCCAGGTGATTGACAACCTCTGGAAAGAACATCTCTTGGGCATGGATCACCTGAAAGAGGGAATAGGCCTCAGAGGATATGGTCAGAGGGATCCCCTTCAGGAGTACAAAAAAGAAGGGTACGATATGTTCCTCGAATTGGTCGAGAACATGAAAAAGGAGACCGTTGAGAAGCTCTATATGGTCCAGCTTGCGAGGGAAGAGATGATGGTGCCGACACCTGCCTTCCGCCCGCAGCAGTTTATCCTGAGCCGGGGTGAGGAGGCAGGACAGTCTAAACCACAGACAGTTGTAAGGGAAGGGAAAAAGGTAGGAAGGAATGAACCGTGCCCCTGTGGAAGCGGAAAGAAGTATAAGAAGTGCTGCGGAAGGTAAATATCAAATCTGAAGCACGAAATTCGAAACAAGCACGAATGTTCAAAGCACAAATGACTAAAACAAGAAAATCAGATTCGGAATTTTGGTATTTGGATTTTGAATTTGTTTCGGATTTCGATATTCGAATTTCGGGTTTAAATAAGGATACATGAAATGAAGGTTCTTCCGGGTTTTAAATTTAATGGAATTGCATCGGGTATTAAAAAGAATGGAGTGAAAGATCTTGGCCTCATCTATTCTGAAGTTCCGGCTGCAGCGGCAGGGGTTTTTACCACTAACCGGGTGAAAGCAGCCCCGGTTTTGATCAGTCAGAAGAGAATGAGGAGTGGAACTGCTCAGGCTGTCCTGGTGAACAGCGGGAATGCAAATGCCTGTACCGGCGACAAGGGTATGAAGGCAGCCTGTCAGTTGAGCACTACCCTCGCCCGGAGGATGAAGATAAAAGAAGAGATGATTCTGGTCTCTTCCACCGGTGTTATCGGCGTCCCCCTTCCGGCAGAGAGGATACAGGGAAATATCCCCATATTAATAGGTGGCCTTTCCCCTTATAAAATTGGCGAATTTGCACAATCGATCCTCACGACTGACACCTTCCCTAAAATTGTGATGAAAGAGGTGGAAATAGGGAACAAACAGGTTGAAATCTGGGGGGTGGCTAAGGGTGCAGGGATGGTAATGCCCAATATGGCGACGATGCTTGCTTTCGTCATGAGCACTGCTTCTGTTCATCCTGCCACCTTGAGAAACCTGCTAAAAGATGGCGTTGATCAATCCTTTAACCGGATAACGGTTGATGGTGAGACGAGTACCAATGATATGGTCTTGATGCTTGTCAATGGAAAGGCAGGCAACTCGGTTCTTACTAAAAACTCAAAGGAAATTAAAAAGTTCAGGGATGCTTTGTTCAGCCTTCTCTTTGAGCTTGCCCGAATGATAGTAAAAGACGGAGAAGGAGCGACAAAACTAGTAGAGATCAGGGTGGAAAAAGCAAGGTCAGTCAATGAGGCAAGAACAGCCGCTTTTGCCGTCGCCAATTCCCCTCTTGTGAAGACTGCCCTCTACGGGGAGGAGGTCAACTGGGGAAGAATTATGGCTGTGCTGGGCAGATGCGGTGTGGCGATTGACCCAGGGAAAGTGCACATCTCTTTTGGAAAGGTAAAAGTAGTTAAGAATAGTGTGGCGTGTGGTACTGAAGAAAAGGCACAGGAGGTACTGAAAGGGAAGGAATTTGCTATTGTTATCTCCCTGAACAGAGGAAAGGGATCCTTCCAGGTTTCTACCACCGACCTAACTCCTGCATATGTAGCGATTAATTCCTCGTATCGGAGCTAAAATTATTTCTTGCAAAAAATGGAAGCATGTGTTAACAAAATTCAATTTTATCACGCACACCTCTTGATTGCCCTGTGGTGTCCCGCCTGCGGCGGGCGGGATTTCAGGGACAAATTGAGAGAGGTGGTGGAACAACCAACAAAAGGAGGTACAATTTGTCAGTGATCAGCATGAAACAGTTACTGGAAGCGGGTGTCCACTTCGGACACCAGACGAGGCGCTGGAATCCAAAAATGAAGCCATTCATCTTTGGATCGAGGAACGGGATCTACATTATCGACCTTCAAAAAACCGTGGTCCTCTTTAAAGAGGCCTATGATTTTGTGGTAGAAGCAGTTTCCCGCGGGGAAAGCGCACTCTTTGTAGGGACAAAAAAGCAGGCGCAGGACTCAATCGTAGAAGAGACAAAGCGGTGTAACATGTTCTATGTGAACAACCGCTGGCTGGGAGGAACGCTCACGAACTTTGAAACCATAAGGAGGAGCATCGCCCGCCTCAAGAAAATTGAGGCTATGAAAGCTGACGGGAGCATTAACAACTTACCCAAGAAAGAGGTCTTGAAGCTGGATCGGGAGTTACAGAAGCTGGAGTCGACCCTGGGCGGGATCAAGGAAATGGAGAGACTGCCAGGGGTTGTTTTTATCGTGGATCCCAAGAAAGAAAAGATTGCTGCTGCAGAGTGCCGGAGGCTGAGTATCCCCTGCATAGGCCTGGTCGATACGAACTGCGATCCTGATGATGTAGACTTTGTAATCCCCGGTAATGATGATGCAATCAGGGCGATACGGCTTTTTACTGCGAAGATTGCCGATGCCTGCATGGAGGGTGCAAAGCGCTATCAGGAGAGTTTCCAGGTAGAAGAAAAGAAGGCGGAAGAAGTATCTCTCGAAGCAACGGAAAAAAGTGGAGAGGTATAAGAGATTTAAAGGAAAGGGAAAGGGGTAATCGTATCCATGGAAATAACTGCATCGATGGTGAAGGAGTTACGGGAAAAAACGAATGCTGCCGTGATGGACTGTAAAAAGGCCCTGACGGAAAACAATGGAGATATGGAGAAGGCGATAAACTTTTTACGACAGAAGGGTCTTGCCACCGCATCTAGAAAGGTGGGGAGGATTACGCGAGAAGGCCTGGTCGTATCCTATATTCATCCAGGAGGAAGACTTGGTGTGCTCCTCGAGATAAACTGCGAAACTGATTTTGTTGCCAAGAACAGTGACTTTGGAGTGCTGGCTAAAGACCTGGCCATGCAGATTGCTGCTACCAACCCGATATGCGTCAAACGGGAAGACCTCCCTGTTGAAATCCTGGAAAAAGAGAAGGAGATCTATCGTGCCCAGGCAAAAGGGACCGGTAAACCGGACAAGGTCATCGAGAAGATCGTAGAAGGGAAGCTGGAGAAATACTTCTCAGAGGTATGTCTCCTGGAGCAGGCTTTTGTGAAGGACCCGGACATCAGAATCGAGGACCTTATTAAAAACTATATTGCCAAGTTTGGGGAGAATATTACTCTCCGGCGTTTTGTGAGATACCAGTTGGGTGAGAACCCTGAAAACGGTTGATTGAACGGTTATGAAACCCGTCTACCGGAGAATTTTGCTTAAATTGAGCGGGGAGGTCTTCAGCGGAGATCAGGCTTATGGCATAAGCCCGGTGGTGATAGAACAGATTGCTGAAGAGATTAAAGAGATCG
>Ga0315284_10012757_pt1 | contig 11966 bp, 8 predicted proteins | sample YL17G09_16_MG_FD_203696 | JGI IMG/M metagenome (GOLD analysis project Ga0315284, IMG submission 203696) | Sediment microbial communities from Yellowstone Lake, YNP, Wyoming, USA - YL17G09_16 | ecosystem: Environmental > Aquatic > Freshwater > Lake > Sediment | place: USA: Wyoming | collected...
GGTACGTATGCTGATAATATAAAAGCGTTAAACTTCAAAGATTTGACTAAATTAGTCCGAAATCGACTCTTAGCAGTTACCGAAGCAAAACCAGTTGATGTTTTTCCATCTATTCCATCTGAAGAAGGGTCCTTTGTATCATTAAATGTTCCACAAAACAAATTCAATCGCGAAAAAAATGGTGATTTGGTTATGCAAGATGAAAATGGTCACACTGTTAAAGTTAATGATGAAGCAGAAATGTTGAAAATGTTAGGAGCAGATTGTTATGGAACTGGAGCTAAAGGTGACGATGCTCAATGTACTAAATTCATGTTCGAATGTTTATTATCCAATGACGAAAATGCACTTGATCAATGTATCAGTAATTTACAAGTAAAGGGATTTGCCAATGCTGCAGTTGATGATATCAAAAATCTCCATCCAATTCTCGCTCTTCGTATTTTACAACAATTTGGATTTCACAAATACAAGGTCCATGATTCTCAAGCCGGATTTGCTATTTACAAAGTTGAATCTGTTGATAGTTGGATTAAAAACTATTTAACTAAACATTTTGCTCCACAAAAATTAGGAGAATTATTAAATAACGGTCCATCTCAACCACTTTTTCAATATTTAAATTTAATGGCACAATTTGTTAACGCTAATCCAGCAATTTTAAATAAAGGATTCAGCGGTAAATCCAGAGAAGCTGTTGGAATTCCAGTATTGACTGAATTTGCTAACAAATTGGGATTAAAACCAGAACAAATCAATAAAGCAACCAGAATTTATGAACTCAACCGATTACGTAATCATTTGGTATGGGCGACACCAAACATTAGATCTAATGTTTTACGTAGTCCATTCGGAACATTTACTCCAGGAGTTTCAATGATGCAATCCAGATCTGGTTTTGGTGGATTAACAAATATGATGATGGGTGGAGGAGACAAATGCGATAATGTATATGCTAAATTAAACAACTCTGGACAAGTTTTGGGATCTACACTTATTGAAAAATATTTGAATGCAGTTATCTTAGATTTCAATCATAGAGGCAAATCTCTTGATAGTCAAGATGAACGAAGAATGAAAGATAGAGTAGCACAACTCAAAAAATTAGAAGATGACTTAATGAAAACATTATGTTATATTGATGAATTTAATTCATTGGCTGATACTTTTGGCGACTATTCATCTGGAACAATGAGTGAAGGCACACTTACCAAACTTATTGAACGAGCAGAAACTATTGTTAGTAAACAACAAGGATATTATGGAAATGTCTTAGATTACTTAACAAAAATTGTTAATGTTTTAGACGATAACACAGCACGCGAACGTGTTTTAGCTAAAGACTTAATTTAAATTTTAACTAAATTTAATAAATTTAATAATCAATAGCGAATACCAAATTGCTAATTCCATTTGCTATTCGTAATACATTATATACAATACCATAGATTCTTAATTTTGCGGTTGAATTGAAATTAACTATTGGACTGAACCCTAATTTTAGAGTTACATTATCAATTCTACTTAAATTGGCTGTTCCTGATGGTTGATGTTTTTCTGGATGCAATGAAAAAGCATATACATTTATTCCTTCTTCTGCATTATGTCTATGATTTTGATAAATTTGAAGTTTACTGAAATATTGGATATCTCTTTGTGATAATCTTTCATGTCCATTAAATAATATGGTTCCAGTAGTTATTAGATTTTTACCATTAATTTCTCCATCAGTTGTTCTCAATGGATTATCTGTATAATTAAAAGTGTCATTCAGATTAGCAATTAAATCTAATTGTGAAACCCAAATTAATTCCTTACATGCTTGAGTAAAACCGATGATGAAAGACTGATTTAATCCATATATTGGATCATCACCATTAAAAAATAATTGTTCGACAAGATATTCATGTCTAGCTTGTGAAAATCGTATTCTTTCTTCATCGTCCAAAAACCCATATTCAACCAATAAAAAACAATTTTTTAAAACTATATTATTAAAATTTATAGAAGTATTCACTTGTAATGTTTCTGTTGCATTTATTCTGGGCATAGCTCTAAATCCTGAAACCATACCATAAACAAAATATTTAGCATTGATTAAGTTTCCCTCACTATCTTTTGCATATAAGAGTGCCTTCTGTTGTTCATTTTCTTGAATTAAATCAGGATTAGTTTCTATCAAACTCAGGAATCCATTAGGAGTTATTCGTCTAATATATAATGTTCTGCTAATAATATCAAAATGAATAAATTGGGCTAATGATATAATCCCATCAACATTTTGCACTAGATACTCATATGGTGCATAGTTAACAAAATCATTATCCATATTAATACTATGTGTTGGAGTCACAATATAACATTTATTAAGATCATTTAACTCCAAATTAATTTTAATGTGATTATATTGCAGACTTACAATTGGTAATGCTAAACCCGCGATTCTATTAAACCAAAATTGTAATGGAATCATTAATTTATATGATTTTTTTCCATTTGAATAATCAGTTAATTCTTCAACATCACCTAAAACCTTATCAAGATTAATTCTATCCGGTATTGTCAATTCATGCCAAATATTTAACCAATCGCCGTAATGTCTGTCAATTAATTCCCCGCCGATTTCAATATCAACTGTCTTAATAATTGCATATCCGATTCTTCTGACCCATGCGAATTTAAATATTTGGTCCACATTTTGATTTTCATCAATGAACTGTGGAATTGTTGGAAGCTCAATAACAATATGAACTTTTCTTATTAAATCACCATTCCTTGATAATATACATGATACTCTTTTTCCAAAATCAGGTCTATGTACGAAATCTTGCGGAATTACTTCCAAAGAAAAATTAGTATGTCTTCTATATACCATTTTAAAAAAAGTTATTTGAGGATTTTGTGTTAAAAATAAATCCTGATTACCATAAGCCACAAGTTGAATTAATCCACCTGACATTATATATATTAGATACGAAAAATCATATCATATAATCCACGCAATTACACAACGTTATAAAATCATACAATCTAATATTATATGATAATTCAATTGCGCAACTCCATAACATTGTCATGTTGTGTTAAATTTAATAAGTATTATAAGTCCGCGCAATGGCATGATGTTACTAACTAACACAACAATATATTATCATATGATATCGGATTGTATGATTCTATAACATCATGCCATTGCGTGGTATATTGTGTTATATGGTAATAAATGGTTTGAGATCTAGTTATACTTTTATTGTAAATTGGCTATAGTATATTATTTCCTTATTTAGCCGAATTAATTGATTTATTGTTCAAAAGCCAATCCGCCTAATCCACTAAATATTCTCAATAAATTATTTGATAAAGCATATATAGCCCATCTAAATTTAATATTTTCAGATGATGTATTCATTTCGTTAATCACAATATCTTTAAAGTTCATTTCAATACCAGTATCATCAATTCTAGATAAATTGGCTGATCCTTGAGGTTGAGTTGATTCGGGATCCAATGAGAAACAATATACATTAATACCAACATTAGGGCACGAGTAATGTCTTTCATATGAATATGCTGAATCATACATCATGATATCTTTCAATTGCTCTCTGTCTCTACCATTAAATTTTATTTTTGCTTGTTTTACTGGATTAATTGTATTATTTATATCAAAACTGTACAGATTCCATAATCTTTCGCCATTAGGTAAACTACCATCTATGTAAGATGTCCTTTGGACTACCCAAAAGAATTCTTTACATGGATTTTTAAATCTTGTCACAGCATCTATGTATTTCTCTTCATTAAAACTATTTTTTGTAATTTCTATATCTCCATTATATTGGATAACATCAATTAAATATTCCAATTTTGAGGTCGCTAATTTATTTCTTTCTTCTTCTTCTACATAAATATATTCAGCCAATACATTACATTTTAATTTGGGTTTACCTTTGAATGTGGTAAATGAATCATAATAAGCAACTTCATTAAATTGTTTCAAATTAACATATAGTCTAACATCGGCATTATGTAAGGCTATTAATGGTAATGATAATCCTATATTTCTACAAAACCAAAATTGCAATGGAATAATTAATTCATATTCATCAGTAATTTTATTATCAAATGTATATAATTCGGAAACATTACCTATTAATGTATTATAACCGTTTTCTTTTTGTGTTTTTTTAGATAATTGATGCCATATTTCTAACCATTCACCAAATTGTTTATCAATAATTTGATCATCAATTCTAACCCATATTTGATTAATAATATAATGACCAATTTTTTGGATCCAAGCAAATTTAGCGTTTGCAGTTGTATTCAAACTTCTTTCCAAAATACTATATAATCCAGGAGTATCTTCCGTACCTACAATACCTTGCTGTTGTATAAAATTTGCTTCCTTTTGTAATGTATAATAATTAACTAAATTACTCCATGTTTCCATAACATGTGCTCCTAATAAATTTGGTAAGTCTTTAACTGTCGAACTTTGTATCGCATAGTCTTTCATAAAATTATACACATCACTTTCTATGCTAAATCCATTATATAGAATATCAATTTGTGATATAAATTTAAATAATTCCTGAGCACCAGTACTTGAATAGAGCCATCCAAACAATTTATTATTAAACTTATCTATCTCAGTTATTTTAGAAAATGTGCCGACTGTTCGATTCCATAATTGAAATTTATGTGGATCAATTGTCGGATCATATGGATTTATTAAATCTGGTGGTATTCCAGCAGAATTGAAAAATATGTTTGCTACATTTCGCATTATTTCAGTAACATCCAAAGCATTATTTCTTGGTTCAATATATTGAGTTGATTTGTCATCTAATGTTGCTTGAGTTATTAAAACAATATCTTTAGCTGGATTAGGATGGAATGAATGTTCATATTGAACATCATCATTTTCTATAATATTAGTAATAGTATCAACAACTATTTTAAATTTTTGAAAATAATATTGATTCCTTAACAAGATTATATTTTTCATATTCAATAATAACCTATTTGCATCATAATGTGTTAAATATGAATTATATTCTAATATTCTATTATTTAGATATTTACCAAATTCGAAAGTTATTCCAGAATTAACAGGAAGCATACTAACATATTTTTCGACATTTCTATAATAATCATAAAAAGATGTCGGGGTAACATTATAAGATAAAAAGTTATTAGATATATATTCCAAATAACTTTTAATTTCTATTCCTAGGTTATTTGTATAGTATTCTAATCCTAATAATAATTCATTGTACATATTATTATAATTTTTAATGAATTGAGAAAACAAATAATTCCATATTGAGCATTGTACATCAGAATAAACAGTTGACGATGATCCTTTATTATTAATTTGAAATAATGGTTGATTATTCGGAAATATATTCTTGTTTTGATTTAACCAAGTTGAATATGATGGTATTGTATCATAATTAACAGAAAATAAACCAACAATATTTTTTAAATATATTTTATTAGCTAAATATATGTCTTTTTCAGGTGGAACTAGTGATTCTCCATATGCGTCAATAGCTGAATTATATGTAACTGTAATATATTCCGCTATTGTTATATAATTAGATCCAACCTGAACAAGGGTATTTAATACGCCAGGACGAATTATACACATAAGAATAATATCTCCAGTTGCACCTTTTAATGTTTTAACCGTTGCATCTAAAGTCCGCATTATATCGTAATTACTAACGGGTGCTGGTAATGGTGGTGGTGGTATTGGGTCCACGAAAGAAATTTTCGGCTTAATAACATTTAAAATTGTAGTTTTAGTTGTATTTAACACAGTAATTAAATTATTGATGGTTACAGGTGATAAGCCCAAACCATTGGCTGCTAAATATGTTTGGGTAGCTGCTGGTATATCTTCATTCATATTATACCATAAGTAATTCATATAAAACATGTTAGCAGGAGGAGGGGGTGTTAATACTGGCGCATTTGCGTTTCCCAATACATTTGATTTGGACCATAAGTTAACAATATCATTAAAATATTGTGTTAATTTTGAGTCTCTAAATAATTCTCTATTCAAAGAGTGAAAATTATTAACGGTTGTTGTTGCGAAATCACTCATTGGGTGATCCACATCACTAGGTTCATTTATTTCAGGAATCAATGTGAAATCCGATGTGAAATTATCATTAAGTGTAGCATCGGAGTTAGTTAATAATGATTGATTAGTAAATAAAGCATTTGTATCATAGACACCAGATCCAGGAGTCAATACAGGAAATTTTCTATAAAATATAAATCTGGAATCTGTATATAAAGAATTATAGATACTCACAAGCATTTTTATATTTTTAACTAATCCAAATCTTATGTTATCCATTAATAAAGCCTTTATATTTTGAACGTCCGACGATGACGTAATTGGAACATTGTTTTCATTCAATATGGAATTGAATATTTGATATGCATCTAAATATGTATAAGGTATTGATCCATATGTCGTGTTAATCGCTGATCTAAAAACTGTACTGCTATTTAGTTGATTTATGCTTCCACTTATTAAATAATTTGCAGTGTCTACATTATATAAAAAATTTAAATTTTCATCATTGTATCCGGGTGGTAAAATTGGCGGATAAATTAAGTCACTTATGGTATATTTAATAAATTCAGTTAACATTGTATTTTGTATTGCTGTCGAATTTGATAATGGTAATTGATTAGGTGTAGGTGTTATATTATCGTCATAATTAGTAATATCTCTATAATGTGCAGTTACTATATTATATTGTAGTTGATAATTATCTCCAGTAATAAAGTCATCAATAACGCTATCCAAATATCTTGATGATGCCTCAGTTGCTCCAGTACTTAAAATAATAACAGTGTCATCAAATTGTAGATGTGTCATTTTCCATGTATTCCAATACAAATTTCCATTAACACCTAATTTTGTTAAAAAACTATCAAACTTTTGTTCATCTTTTTGTAAAACAATTAATCTGTCATCAATTAATTTTTTAACTCCTCTATTACATAAAGGGGGATCTTCACAATAATCACTTTCTGTAAATTTATCAAGTGGATCTTTTGATGTAATCCAAACGATACCAAATGGAGCTAATAAATCTTGAACTTGTTGAACGGTTAATTGTGTGAAAGATAATTTGATTCTTGGTAATTTAATAACTAAAAATAATCTATGTAACAAATCCCCATGATGTCCTAATCTGCAATACCCCTCCTTACCGAAATCTAATTTATTGGCAAAATTTATATCTAATTCAGTTCTTGAGAAATTTGTATGCCTTCTATAAACTGTTTTAAAAAAAGTAATATTCGGATCATCTGTTAAATATATATCTTCCTTGCCTTTCGCGACTATTTGTAATATTCCGCCTGGCATATTTATTATAATAAGAAAATATTATTATTATAACAATTTAATCACACCAATCATTTGCTTTTGTGCTTTTTAATATATTTTAACCATATGTCCAAATTTGTCCAGCGAGTCCACTAACAAATCTTAATATATTTGTATTTCTGGCATAAATCCTTATTATTAAAGGATCAAACACCAAATTATTTGATACTAATAAATTAGTGAATTCCAAATATAATGTTATTCTATCTAATCTACTTAAATTTGCCGATCCAGATGGTTGTTGTTCTTCCGGAAATATTGAAAATGAATACATATTTATTCCGTCCGAAGGTGTAGAATTATGAGTTTCATATGGTTGTACATAATTAAAATAATTTCCATCTAATTTTTTAATGCGGTTATAACTGTGAAAATCTAAACTTGAAAAAATGATGGGATTAATTCTATTCTCCTCTGTGGCACTATAATTATCCCATCTACATTTATTGGTTCCATTATTATTCATAGTAAAACTTGTCCTTTGAGCTACCCAAACTATTTCTTTAGATGGATGAACAAAATTATTAATTTGAAATTGATATTTTTGCTGTACAACATTTGTTTTATCTAATATTTGTAATTGATCAATTAAATATTCATGACTAGATTGGGCAAATCTCCTTCTTTCCGATGTATCTAAATATATATAGTCTATTAATAAATTAGCTCTTATGTTAATATTTAATTCTTCTGGAACTTCATTTAATGTTATTCCGCCATCAACTTGTGAAAATTTAATATTAGTTCCAGACTCAATGTAACACAATTCTTCAAATTTCCTAAAATTAACATAAATATTAATGTTATGATATTCTAATGATACTAATGGAATTGCCAAACCACTATATTTACAAAACCAAAATTGTAAAGGTATTTTTAATAAATACGACGGTTTAATTTCCCTATTAAATGTTGTTAATACATCAACATTGCCAATCATTTCGAAATATATTTTCTCCATATCTTTATTTTTTGATAATTCATACCATATGTTTAACCAATCACCATAATGTTTGTCAATTTTATGACCACCAATTTTAATTTCGATAGAATTAATTAATGCGTGACCTATTCGATCAACCCATGCGAATTTAATATGTAAATTTTGCGTGTCCATTAATTTTTGATTAGCAGCCAAGAATTGATCATAGTAAAATTTCTGAGTTTTAATAGACTTATCTATTCCAACTAACAACGCATTATAAATATCATTACTGTCACTTGATCTATCAAAAACACCAGATATAACGCTTAAACTGACTTCATTATAAGTAAAAGGGGCATCCAATGAGGATGTCAATAAATCTGTCATATCATTTATGAACTTTTGATTACCTTCCGGACTAAATGCATCATTTATTGCTTTGATCATATCATTTGATTTATTTTCTGTATTATTTTCTGCTATAAATATTTGATATGCTCCAACAAATGCATTTCTATTTATATACATAAAATTAGTAACAATATCATAATTGTCTGATGTATCCGTCACTAATTTTTTAGCTTCACCAATTTCTTGACTTGTTGGAGGTGTTTCTCTAAATAAATTAATTTCTGGTAATGTTACTTCCAAATATGTTTTATACATTAAGTCTCCAACTTTAGGGATTTTCACTGAACTATATCCCCCAAATTCAACGGGATCATCGAAAGTTACTTTTATTGATTCCATAGAAAAATTAGTATGTCTACGGTATACAACTTTAAAAAATGTTATTTCCGGAGTTCCAGTTAAAAATAAATCTTGACTACCATATGCTGCTATTTGCATTATACCAGATGGCATTATAATATAATCGATATTTTATTTTTATTGACTTGTACGCTAAATCATTTTAAACAAAAGAATAATAATAACAATAAAAAGTCCTAACATCACTGCACTGAACATCATATTAATGCTTGTCTGTCTATTATCAATCATTCCTTCATTATTCACATTATCTTCGTTATCGTCAGTCACATAAATTGGATCATAATATGGCCAATAATTATTCCAATATGGCCACCAATAATCTCCCCAATAAGGCCATCCCCACCATGTTCTACCACTTCCACTATAAGATGATCCACCATGTCCATTCCAATAACCATGATCACGACCGTGTCTAGGTTTATTATGACTCGGACCACGTGAATGAGATCGCGGGCTTCCAGATCGTATATGGCCAGATCTACTTAATGGTGATCCTCTTGATATTGATCCAGATGAATGAGATCTACCGCCACCAGATCCTCTAGACCCACCACCACCAGATCCTCTAGACCCACCACCAGATCCTCTAGACCCACCACCAGATCCTATAGACCCACAACCACCACCTAGAAAATGTTCTAATTGATTTTCAAAACATTCAATATTATTTGAATAGTTCATTATATTTTATTTTATCAGAAAAAAAATCATAAAAATAAAAATAATAGAAAAACCAAATGACCCAAAAGACATTATAGGTATTATATTATAATTAATTGGTTCCTGTTTAGTTAAATTTTGATCGGCAGTATAAACAACAGGTTCGTCAATTGGATAATATGTATTATCCCACCACAATGGATAACCGTAATAAGATCTATTTCTATGTTTTCTATGTTTCCAAGCATTATCAATAGGTTTTAATAACGTTGGTGGTTTTTTGGGTTCAATTTTAGGGGCAGTTTTATGAAATATAATTTTAGGACTAGTTTTAGGAACAGTCTTGTGAAATATAATTTTAGGTTTTGATTCTTGTAATTGTTCTTGTTTCATATATTTATTGTTGTGATTTTATAATCAAATAAAATAAAACAACAAATATTAACAATAAATAAAAAAGATTAGTATTTAGACCAAATCCTTCTATAATAGTTCCATCCTTAAGTTTTATTTTCATAGAACATGTCGGGTCATAAATTTCATTATGTTGTGAAATATAAGTAGACTCAAAATAAGGATCATTTTCATAATAATTGTAGTATGGTCTGTAAACAAATCCTACATTATGTTTGTAAGGTTTATAATCATTGCAAGTTGTCATATATATAAATACAAGAAAATTGGTTTCCATTAAACATAAATCAATGAATACAAAATAAGGAAATGCTATATAGCTCTGATTAATAATTCGCGCAACTGTACAATGTTATTGACCAATGCAACTATATAGTATATCTAATTCAATTGCGATGTTTAATAACATTGTACAGTTGCGTGGATTTAGAATATATAATATTTTTAGCGCAATTGGACAATGTTATAAAATCACGCAATCAAATATTATATGTCAATTGAATTGCGCGATTCCATAACACTATACCGTTGCGCTGATAAATGAGTGTTATATGGCATTCATTAAAAATTGAAAACCAATATAAATAATCAACAAAAAACATTCACAATATTAAATGTCATATCAAAGAAAACATAGAGGTAAAACACAAAGTCTATTTTTAATTGAAAGCATTGAGCCTACAGACAATAAATCGAGATCATATGCCATTATGGGTTCAACTGGAAATGTATATACGGTTACTATTAAAGAAAGTCCAACATGTACATGTCCTGATTATGTTGGTAGATTCAATAGATGCAAACATATATATTTTGTTTTAATCAGAATAATGAATGCAAATGAGGATCAGGACACATATGATGAAAATGATTTATCGATTATGTTTCACAATGCATTAAATATTACTAATAATGTGCAAGCTGACACGAAAATTAAAAATGCATATGATAAATTAAAACAAAATATCGGAACAGATAATAAACAGGTCGCAAAAAAGAGTTTGGATGATCTTTGTCCAATATGTCTTGATGATTTGGAGAACGGTGAAGAGCTAGATTATTGTAAATTTTCATGTGGGAAATCCCTTCACACAAACTGCTTCAAAATGTGGATCAAAGCCAAGAAACCAATATGTGTGTTTTGCAAAGAAAATTGGTTTGAAAAAGATTCCAATGACAAATATATAAATATTATGGCTGCAGTAAAAAAATAGTTTTATTTATTCAATATTTCCACAAGGATTTCTTTATGATCAAAAGCCATATCTGGTAAATTATCAATATGGCACCAATTATAATCAACTGCATCATCACCCGCTTTAACTCCTAAAGGAATTTCAGGTAATTTCGCCACAAAAACATTTGTTAAACAGAATCCGCGCGGGTCTCTCGTCGAGTTTCCTATAGTTTTAACATATTCTAAAGTCACATCAGTTAAATTTGTTTCTTCTCTTAATTCTCTGTAAGCTGCTTCCAATATATTTTTATCTTTTTGTTCTATTCTGCCACCTGGAAAAGCCCAACAATTTTTATAAGGTTCCTTACCTCTTTTAATCAGTAAAACTTTTGAATCAGTCAAAATAATGCTATCACATGTCGCTATAACTTTCCCGGAATGTTCAACGTGTGAATGTACACCAAATCCTTTACCTAAAAAATGCCACCATCCACCATCTTGATCAGATACTGTTGTACTCATTTGTTGATGTTTTCCATCTAATGTTACCATATCCCACAATTTACTTCTTTTTTAAAATGCGAATAATGTCC
>Ga0315284_10012758_pt1 | contig 11966 bp, 5 predicted proteins | sample YL17G09_16_MG_FD_203696 | JGI IMG/M metagenome (GOLD analysis project Ga0315284, IMG submission 203696) | Sediment microbial communities from Yellowstone Lake, YNP, Wyoming, USA - YL17G09_16 | ecosystem: Environmental > Aquatic > Freshwater > Lake > Sediment | place: USA: Wyoming | collected...
GTTCCGTTTTTCATAAAATGATCGTCGTCTCTGGATACTTTTTAATCAACTGGATACCACAGATGGATACTTATTATCCACTTTTTTCTCACGAAAGAATGCTGCCGAACTCACAAAAAGTCGTATTTCGTCTCAAATTGTCCTTCCCGCGAAGGCGGGAATCCAGTAATATTAAATAGATATAGACTCCCGCCTTCGCGGGAGTGACAGGATTTTTGACTTTTTGCGAATGCGTCAATGCTTAAACGATAAAAAATCCCGCCAGAACGACAATTGCCGTGTCATTTAAGCATGTTATGTCATATGTCCCGCATCTGGCACGGCACTTGCCTTATATAACGTCAAAAACAAAAATAAATTAAAAGGAGAATATAACCATGAAAAAATTATCGATGACATTTGTGGCACTTCTTGCCGTAGTGGCCCTGACGGCTTCGGCGTTCGCCGTAGGCCCGGGGTGGGGAAGAGGCCACGGCAGAGGGCAATGCGGCGGTGGCGACTGTTATGGAGCCGATCTGACGGCAGTGACCGGACTGAATCTGACGACCGAACAGACGGCGAAGATCAACACCCTTCGTGAAGCCCACCTGAAAGACGTAAAACCGATCCAGGACAAGATGTTCAGCAAACGGGGCGATCTGAAACTGCTCTGGTTGCAGAAGAATCCGGATCAGGAGAAGATCAGGCAGACCCAGAAAGAAATCAGGACCCTGCGGGATCAGATGCAGGATAAAAAGGATAATTATCGTCTTGAGATGCTCAAAATCTTAACGCCGGAACAGCAGGAAAAATTGAACGCTTATCGGCCGGGGCGTGGTTTTGGCCCCGGCATGAAAGGCGGCGCCGGACCGCAGGGTGGTCCCGGCCATCACGGTGGCGGCCCGGGAATGGGCATGAAAGGTAACTGGTAAATCATTAAGACTTCAGCGGATCACCCGGGGCACCCTCATTTCCCTCCTCTTCCCGGGTGATCACCATATTTTCTTCAAAGCAAACATCAATTTATGCTGCAATTTTAATATTTCGACTGTAATTTCACTGCGCCCGCCATTCCAAAAAACCATCGTATACAGTGCCAACTTGTCTTGACATGCGGAAACGCTTCCCCTATATTGTCCAAAATTGTTCAAACTTAAAATGACGTTTTCGTAATAAAGGAGGAGTCACAAAGCATTCATGCTCAACAGACAGGGATTCGACAATGAGAGGTATATCAGCGAACAGACAACCGAAATCCTCCAGAGGGTGCGGCGGTTTGACAACAAGCTTTACCTGGAATTCGGCGGAAAGTTGCTCTATGATTTTCATGCGGCCCGTGTACTACCCGGCTATAACCCGAATGTAAAAGTAAGGCTGATCCGGGAACTTAAAGAAAAGGCAGATATTCTGCTGTGCATTTATGCCGGGGATATTGAAAGAAAGAAAATCCGCGCCGATTTTGGCATCACCTACGATTCCGACGCTCTTAAACTGATCGACGATCTCCGAACCTTTGATGTATCTGTTCTGGGTGTTGTCATCACGCGTTTCGATAATCAACCGGCAGCGAAGCTTTTCAAGAACAAACTTGAGCGGAGAGGCATCAGGGTTTTCACGCACCGTTATACCAGAGGCTATCCGACGGACGTTGAATCGATCGTAAGCGATGAGGGATACGGGGCAAACGAATATATCGAAACGGAAAAACCTCTGGTCATTGTTACCGGTCCCGGTCCCGGAAGCGGAAAACTGGCTACCTGTCTGTCCCAGCTCTACCATGAATATAGACGCGGCTTAAAAGCGGGGTATGCCAAGTTTGAAACCTTTCCCATCTGGAACCTGCCGCTCAAGCACCCTGTGAATGTTGCCTATGAGGCCGCCACAGCGGATATCCGGGACTTTAATCTCATCGATCCATTTCATCTCGAGGCCTACGGTAAAACAGCGGTGAATTATAATCGCGATGTGGAGGTCTTTCCGGTTGTAAAAAGGATTCTCGAAAAGATCACGGGTGGAGATTCATTCTACCGCTCACCGACCGACATGGGTGTCAACCGGGCCGGTTTTGCCATCATCGATGATGACGTAACCCGAAAAGCCTCCGAACAGGAGGTGCTCCGGCGATATTTCCGTTACCGTTGCGAATATGCAATGGGGTTTGCCGACAGGGAAACGGTCCAGCGGGTGGAACTCTTTATCAAGGATTTCAATATCAAGCCGGAGGACCGGAGGGTGGTCGGACCCGCCTGGAGGGCAGCCGGAGAAGCTCAGGAACTGAATAAGGGAAACGAGGGAATTTTCTGCGGCGCAGCGCTTGAGTTAAAGGACGGCGTCATCATCACCGGAAACAATTCACCCCTCATGCATGCCGCGTCAAGCCTGATCCTGCATACGATAAAACATCTCGCCGGCATTCCCGTCAAGATCAAATTGCTCCCTTCCTACATTACCGATGCGGTCAGAAATTTGAAGACAGACATTCTGGACGAGAAGTCCGTGAGTCTCGATCTGGAAGAAACGCTCATTGCTCTCAGCATTAGCGCCACCACGAATCCCGCAGCGCAACTGGCTATTGAAAAGCTGAAAGAACTCAAGGGTTGCGAGGTTCACATGACCCATATCCCCACGCCGGGGGACGAAGCAGGATTGAGGCGCCTGGGTGTCAATCTCACGAGTGAACCCAATTTTTCCACAAAGAACCTTTTCATTCCCTGATTTTTTGCCATAATCAACTCATTGCCGTCTTTTTAACATGTTCCCAGGAAAAATGACTTGACGGATTGCATATTTAGGTATATTTTCGCTTAGAATTCAAGCAGATATTGAGGAGAACAAACTACATCTTAATCCCGATTAAGAAGGATAAATGAAATGATGCCTCGCAACCCCATGTCTTAACAAGAATGGGGTTTGTAAATTGCCAGGAAAGAATGATTCATGGCCGATAAGCGATCCATCGAAGAAGGTCAGATACTGATTGGTTCCCTGTTCAACGAGCCCATGCGCGTAGAAACGGTGCAAGCTGGGGGAGATGGTATCTGGACTGTCGGACTCGTGGGGATCAAATCGGAACGATTCCGCAAGGTCAGCCTCACAGCACAAGACCTTGAGAAGATCAGCATCCTGGATACGGGCTTTACCTACGATAGCGACAGCCGTCTTCTCCGTCTTGGCCTCCAGGCTTATGCTCTCGGTATCGCCTATGAATTCGATCCATACTTCGGCCTTTCCATATCCCGCGTCGATCCTCTGCCGCACCAGCTTGAAGCCGTTTATGATTATCTCCTGAAGGTTGCACGTGTTCGCTTTCTCCTGGCCGACGATGCCGGAGCGGGGAAGACAATCATGGCCGGCCTTCTCATCCGGGAGCTTCAGCTCCGGGGTCTCGTCGAAAGAATTCTTATCGTCTGCCCGGCAAATCTTTCTTTCCAGTGGCAGCGGGAACTAAAAGAAAAGTTCGACGAAAAATTTGTCATTCTGAAGGGTGGCGACATCCGTGATCAGTTCGGCGTCAACCAGTGGCTGGAGCACAAAAAGATTATCACTTCACTCGATCTGGCCAAGCGGGACGAAATCCTGGCCGGTCTTCGGCAGGTCCAGTGGGATCTGGTAATCGTGGATGAAGCCCACAGGATGTCCTGGACACCCCCCGCCCGGAAAACAGCCCGCTATGCCCTCGGCGAACTGCTGCGGGATGCCTCCGATCATATCCTTCTCCTGACGGCGACTCCACACAAAGGCGACCCGGAAAATTTCAGTCTCTTTCTTCAGCTTCTCGATGCCGACGCTTACGCCGACGTGAAATCCATCAGCCAGGCCATGGAGCGCCGCCGTGCCCCCTTCTATTTACGGCGGACAAAAGAGGCCATGGTGTACTTCCCGGAGCGCATGCAGGATGGAACGTGGGCGGCTCATAAAATCTTCACCAGGCGCATCACTCACTCCGTGGACTTCCAGATCGATGGGCTGGAGTTTGACCTTTACAGGGAAATCACCAACTTCGTAAAACGCCAGAGCGCCAAAGCAGCCGCGCAGGGCGATGATCCCAGGGCGAGGGCCATCGGATTCCTCATGGCGCTTTACCAGCGCCGGCTGGCCTCCAGCACCTACGCCATGCGCCACAGCCTGGAGAACCGCATCCGGCGATTGGAGGAGGGACTTAAAAAAGCCCAGGAGTTGGCCAGAATGGCGCCTCCCGACATTCCCGACCTCGATGAACTGGACGAAATGGAAGATGTCGAACGCGAACGCCTCGAAGAAATGCTGGAGGCCATCACCTTGGCGAGTAACGCCGCGCAGGTCAGAGAGGAAATCGAAGAACTGCGACAATTGGCGAAGCAGGCAAAGGAAGTCGAAGAATCCGGCGTCGAGGAAAAGCTGTCAAAACTGCGGGATCTCTTGCATCAGGAGGGCTTTTTCGATCAGCCCGACAAGCGGCTTTTAATCTTCACGGAGTTCAAAGACACGCTCAATTACCTCGTCGAGAAGTTCAAGGCTTGGGGCTTCAAGGTCGGCTACATTCACGGAAGCATGAAACCCGGCTCAAGGGATGATCCCGGCACAAGGCTCTACACGGAACAGCAATTCTGGGAAGGCGATATTCAGATTCTTGTTGCCACTGAAGCGGCAGGCGAAGGGATTAACCTACAGGTCTGTAACATCCTGTTCAACTACGACATCCCCTGGAATCCCAATCGCCTCGAACAGCGCATGGGCCGCATCCATCGCTACGGCCAGCACAAAGATTGCCTGATCTTCAATTTTGTTGCAACGAACACCATCGAGGGCCGGGTGCTGCAGCGCCTTGTGGAGAAGCTGCAGGAAATCCGGGACGCCCTTGATGATGATGCGGTTTTCAACGTCGTAGGCGAGATCCTGCCCTCGGCCCATGTCGAGAGAATTCTCAGGGATTATTACGCTGGAAAGCTGGGGGACGCCGATCTTGAGGAGCGTATCCTGGAGAATGTTGACGAACGACGATTCAGGGCTATCTGTCAGAACGCACTGGAAGGGCTTGCCACAAAAAAACTGAACCTGGAAATGCTCGTCGAGCGGCGGGCGCAAGCGCAGGAGCGGCGCGTTGTGCCCGAGACTATCGCCCGTTTCATCCTGGAAGCGTCCGAGTATGTTCCCTGGAAAATAAAACCCATAGAAAACATTTTTCATACCTTTGAACCGGGACGCACACCGGCGGTACTGCGCCATTTCGAACAACAGCCGGACTGGCGGTTTTCCGCCCTTACCGCAAGGTATCCCAGGTGCTCGACGGATCGGGACACGGCAGAGAAGAACCACTTGGAGTGGGTGACACCCGGCCACCCCCTCTTCGAGGCCATCCGCCGTCATACCCATGAAAAGGCGGTTGAATCGTTTGCAAAGGGCGCCTGCTTCCACTCCCTTCAACACGAGACGTCCGCACGGATGGACTTCTATCGGGCCCGCGTCGTGGACGGGCTTGGCCACGTGATCCATGAGAGACTTTTCGCCGTTGAAATGACGGAAAATGGAGGACCGTTCCTTCGGGAGTCGGGCATGATCGGAAATTTTTCACCCGCTCATCCACCGGAGACACTTCCTCCCGTCGTTTTTGCACCGGAACCCTTATCATGGCTCCATGAAAACGCCTTTCTGCCGTTTCTCGAAGAAGTGCGCAACGAGCGCGTCGTTGAAGTGGACCGGATAGCGGAACATGTGGAGCTGTCGCTTACGGAACTTGTCCAGCGGGCGGATGATGAAATCGGCAGGGCAAGCGAAGAAATCCAGAGGGGAGTCACCGGGGCCGAGGGCCGCCTGGCGCAGGCGGAGAACCGCCATGCCGATCTGATGGCCCGCCGCGAGCGACGCCGGAAAGAACTTGAGCGGCAAAGATCCTTGACGCTTCAGACGGTGGAGCGAATGGCAAGCGTGCTTGTACTGCCGCATCCGGAACGCGAAACCCCTGAAATCCGCCGCATGCAGCCAAACCTTGAGACGGAAGTCGCCGCCATGAAGGTCGTCCTTGAACACGAAAAATCAAGGGGTCGTCAGGTCTTCGACGTCCATGAAAAGAACCTGGGCTATGACATCACGAGCCTCGACGTGAACTCCGGGGAACTCCGCCTGATCGAGGTCAAGGGAATCGGCGCAGCAACGGGCACTATCCTCCTCACACCAAACGAGAGACGCGTCGCCGAGGACCGCAGAGACTGCTACTGGCTCTACGTCGTCACGGATTGCAACACCGCACCGATACTTCAGGAACCGGTCCGCGATCCGGCAAAGCTTGAGTGGCATGAGGTGAAAAAAGTTTCCCACTTCTATCTCTCGGTGGATAGCATTGCCAAGCCTATGAAAGTACGCGAAGATCATCTACCTTACGGCAAGAGGGATCAAGAATGAAAAAGCGGATGACCGAGTGTAAGTGCCTTTTCGTGAGCAGTGCGCAAAAAGAAATGCAGCATGAGCGTCGCGCCATAAAGGAATTTATTGAAGGCGACGCATTGCTCAGGCGCTATTTCAAAGTGTTTCTCTTCGAGGACCTTCCTGCGAGTGATCGCAAATCTGACGATGTGTATCTTCAGGAGGTCGAACAGTGTGATCTATACGTAGGGATCTTCGGAAAAGAATATGGCGCGGGGGATGCTAAAGGCATATCCCCCACAGAGCACGAATTCGACCTTGCATCCGCAAAAGGCAAGCCTCGTCTGATTTTCATCAAAGGAACGGACGATAAGGCGCGGCATCCAAAAATGAAGACGCTTGTTCGCAAGGCCGGCAGCCAGCTCATTCGTCGTCGATTCAACAGCTATACAGAACTGACCGCCGAGCTTTATGCAAGTCTGGTTGATCACCTCGAATCATGCGGTATCATTCAATCCAGACCCTACGAGGAAAGACCCTGTATGGATGCAACACTCGGCGATCTGGATGCCCAGGCGGTGGCTGACTTCGTACGCATTGCCCGACTTGGACGACAGTTCCCCTTGCCAGAAAAGACGCCTTTCAGCGAAGTCCTCACTCACCTGCATATGCTCCACGAAGGGCAGCCCACCAACGCCGCAATGCTCCTCTTCGGTCGCAATCCTCAAAGATTTCTGCCCTGCGCTGAGGTGCGTTGCATGCATTTTCATGGCACGGAAATTCAGCGTCCAGTACCGTTCTACCGTATCTTTAAGGGCACCGTCTTCAGCCAGGTAGATATGGCCACTGACTTCGTTATGTCAAAACTCAACCGCAGTGTTGGCACCCGCTCCGAGAGCACGCAAGCTCCTGTCCGCGACGAAATCCCAGCTGATGTAATCCGCGAGGCTATTGTCAACGCCATCGCCCATCGAGACTACACCTCAGCGGGAGCCGTGCAGGTTTCCGTCTTCACGGATCGCGTCGAGGTATGGAATCCTGGTGTTCTGCCTGCGCCGCTGACAACGGAGAGCCTGCGCCATCCTCACGGCTCTATCGCCCGTAACCATCGACTCTGCGAAGCACTATTTCTTGCCCGATACATCGAAAAATACGGCACCGGGACTCTCATGATGATCCGCGAAAGCCTCGCCCACAATTTGCCCGAACCCGATTTCTTCCAACGCGGCGGCGAATTTACCATCACCCTCTGGCGCGATTGGCTAACAGAAGTGGTGCTGGCGAAGCTCGGTTTGAGCGAGCGACAGATGAAAGCCATTGTGCATGTGAAGGTGCATGGACGGATTACGAACTTAGAGTATCAGGAAATCACCGGGGTTATCCGGAAAACAGCCGCTCGCGATCTCGACAGTCTTATGGAAAAGGGCATTCTGAAACGCGTAGGTTCCAAACGGGGAGTGCACTATGTCGTGGCCAGAAAAAAATGAGCCACTTATGGGACATATGAGACATATGAGACATCGGAAGGGCGACAGATTTGCAGCTTCGGAATATGGGACATTTATGGGACATATGGGACATTCAATTTGTTAGGAACCTGACAAACCAGACTCTGCGACGAATGGGGATAGAGGGGAACCAGCGGGTAATGAAATAGATTATCTGAAAAGGGCTCATGAAGAACTAAAAGGATCACGCACGGGAGGGTATCTTGAATGTCTCGGACGCGGCCCAGGCGCTCTATGGCGAGGACTGAAAAGGGTAATATCCTTAAAAAGGGGTAATAAAGAGGGTAATGTGTTAAGGCATCCCTGGTGAAATCGCTATCAAATTTACCAATCGTTACAGCGACGATTGGTACTGAGGGTATTTTCAATTTACTAATTCAGCGACGTTTATGTCGCAAAACGGTAAAAAATGACTATGATAGAAGCTGATTCTATTCGAAAATCTTTGTTTAAGGGTGAAATAGCAAATATTTTTAAAGAATATAGCGTGTCATCTGGGCAACAGGATTTATTAATACAGGAGCTATTTGAACAGGAATATTCATACAGTTCATCGAAACAATTGCTTCTCAAATCGGACATTAAAAATTCCTCAGCGCTGGAAAAGATACTGCGCAATACAGTAACAGATAAACAATTAGTTGGAGCGTTGATATCGTTATTTTTAATCCAAGATGACTTAATTATACCTCCGGAGTTGAATAGGAGTATCATAAATAACGAAAAAGTAGGTGTGTTCGTTGGCGCTGGCGTCTCAAGGTTAATAGAATTTCCGTCGTGGGAAGAATTAGGAGATAAAGCAATAGAATGCCTCTATAAAAATAATCGGATCAATTACTTTGAATATCAGAGGATTCAGAGGGATGTTGTTGATCCAAAGCAAAAAATGTCGATTTTTCACGCCGTATTACCTAAGAATTCCGAGAGTTCAAAACAGTTCTATAAGGAAATATTTTCAAAACCAGATACAAAAAAGAATAATCCATATGACAACCTCGCAAAAATTGATTGGATTAAAATCACATCGAATATCGACAATGAATTCGTTAACGCTTTAGATAAGTATTTGACACATCCCGTCATAGATATACGCGACAGTATGAGAAAGGAAGATAAAGTCGAAGAAAGAAAAAGAGCAAGAGGGATAACCAGTAATTTTAATGTTTCGGATGTCCAAGCTGAAAGCATCTTCCAAATACATGGATGTATAGATGAATTAGAAACGTCAATATTGACAACTGACGATTATTTAAAAGCCTACTATGGAGATGATAAGGATCTTAGGAATTTCTTAGAGAAGATATTTACAGAATATACAATTTTGTTCATTGGTTATGGGCTTTCTGAATTCTCGATACTTGAACACATAATTAAAAAAATAAAATTACAGAAACATTATGCTTTAGTAGGCACATATCTCAATGAAATTAATGTTTTTGGATTAATGAAAAAATACTTTGAAAGCATAGGTGTTCTGGCTATTCCGTTTTATTTGGATTCTATAGGTTATGACAGGCTAATTACTGTGCTTGATTCATGGTTTATACAAATAGAAAAGGGTAAAGAAGAAAAAGATAGGCTCTACCTTGATAGGATAAAGGAAATAGATGAGGTCATAGGATAGTGCTTAACGATAAAGAACTGAAAGTCATTCAACTTGTTGAAGAAGATATCTCATATCAGAATTATTTCTTTCGCAAGCTTAAAGAACCGAAATGGTTTTTTCCATTGAAGGCGAAAGGATATTTCAATGCCAATAATGCCCCTGATCCCCAGCCGGCTGAGAAAGAAGGTTCTTACAGCTTTCCAAGCTGGAATGTTCTTTCATATCTTGAAAGAATTTCCGAACAAGTTAACGTGCCTGGTAATGAAGTATATATCGACGAATTACTTTCACTCATTCGTGACGTAACGAATTATAAAGATTCAGAAGGGCGTCATAAAGATAATTTTCGCACATGGTGGTCGTTCGTAAAAATTCTGCTGAACATTCCAAATAATAAGATACCAGAAGACATCATCGGTTTGATTCCAATCTGGCTCGACTCTAAGTTCGATGTTTCTGCTCAAGGTTCTGATATTGCCACCAAGTTACTGCCCATATTCCTCCGGAATGAAACAACAGAAGAGGACATTCGGAAAGCAGAGAAAATTATAGCGATCATGACTGCTATTAAACCTGTCCCACTGAACGAAGAACAAAAAAGAATATACGGCCGTAAGAAAAAAAATAAGTTCTTAATTGACGACTATTGGTTGAAAGAGGCCTTCGATAAATATGCTGTTGTTATAGGGGCAAAATGTTCCGTCCAAGTCATATACGATATCGTTAAAATAATCAGAGAATTACTAAAAGAAAATGGAGATACACCTTCTTATGAAACAGGTACATATAAATCATTTTATGATGATCCTGAATATTCACTTAGTGAACCTCTCGATCTACTTACATATGCATTAAAGAGAATCTTAAATGCAAAAGCAAAGATTGACCCCAACTCAATAGAACCCATATTGAAAGAGTTTCTTAATGATGAGTATTTATATTTTCCGAAAATGGCTCTTTTAATTATTGGACAAAATACGACCCGTTACGAAAGCCTTTTTTGGGATCTTTTGGAAGAAGGGCGCGGCGATCTTATTATGGACAGCCTGCATTTCGGAGATGAGTTGAAGTATGTCTTACGTAACCTGGAAGATATGACACCTGAGCATAAAACATTGCTGAAGGATTTAATCGAAGAGGGACCACAGCGATATTTACCTGACGAAGATAGAGAAAGATATATTGCTGTTTGGAAGCAGAAGAGATACCGAGAACTTACTAAAGATCCCGGTTTCATGAAACTTTATGAAGAAATGATTCAAATAACGAATGCGCCTGACGCCGAATTGAGATCTGCTATAGGAAAGGTCGAAACGCGCTGGGGACCCGGACCGTCGCCTTTATCTAAGGAAAAACTGCTTCAAATCTCTAACGAAGAGCTTGCTGTTTATCTTTCTGAATTTAAGACGCAGCACCCCTGGGAGGGGCCGTCCGCCGGGGGTCTCGCGGACATGCTAAAAGAGGCAGTAAAAGAACAACCGGAAAAGTTTGTAGGCAACCTTTCCCCGTTTCTAAAATCGGGATATCTCCATATTTATAAAATCCTTTGGGGTATCCGTGATGCATGGAACGAGAAGAAATCCGTCGAATGGGGTTATTTGTTCGAATTCATCAGAAAATACATTGCACCAGATGAATTCTGGCAAGATCAGTATCAGATAGCAGAAGACGACCATTGGCATGCCGATCATAAATGGATAATCGGCATGATTGGCGAATTAATTCAAGATGGGTTAAGGGATGACGGATGGGCGTTTTCAGAACAATATATCAAGGATGCTGAAGAAATCCTTTTTACCATTTTTAGCAAGTTGAAAAAAGAAGAAGAGCAAAGAGAGATAAAAGATCCCGTCACTCATGCATTAAACACTATACACGGCAAGATGACCATTGCCCTTATATATCTGGCACTGAGAATCGCACGGGTTGGTGATCGCAAAGGAACTCAAGCCACGATCAAATGGAGCAGCGTCATCAAAACTCAATACGAAAATTTGTTAAACGAGGAAATCATTGAAGCGTACGCACTACTTGGTCAATACATGCCAAATTTATTCTACCTTGATGAAGACTGGGTACGGACGAAAATTAAAGACTTCAATAGTATAGAAAAGGAACATTTATGGTCAGCATTCATGTACGGCTATCTTTTTATAGGTCGTGTGTATGACGACCTTTATACGTTAATGAGAAAACATTATCTGAAAGCTATGGACAAATCCTTTGAAGAAGAATCGGCAGATGAAAAGCTTGTCCAGCATATCTCTCTTGGTTATCTTAAAGGCAGAGAGGATTTTTCTGATAATAGTCTATTTGGCATGTTGATTAAGCGATGGATACCATCTCAAATCATGGCGCTCATTCAGTTTTTCTGGATGCAAAGAAATTATCTTCTTGAGCCTGAAGAGGAAGAATCTACTCAGGACGCTGATTTCATAATACCCGAAGATATTCGGAACAGGATTCTTGCCTTCTGGAAACATGTTTACGAAAAATACAAAGATAAGGAACCATTGAATGAAGATGATAAAAAG
>Ga0315284_10012760_pt1 | contig 11964 bp, 23 predicted proteins | sample YL17G09_16_MG_FD_203696 | JGI IMG/M metagenome (GOLD analysis project Ga0315284, IMG submission 203696) | Sediment microbial communities from Yellowstone Lake, YNP, Wyoming, USA - YL17G09_16 | ecosystem: Environmental > Aquatic > Freshwater > Lake > Sediment | place: USA: Wyoming | collected...
TTGATCTGGAGCTTGATCCACTCAATCTCCATGGCGTAGTACTTCTGGTTGGACTCGACCTCCTCGTATATGTCCTCAAGCCTTACGTCGCCCATCTCCTTGTACTTAGACCTGTTGGCTATGTGTTTCTTATTGAACACAACCTCATAGACAAGTTTTATCTTCTCCGGAACCTCTTGATATGAAAACTTTTGCTCCTTTGGATCTAGTCCGTAACCATCTACATACGTCAACGCCTCTTCCCTTGTCACCTCCCTCTTCAGGTGGTGTGAATACCACTGCTCAAGCCTGGGCATGGGTATGTGAATCGTGTCCAACTCATCGTCGTCCTCGTGGAACGAAACGTATTTATCCTCCTCATCGTATTCGTACTTCATGGTATAATACTTTATGGTATAATCTCCGGGAATATCTCTTTTTTCTCACGCCATATGCGGGAGTAATGTTCTGGCTGTATTCCTAAATTCTCAGCCCTAACAGAGAACGTGATTGCCTTCTGCATGGTAATGCTTGTCTCGTCGTTCATGATACGCATACGCGCGTCTACGAGGGTCTGCCTCCAGCTCTCAAGACCCGCCTGGAAGTTCTTGTCATCATTGGACCTGTCAACGGGCTGGGTTAAAAGCGCCCTCTGTAATGCCGATATCCTTATATCCGCCGTACACATAATCGAGTAGTCCTCCGAGCATTGTAGGCGGGTAAATACGATGTAGCGCTCCACCGCCCAGTCTACATTCATCATGCAGAGCTGAGCGTACCCGTTTTCCGGATCCATGTCATCAACCACGATGTTCAGCTTGTTCAATGTGTATCGTTTGCGTTGGTTGATGTCCGGATACGCGTCTTTAACAGGTGTACCTGGAGCGAACATATATATGAGATATCGAACAACCTTGTCGGCGCTAACCCCTTCTGGAAGGTCGTCAGACCTATCGAGAATGTGGGCTTGACTGGCCAAGTCCGAGAAGCGGTATATTACCGACTCGTCATCTTGGATACCTTCAATGTTGTAGGATATTTTACTGAAATCTAATTTTATCATTCTTCATACGCCATTATAACCCTTGATTGAAAACGAACATAATCCGTGGTCTTTGCAAGTGTTGGGTCAAGTTTAGTTGCGTACACTTTCCTTACACAGACAACGTCACCCTTTTTAACCTCGGTGTTCTTCCACACTTCTGGGCTGGTGTATCTTGGATTCCTAGCGGGTGGGACAACGACCTCAACTCTCTGTATATCATTGTCTAAGATGTATAAAGAGCCAGTTTTCCTATCGTTACCTAAAGCCTTTCCAATAATGTATCCGTTTAGACTAACTATCTCGTCTCCCCTTTGTGCGGCGTATATTGACCTCTTTGATATCATCAAATATATCTTCCCGTCCTTCTCGTATCCGCCCTCCTTTTCGGTTATCATCTCTCTGGTGTAGGTGGCGTCAAACCAAACCATGTCCCCCTCTACTCCATCAAACTCGCAGTCGTAGTCCCATCCCGAATAGTTTAACTCTGCTTCAGCAATCTTAACTATCTTACCCCTCCTTACGGCTTGTTTACCCTGGATGTCTTCCTTGTCTGGATCTGCCTCCCTATGAGCCTCCCCCGCCATTCGGCTGTACTCCGCAAGCAATTGCTTGTCCTTATACTGAGATTTCTTTAAACCCTTGATGACAGATATCATGTCGTCATCATTAACCTCTGATATGTAGTTTTTTATCTTGTTTACAATCTTCAACTTGCCACCATTGAAGTCAATGTCATCTTCCGTCAACGAGTGTAGTTCAATTATGCACTCTCCATTAACGAGTCTAAGTTTCTCTATGTCTATTCCACTTAGGTTCATTTGTTTGCTAATTTTTGTTCGTAAATCTCTAGTACTTGTTTCTGCTTGTCAAAGTTTTTCTTGCCAATTGGTATCTTGTTCTTTAGCTTATTCACGCACCTGCGTAGGGACGAGTAGCTTCCAAACACCATTACCGCGTCCCAGTCGGACATCAAGCCCTCTACCTTTACCGGGTCAACCTTCTCCCTTCGGATGTAGTACTCATACACCTCGATTATCTTTAGGTAATTATTTTTTGTCTTGGTTCTTATCATAATGTTCTTGAAGTGTTTTGAAGAACGAGGACCTCTTGATTCTCGTTTCTACCTTTGTTTCAGAAATGTCTTTCAGTGTTTCCGTGTATCTTTTTATTGCCTTCTCCACCTGGTCTAAGTCATCTGGTGTTATTGATGGGTCGCAATAAAGTAGTTTCCGGCGAGACTTGGTTGCCATTGGAGTAAATATCCTCATGACCTCGTATATCTCAATCTTCTCATCAATCATCGTGTTGAGAAGAAGTATTGCCCTGTTCCAATTGTTAAACTTGTCCATATACCATAACTATGTATCGCTCATCCACGGAATACTCCGTAACATCTTGCAGTTGAACCATGTCTACCTTACCAACAATGCAAACGCGCTGGCCAACCTCAAAGTCGGAAAATCTTCCAACCCTGGTTATAACAGCATCTATCTGTTTACTGGTCTTGTTTTCTATCTCAATAAATACCCGGTGATCGGGCGGAATCAAATTGCTCATGCTGCAAATATACACAAAAACAACACAGTGTCAAGTTCCTGCTTGTAAACAAAACTATTCTGATTAAATTTGCTCTATGTTTATATGCTCAATCGTATTAGTTGTGTTGTGTATTGGTTTCATGATGAAAAACTCCATATATGGCTGTGGTAAAAGATGTTACAAGACTCGTAAGGAGGCTCAAGAACACTGTGACCATGACCAACAAGTGTTCATGTGTTGGGACTGCGAGAGGTGGCATATAAAAAATAGTAAAGAAAAAATTTGACAAACTCGCGTGTTTGTTTTATGTTTGCTGAAATATTTCACTCCTCGTTTGCTAAGAGCAACAGTAAACGAGGGTTGGAAGGTGGTTACAAATACTAACCAACTCAAAAACCCGTAAAGTTGCTCTTACGGGTTTTTTTATCTTATGAACACAGGACAAATAGTAAAAACAAGGAACGTCCCATTCGCGATGGTTCCCACAGAGTTTCTTAGAAGTAAATCTGTAAGTTTAAAGGCAAAGGGCTTACTATCTTTTTTGCTTTCCCTTCCGCCGGATTGGGTTATCTACAAAAGCAAATTAACCGACTACTTTTTAGATGGAAAAGACTCAATATCAAGTGCTTGGGATGAGTTAGAAATACTTGGATACATACATTCGGTGAGGATTGTTGGCAACGATGGCTTGTCAAGAGGTTTCAACTATGTGGTTTATTACGAGCCTACGGAAATCGGTTTAACGGAAAGCGGTTTAACGGAAAGCGGAAAACCCGATATCCGAAAACCCGCCACTATATATATAGATAATACAAACAGAGAAAAAACATATAAATACTCTTTTGAGGATTTTTGGATTGCTTACGACAAGAAGGTGGACAAGAAGCAAACCCTTGCTGTTTGGAATAAACTTACTGCTGGGGATCGTGAACTGGCAATGGAAGGCATGGGAAACCACAAGTCGGGTCGCGAGCGCAAGTATTGGAAGGACCCGGTCAGGTACTTGAGAGACAGAAGGTGGGAAGACGAAACAACAACAACAACAAAACAAACAAACTATAAATATGACGAAAATGACCCAAAAAACAAATGGTAAGGTATCAATCTACAAAGACTTTAACGACCTGCAAGGACACACGATTACTGTGCTGGGCGCACTTGAACGAATTAGGACTGGAAAATCAAAGACACTTGTCGAGCAAACGCGGGAGGCCAAGACCAAGAAGGAGGCGGACGAATTAAAAAAGAAACTCCCCGCCGTGTGTTTTAGTGGCACTTTTTCCAAGAGAAAGGACTCAGACCTGCTTGAGCATTCGGGATACATCGTGTTAGATTTCGATAACGTGTCAGATATGGCCCAAAAGCGCAACGAATTGTGTTCTGTAGGGTATATTACCGCAGTTTGGGTTTCGCCATCAGGAAAGGGCTTAAAAGCGCTCGTTCAAATTGAGTGGAAAACCCAACATAAGGAACACTTTGATGCCCTAATGGTGGAGATGCCCGACATTGACAAGACGGGACGCAATGTTTCCCGCCTTTGCTTTGAGTCGTATGACCCTCAAATTTGGTTTAACCCAAATGCCGAGGTGTACACCAAGCTGCCCACAAAGAAGGAGGACCGCAGGTTGCCCAAGCAGACATCTACGGAGACGGTTGATGATGACGACAAGATATTCCAAAACCTATTGGCGTGGATGACCTCGAAGGGTGACGCCTTCCGCGAGGGTGAGAGGAACCACTTCGTGTTTAAACTGGCCGCAAGTTGCTGCCGGTTTGGGATGGTGGAGGAGACTTGTTACAGCCTAATGATGATGTACGTCGTGCCTGACGCTAGTTTTAGTCAGAGGGAGTGCAGGCAGGCCATCCGTAGCGCGTACAGGGTAAACATGGGGCAGTGGAACAGCGCCGAGTTTACCAAGGACCAACTGGTTACAAAGGCTAACCGGTTGGAGGTAAAGATTGAACTCACCGAGCAGGACATCGAGGACATGAGCAAGGAGGACGTGATCTATGCCGAAGAGGTGATAGATAAAGCCGCCGAGATATACATGGAGGGATACAAGGCGGCACAACCCCTTGGCATACCAATGCTTGACAAGCACTTCAAGAGGGTCAAGGGAGAATTGACAATTGTTTCTGGTATAGGAAACTACGGAAAGTCGTCGTTCATGAAGTGGGAGATGGTGTTTAGAATGGTTAGGTTTGGTGAGAAGGTCGCCATATTTACCCCGGAAGAACTTCCAGCCGAGCAGTTCTACCACGACCTTGTCGAGATATACTTTGGCAAGGACTGCACACCAAGTAACCCGAATCGCCCGTCATACGATATGTACATGAAGGTTTACAAGATGATTGGCGAACACATCTTCATGGTCTACCCAAAGAGCGTAAGCCCTACCCCCGAATACGTCAAGGAGGTATTCCTTACCCTTGTAATTAAGCACGGTGTTCAACGGGTGGTTATCGACCCATTCAACCAAATGGCAAACGACTACACCAAGGGAGGCGGACGAAGCGACAAGTACCTAGAGACATTCCTTTCTGACTGCACAAGGTTTGCAAGAAAAAACAACGTGTGCTTTGACATCGTGGTCCACCCACACAAGATGAGAAAGGGTGACGACGGCAACTACCCCTGCCCTGAGGTGTTTGACCTTGCCGATGGGGCCATGTGGAACAACAAGGCGGACAACATCATCATCTACCACAGGCCGTTTGCCCAGACCGCACCTGAGAGTCCCGTATGCGAGTTCCACTCCAAGAAGATTCGCCGACAAAAGATTGTGGGAGTCAAAGGATACTTTGACTTTGAACTTGTAAGGTCTACCCGCAGGTTCACTTTTGGTGGAGTAGATTATATGCAACAGGCAATAGATGGGAAGTACGTGCAGTCTGAGATCCAAGAGCAGAAGCCGACCGTCATGAAGCCAAACAAGAACTTCTACGACTCAAAAGAGACTAAGGAATGGAACGAGGAGGTGGATCACCCAAACGGCTACAAGGAGGCGTGGGAATAATTTAACAATTTTTTTCTTGCACTAAAGCAACATATATGCTACATTTGCGAATATAACCAATTAATTAATCATAAAAACTATGGGATTAAATCAAGGTGGTTCCTCAAACCGTACTTACCTCAGCATATCTGACGGTAAAATTGCAAAGCGTGTAGAAGAAGGCGTTCCAGGCGCCATCAAAGGCACGTCAAAGGATGGCTCGCGTACATGGTACGAGACTCGTTTCTCAAGCGTTTCCGGCAAAATCACGGACGTATTCAAGCGAGACTCCGACAAGGGTTACGGCTCACAGCTCTGTATTGTGCTTAACGACAATGGAGAGGAGTTCCAGGTGCAGATGCCGTGGAGTTCACGTTACTCGTCCGGATTCTTTGTTTGTATGCCAAACATTGACCCGTCGAAAGTAATTTCTCTCTCCCCGTGGATGAAAGAGATTGACGGCACTAAGAAGACCATGCTGTACCTAAAGCAGGGCGGACAAGACAACGTCGAATGGGCATGGACCAGAGACAACCCAGGCGAGATGCCTGAGATGAAACAGATCAAGGTGAAGGGTCAGGTTGTGTGGGACGACACCGATCGTCAAGAGTTCTTTGAGAAGTACCTTAACGACACGTTCCTTCCAAAGTTAAAGCAGGCTGACTCAGTTGAGAAGCCAAGCGAATCCAAGGGTGAGCCTGAGGGAAGCGAAGATGATTTGCCGTTCTAACTTTAAATAATAGTCGTGGCGGCAAGCAACACAAACGAAGCCGCCACGATTTTAAAAACAAACAAAATGAGATATACATACAAAGACTTAGTGGACATGGTCCCGTCCATGAGAAGGGCAGAGTTTACAAATGTTTACGAGTACCTTCACAAGACAAGTGACCCAAGCGACAACTACTTGCTGGAGAAGACATCAAAACACTTTCAAGTGAGCGTAACACAGATAAAGAGCAAGAGAAAGTTTGCAGATGTTGTGCTGGCAAGGCAGGTGTACCTAACCGCCGTAAAGGTCTGCACAACCAAGACGCTTGCTGAGATTGCACGGTCAATAGACAAGGACCACGCAACGGTTTGCCATGCCATAAAAACGGTTAAGAGTGACTACCAGCACAACGCGGTAAGACGAAATAAGATTCGCCATTTCATAGCCAAACTAGACATAACAAAACAAGAACTTCTATTAGATTTTTTCGATGAAAGGAATCCCAACATACTTGCCGCCTACTCCGTCGACGCAGACCGAGTTGCAGCACCTTCGGGGCTTGAGGCATAAGATGCTTACTGACGACATGGAGTACCCTAGGATGGGTGTACCCAAGCCAAGTCCCAAGTACAAGCGAGACTACTCCCTAATGCGCTTGATAAACAAAAGATTATATGAGCTGACCGGTAATGATATGTACCTTTGGCTTGGAGGATGTTATAATGAACTTAATAAAATAGAAAATGGGCAGAATAGAAATTAAAGACGCAAGGCGCACGGTAGAAGGCGTCAAGATTAACGCCTACCGCGTGAAGACCGTTGGAGAGAACAACGAAACCCTTCAAACATCAGAAGTCATCAATACGGTTGACGGCGTAAAAAAACACATCCGCGCTATGGCAATTGCATGGAACAGCGACGGAGAATGTCAAGTTTTTGACACCACTTACCGGGGCAAGTTTGAGGGAAAAAAGATTTACCTTGACGAGTACGATAAGTTAAAAATCGAATGGATTGACTAATGTACACCATTGAATCAAGGATATACGAGCGCTACGACTGGACACAAAATGGCGAAAAAAAAAGTGTTTATATTTGCGTCCCAGCTACCTTGGTCATAATGGAATCTAACAAAACCACCAAATCACAATTTATATTTTGGAACTAAAAAAATCATTCCTAGCACATATGTTGGATATGTCCAACATCACCCTAACATCGTTCTTGATTGCCTTTGCAATTGGATCTATTCTATCTATTGTAAACGGCAACTACTCAAGCGCAATTGGATGCCTTCTAACCATTGGGGCTGTACTTCCAGTGAAGTACTACATATGGAAAAAAACACCTGTTCAACCGACCGAGAATAAAACGCAAAAAGTCATCGTAATCAAAAGAAAATGAACAAACTAAAAAAGTTTGTAGATATTTTTGCTAGGTTGCGTTTTCATAGCGCAAGTTCAGTTTGTTTTATTCATTTCGTTTGTGTAAACCGCTCCTAACAAGGGGCGGTTTATTTTATTTATACTAACTATATTTGCAAATAACTATATCTAAATGAAAAACAGCGTACAGAACTATCTAAATATCTTGAAGGACGCCAGGGATATTAGCCAAGCCAGAAAGATAGACGAAGAATGGCAAAACATTGAAACATCGGCCACCCTGATGTCGTTTAGAAGGGGTTTCATGTCATGGAAAAGCAAAAACAACATTTCACAGCCGGTAAAAAAGGCCATGATAAAGCCCAAGTCCACATCAAGCGCATTTCAAAACATCATAAACGAACTAGCACCAGACAACAACCCGCTTGGGTTGCCTGACTCAAAAGAAAAAAAGTTTAGCCCGTACAAATTACCAACTAGCCACAATGATATTCTCTTTCTTACCGACATTCACGTACCATTTCACAACATCCCAGCGCTCACAGCGGCGCTCAAGTACGGACTTGAAAAAGAAGTCAACACCATTTACATCAACGGAGACCTCGTCGACTTTTATGCCATCAGCAGGTTTCAAAAAGATCCGCGCAAGCGCGACTTGGCTTCAGAAATTTATATGGCAAGAGACTTTCTCGTTACGCTTCGAAGACTCTTCCCAACACAAGCCATCTACTTCAAAGCAGGAAACCACGACATCCGGTGGGACCACTACTTGATCAACAACGCCTCTGACCTTGTTGGTATTGAGGAGTTCTCGTTAGAGTCCATCCTTCACCTCAAGCAGCTCAACATTACGTTCATCCCGGACAAACAGCTCGTGAGAATGGGCAGGCTAACAGCCCTTCACGGACACGAGTTTGGGTCAAGTATGTTCAGCCCGGTAAACATTGCCCGTGGACTATACCTCCGGGCCAAGGACAACGCGATCTGCGGACACCACCACCAGACGTCTGAGCATACCGAGCCTAACATCAACGGAAAGGTGACCACCTGCTGGTCGGTTGCCTGTCTTAGTGAACTTCACCCAGACTATATGCCGATCAACAAGTTTACTCACGGGTTCGCACACGTCAAGGTTTTTGACAACGAGGACTTTGAGGTGTCAAACTACCGAATTGTGGACGGCAAGATTAAATAACGGGCCGTAACATTTTTATGCCCGTTTTTGTTACATAGGATGGGCATTTTTTTCTGTATTTTGCATAACAGAATGTGCATATGGAAGGGATAAGTGTGGTACATAGAAAGCTAGGCAAGGAAAAGGCTCGCGGTTTATACCACGACGGCGGACTTATTGAGATTGACCCAAGGCTTCCTGCCAAGGAATACCTAGAGGTCTTGATACACGAATACCTGCACCATGAGTTCAAGCACTGGGAGGAAGACTATGTTAAAGAGTACGGGATAAAAATATCCGAATTCTTGTGGGACATGGGTTATAGGAAAGTAAATTTGGATTGATATGATGAGAGTGTTGCTTCCTGTGGTTATTGACAACGAGGAAAAGAAACTCGCTGACCTTGTTGGCATCACGCCAGAAAAGTTCGAGTGCGAACCCGCCATATTCTACTCCGTCGACAACATCAGGCCATACATGAACTTTAAGAATCTTTGCGTGGTAAGTTCCGGTGGGGACGACTTCATTGTGGGCCTTTCCATGGATCAAGTAGACGAAATAATCATGAGCGACGTCAGTTTTATGTTCGGTGCAAATTAATGTTAAAAGACTTGACTTGTACCATGCGTGTTGTATATTCGCCACATAAATAAATGAAATGAACGAATTAGAAAAAAAGAAACGGCTGGTTGTGACGGCATTGGCTGCACAACAGATCTACGCCCAGTGCCATGACGAGTGTGTTGAGTTGAAGTTCTTCAAGCATGACCTCAAGATGCACTCCAAGAACCTTATATCCAAGCTAGAGCGTGAGCTGATGCCGATGTTTGGTGTTCTTGGCAACGTGGACGGTGGGGACGCTTACCTAAACGCGGTAGAGATGATGGAACACACAATATCAAACCTTGCAACCCTTCCGGTGGAGTACTGGGCAATGGTGTACAAAGGAATATCTGACATAAAACGACAAATAGATGAAAAAAACGAAGCAAGCGCTCAAGGAACTTCTGTTCCAGAGACTGACGGAGTGGAGACCGGAAATGGACCAAGGGCTGATCACCACGGTGGTGAAGAACAACCTGCCGGGACTGAAGTCAATGAAGATGGACGAGGTGGAGAACCTATTCATTAAGTGCAAGGATGACCTTTCCCCCTTCACCAATCCCAGTTACGACTCCCCTTGGAGACGGATACATCCTGTATATAAGTTACGGGGGGATGCTGGAGAACGATGAAATAACGGTCGTGCTGTCAAACGGCGGCGAAATCAGGCACTTTACAAGCGACCAGGTGCGTGTATGGAAAAACTCAACCTACGGAATACATGAATAACTACGTGATAACTATATGGGACGGCGACAGGCTCGTCCACAACGCCAAGGCCAAGGCCAAGAGTCCAGAACACGCAAAGACGAAGGTCCTGAGCGACTGCTGGAAGCTAGACAAGATGAAGGGAATTGAACAAAACTGGATGGGATACAGATGGGACATACAAGCGACAATAAGCCGATAAAATACGCGTCTGACTTACTCAATGAAGTAGTCATAGACATGATTATGCGTGAAAAGAAGGGTTTTTCTGAGTATAATCACACAATGGACCGCTCGGACCTGACTAGGGAGCAGTGGATACAACACGCATATGAGGAGGCGCTCGACCTTGCGCTGTATCTCAAGAAGATTATGGGTACGTAGTCACAATTATTTGAAGAACTGTGACAAAAGCTATAACAAATAGTATGGTATATTTGTTACAAGACACTTCAATTAGTCAGGTGGCGGCATGGTGTTGTCGTAAATAGAATATCGTAGGTCGTAAGCCCTAAAGCAGGTTCGAATCCTGTCCTGACTACTAAATAAAATAACAACATGAAACAAGAAACAAAATGCTATTGTGGTCATACTATAACTTGTGATTGTGGACCATTAGAAGAGGCGTCTTGGAAATACAATCCACTAAAGAAATTAGATGGGGAGTTTTTAAGACACGCCTTTAAAGAAGGTGCTAAGTGGCAAAAAGAACAAGATAAGAAATAGAAATTTCATAAATCATTTCTTTTTTATGACAAAAACATCCATAAATAGAAATAAAACCGGGAGTTACCCCGGCTTTAATCGTAACTACAACGGGCCATCTACACGCCCGTGTAAATCTTTAGCAGTCCCACTTTCGAAGGGCTAGTGCCTTTCTTGTGGGTTCGCCGTTAGGTTTCTTCATAGGACCAGCCATACCACCCATCCTAGCACAGAAGGACTTCCTTCGAGCAGCGCTTTTGGGAGACTTCTTTGCTTGCTTGGCTGAAACTGGTGGCTTCAATGTACCTCCTGTTTCGCGTTTGTACGCGGCACGACCCTTGGCGTTTAATCCGCCTGCCGGGTTCTTACCTTCCTTACGCTGCCATGCTGGTGACTTTGCCATTACTTGTATTTTTTCATCATTTTCTTAGCGGCAAGGGCTGATCCAACGCCTGTTTTGGTAGACTTAGTTGTCCCAGCATCAGAGGATTTTCCGTATCCCTGAACTTTACGTTGAGTCGGATTGCTTCCAACTTTGCTTGTTTCACGGCTAACACTGCCCTTGCTACCGTATTTAGTTACGGATTTCGTCTTTTGTACAGCACCGCTGCCAAGGGTGGTTTTTGTTTTAATCACCTTCTTGTTGTTTCCTTCTTTAACTGTGCCAGTGGTATTACCCATTGTGTAGCTGGTCTTTTTCTTTGGAGGCATCATTGTATTTAGATTTTAAAATTATTTTTTTTTGGGTTTTTTTGCAGTTTTCGCTGAATCCTTAAAATTCTTTGCTGTTGGCGCACCCTTGCTACCAACCTTTCTCATCGTCTCGCCTGATCCAGCAGCAATGCGCTTGCGTTTGGCGTTGATGTTTGCGTATAGTCCTGCCTTTGCTTTCATCCCTGTCCTCTTGATGGTTTATTATTCTTGTCCATAGGAGACTTGCGCTTACACGCCTTGCCGTCCTTTCGCTTGCCAAATGTCGTCTTGGCTCCGCTGCCCAGTGCCTTGGCCATTACTTACCCTTATTTTTAAAAAGTGATTTTCTTTGTTTTCTTAGGCTGAGCAGCCGGCTTAGCAGACGCCTTTGGAGCAGTGAAGTCCTGACGAGATGGACGCATCTC
>Ga0315284_10012761_pt1 | contig 11964 bp, 7 predicted proteins | sample YL17G09_16_MG_FD_203696 | JGI IMG/M metagenome (GOLD analysis project Ga0315284, IMG submission 203696) | Sediment microbial communities from Yellowstone Lake, YNP, Wyoming, USA - YL17G09_16 | ecosystem: Environmental > Aquatic > Freshwater > Lake > Sediment | place: USA: Wyoming | collected...
GCTAAGAGTGCCTTTTCCACATATAGTGCAAATTCTTGACATTATATTATCCTCCTTGAATAATAGTTGTTTCAATTATATTTTTTTAATATAGCATAATTTAAAAATGATTTCAAGCAAAATGAAAAATACAAATATTTCAGTACAATACATAAAAGGCGTAGGCCCGGCAAGGGCTGCAATATTAAAAAAAATCGGCATTAAAACAATAAATGACCTGCTAACGCATTTCCCATTTCGTTATGAGGACAGAAGAAAGATAAAGTGCGTCAGAGACATGGAAGATAATGAAGAAGGCAGCATTTGCGCAGTGGTCACAAAACATAAACTTATTCCTGTCAGACGGCGCGGCAAAATGCTGCTTAAAATCATACTTGAAGACGGAACCGGCAGTGCGGAAATGATTTGTTTCAACCAGAAATACCTTTTAGAGTCATTGCCTATAGGTACCCAGCTTATAGTTCACGGTAAATTTTCACGAATTGGCAGATTCCTGCAACTAACCAATTTTGAATACGAGAAGCTTTCAGGAACGGATGAAGACCTTATACACACAAAAAGGATTGTTCCGATTTATCCTTCAACAGATGGTTTGAACCAGCGGTTTTTAAGGACACTTATAAAAAGGGTGTTAGATGAATACATGCCTTATTTTGAAGAAATGCTTACCCAGAGCATTATTAGTGAATATTCCCTGGATGGATATAGCAAAGCAATAATAAATGTTCATTTTCCGGAAGGTTTTCCTGAACAGGAAACAGCACGCAGGAGGATGGTGTTTGAGGAGTTTTTCTTCTGGGAAATAGGAATGGCTCTAAAAAAACAAAAAGTAAAGCAATTATGCAAAAAAAGAAAATACGAAATCAAGAAAACACTGCTTAGTAAATTCAGGGTGAATCTGGGTTTTGATTTTACAACAGCGCAAAAAAGGGCCATTAATGAGATATTTAACGATATGATGTCGCCCTCTCCGATGAACCGTTTACTGCAAGGCGACGTGGGCAGCGGCAAAACGGTGGTTGCTTTATCATCGCTATTGCTCGCAGCGGAAAATAATTATCAGTCTGTGCTGATGGCGCCCACAGAAATATTAGCTGAACAGCACAGGCTTACTGTTGAAAGGATGATTGGCGGGCTTGGTTTAACAATAGAATTACTTACAAGCAGGCAAAAGCCTGCAGCAAAAAAAGAAGCGCTTGAGAGGATAAAGAACGGCAGCTCAAACATAATTATTGGCACTCATGCGTTGATTGAAGAAAATGTTGTGTTTAAAAATTTATCACTGATTGTAATTGACGAACAGCACAAGTTCGGGGTTATACAGCGCTCCACAATGCGGGAAAAAGGCATGAATCCTGATGTTTTAGTCATGACAGCAACACCCATTCCAAGGACCCTGGCAATGACGGTATACGGAGACCTTGATATTTCTGTAATTGACGAATTGCCGCCGGGTAGAAAAGCAGTTGTAACTATGCAGCAGAGCGAGCGGGAATGTTATGATTTTATTTTAAAAAAGGTAAAAGAGGGCAGGCAGGCATATATAGTTTATCCGCTTGTAAATGAATCTGATAAGCTTGAACTGAAATCTGTAATAGTAATGGCTGAAAAACTCCAAAAATCAGTATTCAGCAGGGTAAGGGTGGGAATACTCCACGGGCAGATGAATTCAGCCGACAAAGAAAAAGTAATGAAAAGTTTTATAGAACATGAAATAGATATAATGTTCACGACTATAATAATTGAAGTGGGCATTGATGTGGCAAATGCAAGCATAATGGTTATAGAGCACAGCGAAAGATTCGGACTGGCAAATCTTCACCAGTTGAGAGGAAGAGTCGGCAGGGGAGCGGAACAATCATACTGCATTTTACTTGGTAAACATTTTTCTGAAGAATCAAAACGCAGGCTTGAAATAATGCTTATAACGAATGATGGTTTTAAAATAGCGGAAGAGGACCTCAGATTACGAGGGTCAGGGGAATTGTTTGGCACAGAACAACATGGGATGCCGGAATTCCGGATTGGAAATATAGTTACGGATTATCCTGTGCTGAATGAGGCAAGAAGAGCCGCTTTTAATCTGATAAGAAAAGACCCCGGCTTTTTACTGGAAGAGAATATGAGAATCAGAAAAATATTTACAGAAAAATACAGCAAGGTTTATGTGCTCGGAAATGTTGGTTAGCCTTTAAAAAGGGGGAGGAATAGATGAAAAAAATAGCGGTTTATCCCGGAAGTTTTGACCCGGTAACAAACGGGCATATTGACATTATTAAAAGAGCAGTTAAACTGTTTGACTCTGTAATAATCGCAGTAGTGGCAAACCCGAATAAAAAGGCATTTTTTTCTGTAGAAGACAGGCTTGAAATGCTGAAATTGTCAACAACGAAAATCAAAGGCATTACCGTAACGCATTTTAACGGCCTTCTTGTAAACTATATGAATGAAAAGAAATCAAATGTGCTGATAAGAGGCTTAAGGGCAATATCGGATTTTGAATATGAGTTCCAGATGGCATTGATGAACAGGAAACTTTCTCAAAATATTGAGACTGTTTTCCTTATGCCTGCTGAAGCATATACTTACCTGAGTTCAAACATCACAAAAGAGATTGCCAGGCTGGGTGGTAATATAGACTGCCTTGTCCCCAGGGAAATCAGAAAATATATTTATAGAATACGTGGCACAAAACCATAAGAAAACTGTTAATAAACTACCGTTTTTCTATCCCCCCCTACAATTCCGCTCCAGGGGCGGAATTTAAACCGCCCCTGGAGCGGATGCGACATATTCTGCTTGAATATTTCATAAAAAAATATTATTATTAAATAACATAGAATTATATATGAATACAAATAAAAGAAAAATTCTTGACCCTGTTGTTATAGCGAAACTTTCCGGTATGCTCCTGAAAGCGCGCTTTGTGGTGGAAGGGTTCATCACAGGGCTTCACCACAGCCCGCATAAAGGTTATTCGCTTGAGTTTGCGCAACACAGGGAGTATTCTCCAGGAGACGAGTTAAAACACCTTGACTGGAAGGTTTACGCTAAAACAGACCGCCATTATATAAAGCAATACCAGGAAGAAACCAATATGAAGTGCTATATACTGCTTGATAAAAGCGCTTCAATGGGCTATAAATCAAACGGAGTATCCAAGCTTGACTATGCTACCATGGCTGCAGCTTCAATTTCCTATCTTGCATTGAGACAGCAGGACTCAGTCGGTTTAAGTATTTTTGACAGCGGTATTGTAAAACACATTCCTCCAAGGCAGGGAATACAGCACCTGTCTGTAATTATGAATGAGTTGGAAAATGTAACAGCTTCAAAAACCACAGGTATAAGCGCGGCTTTGCAGGAAATGGGCGGCTATGTGAAAAAAAGGGGGCTTGTAATAGTAATATCGGATTTGTTTGATAATGAGGAAGAGGTATTGAAATCCCTTAAGCATCTGCGTTTTAAAAAAAATGAAATTATTGTTTTTCATGTAATGGATAAAATGGAGCTGAAACTGCCCCCAGGAGAGTCTGTGCTTTTTGAAGATATTGAAACCGGAGCTAAAGTATTGACTGAACCTGATTTAATCAGGAAGGAATACGAAAAAATAATAAATAATTTTATAAACAACTACCGGCTTTCATGCAGAAACAGCGATATAGATTATTACCATATAAACACCTCAGACGCGCTTGACCGCGTGCTGGGGTTATATTTTGCCGAAAGAGAAAAATTGAAATAATGAACATAACTTTCCTTAATCAATGGTTTTTGCTGGGTTTGCCCTTTGCGGCTATCCCTATTGTAATACATCTTTTATCAAGAAAAAAAACAATAATTAAACCGTTCAGTTACATTAAATTCATCAGCATGGCTTCCCTGAAAGTAGTCAGGATGCATAAGATAAAGCAATGGCTGCTTTTAGCTTTAAGGACTCTGGCAATAATGCTTATAGTCTTTTTATTTGCCCGCCCGGTGGTTCACCTGAAATCCTTTTTTAACAGAGGCAAGGACTCCTCCTTAAGTTCTGTAATTATACTGGACAATTCATATTCCGTGGGATACAAATCAGGCCAGTTGAGCAACTTCTATATTGGCAGGGACGCAGCAAGAAGAACGCTTAAACTGATGGAAAAATATGACAGGACAGCCTTTTTACTTGCATCCGACAGGGTAGAATCAGGAGTAAAATTCTTAACCTCCGACACGAATGTGCTGCTTGAAGAAATTGATAACAGTTCCATCAGCTACAGGCCGTCTAATCTTTTGCCTGCAATGTCAGAAGCTTTTTCAATATTAAAAGGGTCATTATCGCCGAATAAACAGCTAATTCTTATTACAGATATGGCAATGAACGCCTGGAATGAAATAAAGAAAGAGGCAATCCCCAGGTATGACCCGAAAGTTAAACTCATTATAATAGATTCAGGCAGCGATAACGCTTCAAATACTGCTGTAACGGGAATCAATAAAGGGGTAATTACAGCAGGACAACTGCTTAAAATGAAATCAGAGATAGCCAATTATTCATCCGGGCCGGTTTCAAACCTGCTGGTAACTCTTCTGACTGGAAGGACTTTGGAAGAAATGGGACAGGAAATTAAAGCGGACCAGGGGTTTATCAACCTGGCGGCAGAAGAGAGGAAATTTAAGGATTTTTTCTATAATTTTTCAAGTGAGGGCATATACCTGGGTAAGGTTAAAATAAAAAACGACAACCTGATTGCGGATGACAACTATTATTTCAAGGCAGCAGTGCAGGAAAAGGTGAGAGTATTATGTGTAGATGGCGAGCCTGGAATTTCCTCTTTTAACAGCGAGTTGTTTTATTTGAGGCTTGCTCTTGACCCATATGAAAAAGGCAGTGCCATAATTTCAACTACAATAACAGAAAGCGAGTTAAAGGATTGCAGGCTGTCAGAATATTCTGTAGTAATTGCTGCAAATATAAAAGAATTTGATTCTTCTGAAATAAACGCTTTGTATGAATTTGTAAAAACCGGCGGCAACCTGCTTATGTTTTTAGGAAAAAACGTTGACAAGGGCTTTTATAATGATAAACTTGGCAGTATAATGCCCGGAACTATTCAGGGGCTTTCAGAGCAAAAACAGGGCTGGCGAATAGCTTATAAAGACCTTGAGCACCCTGCGATTAAATTCTTCACTGATAAGAAACAGGGAGACCTTTCACTTGCGCTGTTTTATAAATGGTTTAAATTCAGCCCGGAAGATAATTCAAAAGTACTGCTGAGGCTTTCACAGTCAGCCGACCCTGATAATGGGAACGCCGGCGACGCGTTGCTGATAGAGAGCAAACTGCCATATTCAAAGTCAGGCAAGATATTATTTTATACATCAACTGCAGACAGAGAATGGAATAATTTTCCCGCAAAACCGCTTTTTCTACCGCTGCTTCAGCAGCTTATAAGCTACCTTACAGAAAAACCTTCGGGCAGCAGCAACATGAATGACTCGGTAATGGTGGGAGAGAATATTATTATTTCATTAAAACCTGGATATGCTTTTCCTTCAACGGTTAAAATTACAGCCCCTGATAACTCTGTTGAATCTATAATTCCTGCATCAAACCAGAAAGAAATAAAGTATGAGAAGGCGTTAATACCGGGTATATATACTATAGAAACAGGATATGACAGAAGGGCTGTAAAAGAATACGCAGTATGCAACATTGATACCCGTTCCGGAGAGTCGGATTTGCAGAAAATAAAGGCAAGAGATATTAAAACAGTTTTACCTGAAACGCCGGTTATTACAATTAGTATTTTAAAGGAGCTTGAAAAATCTTTGCTTGGGATATTGCATGGCAATGAGGCAAGCGCAATTCTGGCAATCATTATTGCCTTAATCCTGATTTTAGAGTCATTCATAGCAAACTGGAGAAAGAATGAATAACAAAATCAAATATTCACTGGCAATAAGCCTGCTTGTTATTCTTACAGCAATATTTTTTGGCCCGGCAATTACAGGAAGAAGTTTCTTTATCACGGGAGATATTGATGGATGTGACATAGTTGATTATAACTATCCTGTAAGAGATTTTCTTGGCGCATCGCTTCGTAAGCTCTCGCCAGCTGTATGGAATCCATATATTTTCTGCGGGTTCCCTTCACACGCTGAAAGCCAGGGGGGATATTTCTATCCAATAAATATACTGTTGTTTTCAGCGCTGCCGTCGCCGCTTGCATTTAATTTTAGCATCATACTGAGTTTTCTGCTTGCGGGGGTTTTCTTCTGGATATATGCCAGGACTATTGGCATTAAAATAACCGGTTCTACCGCAGGCGCTGTCATATATATGTTTTCAGGGTTTTTCATGGCTCACCTGAAACACCTGAACATGATAAACGTGGTAACCTGGATTCCTCTGCTCTTTTATTCAATAGAAATGCTTTTAAGAAAAAAACAAATTAAGTATATAATGCTTACGGGAATAATTATCGGATTCCAGCTTTTAGCGGGACACCTGCAGCTGACTTATTATTCAGTTATAACTGCTTTTATATACGCAGCCTGCAGATTTTTAAGCCTTAATCGCTATAAAAAAAATAAAATGGAACTACTAAAAAAAATGCTATTTCCTATAATTCTTGTAATAATAATTGCAGCAGGTCTGGCTGCCGTCCAATTATTGCCTTCAACGGAATTTAAGCCGCTTTCAACGCGTTCAGGAGCTCTTGATTATGAACAGACAGCTAAAAGTTTATCATATAAGCCTGGCGACCTGCTGACATTAATACTGCCGGCTTATTTTGGAGACCCTGCAAAGGCAAATTACAGGAGAGCTGATGCAATATTCTGGGAAAATTGCGCCTTTGTGGGAATACTCCCGGCCATCCTGTCAATAATAGGAATTGTTTTCATGTTCAGGCGTAATGCATACGTAAGGTTCTATTCCTTTTTAATGCTGTTTTCATTTATGTTTATATTGCAAAATACTTTTCCATTACAAAAACTGCTTTGGTACTGTTTGCCGGGAATTAATCTTTTCAGGTTTCACAGCAGGTATCTTATTATTGCAATATTTTCACTTGCTCTGCTTGCCGGTTCAGGCCTTGATTATATAATGGAACAGTACGGAAAAACCATTGCCCAGAAAATTATGAAATACGCATCAGGAGTTTTAATTATTCTTATCATTGCATATCAGTTATTAAGCTTTGGCAGAGGCCATAATGCAATGATTGACAGCAAAACCTGGTTTGACTGCCCGGAAACAGTAAAGTTCCTTAAAGGAGATAAGAGCCTTTATAGAACTTTTACCCTTTTTTGGAATTTCAGGACACTTTCATCATATAGGGTAGTGTGGGCATTGGCAGGAGGCTGGAAGGGCGATTTGTCACCATTCGTCAGGAATAGAAACCTGCTTATGACAAACTCAAACATGATTTATGGAATTTCAAGCGCCGGCGGGTATTCCTCTATTTTCCTGAAACGTTTTTATGAACTTCAGAATACTCTCGCAGGCACTATAGGCTTCAACGAACAGACCTGGGCTGCCCGGATACCTGACAACTTTTTAAAAATACTAGGTTTACTTAATGTAAAATACATATTGTCCGTATGGGACCTGCGAAATAATTTAATGGGAATATACAAGAGTGTCTTTCTTATGGACAGGATGCCGGACATTAAAGTATTTTCAAATCCTTACTATCTGCCAAGAGTGCTGCTCGTCCCGCATGCGCAGGTATTAAAGGAAAAAAATGAAATTCTTGGCACGCTATTCAGCAGTAGTTTTAATCCGCAGGAAACAGTTATCCTTGAAGAGGAGCCGGAATTATATGGTTCTCCTTCTGCAGAAGGTTCTACGGCAGAAATAAATAAATATTCAGACAGGGAAGTGTGTATAACGGTAAATATGACCAATACTGCATTTCTCCTGCTGACGGATACGAACTATCCGGGCTGGAAAGTATCAGTTGACGGCAAAAAGAAAAACATCTTACAGGCTGACTATCTGTTCAGGGCAGTGGCTGTGGAAAAAGGAAGGCACATAGTCAGGTTTGTATACGGTCCGGTTTCATTCTACTTTGGTTTTATAATAAGTTTGTTGACGATTATTGCCTTAGGGGTGGTTTTCTTGAAAAAAAGAAATAGCACCCTGTAACATATGGAGAAAACCCTTCTACGTCCTCCTAAGGAGAGACTACGGAAGGACACTGATGGAGAAAAAATGAATCAGAAAAGAATAGTCTTAATTGCGGCGATAGTAATGCTTTTCATGTGCCAGTTCGGTTTTGGGCAATACAGGGACCATTTTGTATTTTCACAACTGAAATACAGGGGCGGTTCATGGAACCTTTATCCTTCAAGTTTCGCTGAAATTATAAACATGCTTATTACAACTACAAGCATTAAGCCGGAACTTCGCCGAAACGACATAGCACTTACGGACAAGGCGCTTTTCATTACGCCGTTTTTGTGGATGACAGGCGATGTGCCTTTTGATGAGTTCAATGCTGAAGAGCTCCGGATACTAAGGCAATACCTGTTATGCGGCGGGTTGATAGTTATTGACGATGCCTCAGGGAACAGAAATATAGGATTTGACAAATCTGCGCGTGACCTGGTGAAGACGCTGTTCCCGGAAAATAAACTTGAAAAAATTCCAGAAGACCATGCAATATTCAGGTCATTCTACCTGTTAAGAGAGGTAGGCGGCAGAAAAATAGTAAACAGGTATCTTGAAGGAATAACTATAGATAAAAGGCTGGTTTTAATATATTCGCAGAATAATATATATAGCGCCTGGGCAAGAGACCAGCTGGGAAACTGGTTGTACGAATGTGTACCGGGCGGTGAGCTGCAGAGGATGGAAGCAATGAAACTTACGGTAAATATAATAATGTATTCGCTTACAGGCGATTATAAAAAAGACCTTGTCCACAAGCAGTACATTGAGGATAAATTGAGATTAATATATTAATGCGTTTGTATTACGGAGGCAGTTAATAAAATGGTCTTGCAGCCTATAAAGTGGTGGATAATAATAGTGGCCATGTCCTGCATGGCATGGATAATAGTATACTCATTCAGGAAGCTTGATAGAAACCGGAATGTGCTCACCATATTAAGGGCAATTGTTTACATATTGTTTTTATTTGTATTGCTTCAGCCTTCAAAAATTATTTACGAAAAATCAAAAGACAAGCCTGCTATAGCATTTCTGGCAGATACCAGCGCAAGCATGAAAATAAGTGACCCGGCTTTGCGGTTCAAATATGTAACTGAAATATTCGGGAAAGAAAAAACATCGCTGTTCAATAAAATATTAGACAGGCTAAAGGGGGAATACAACCCGATTGTATTCACATTTTCAGATAATTGCCAGCGTACAGGCGTTGAAACTCTCCTGAAAGCAAACCCTGAAGGTAATTCTACGGATATAGGGATGGCGCTGGCGGATGTTGAAAAAGAACTAAAAGGACAGCTGCTTAGCGGCATTGTCCTGATAAGCGATGGTGCAAATAACGGCAATTTGTCCCCTGTTGAAATTGCCGGCAGGCTAAAAGCGCCTGTTTATACCATCGGGGTTGGAGACCCCGGTAAATATACAGACCTGCAAATAACAAGTTTAAAAACAAGCGACTTTGCTTTCAAGAACACGCCTATTAATATTGATGTTGAAATTTCAGCATATGGCTTTTCAGGAAAGACTGTTCCCGTATTGCTGAAGTCAGAAGACACAATAATCCAGACAAAGCAGGTTCAAATAGGCAGTCCAGCCGAATCAAAAAAAGTCACTTTTATATTCACTCCAAAACGAGTTGGCACTTTTAAATATACTCTTCTTATCCCGCCCTACGCAAATGAGGTTTCCCTGAAAAACAACGCAAAAAGTTTTACCCTCCAGGTTGTCAGAGATAAGATACGCGTAATGTATATTTGCGGCCAGCCAAGCTGGGAATACAGCTTCTTAAGAAACATATTGAAAAACGACCCGACGCTGGATTTCATATCCTTTAATATACTCAGGAATGCGGAGAACATATCGCTGGTGCCTGAGAACCAGCTTTCGCTGATACCGTTTCCTACTACGGAAATATTCACAACCGATATATTCAACTTTGACCTGCTCGTCTTTGAGAATTTCTGTTATTCACGCTTCAATATAAGCTATCAGCATTTGCTCAATATTAAAAAATTTGTAGCAGAATACGGTGGAGCCTTTCTTATGCTTGGCGGAGACAACTCTTTTGGAAAAGGAGGCTATAAAGGTACTCCTGTTGAAGATATCCTGCCGGTGGAAATGTCCGGACCAGGGGAGGAAAAAATATCTATAGGCACTTTCAGGCTGAGAGTAAACCAGTTAAATCATCCCATTGTACAGCTTTCAAATGACCCCAAAGAAAATAAAAACATCTGGGATGCAATGCCTGAGCTTGACAGCTGCAATGAACTGTCCAAGCCAAAACCCGGCGCAGTAGTGCTGGGTGTTCACCCGTTTGCAAGGAATGCCTACGGCAATATACCTGTACTAAGTGTATGGGATTACGGTAAAGGCAGAGTTATGAGCATGGCTTCAAATACTACCTGGAGGTGGAGTTTCCAGCTGGCTGCGGAAGGGAAAGGCAACTATTATTATAACAGGTTCTGGTCTCAGGCTATACGCTGGCTGATAAAGGCGGAGGATATGAAGCTTGTACACCTGTCGTCAGAAAAGAGGGCATATATAAAAGGCGAAGAAATAAAACTTAATATAAAAGTATTTGACAAGTACTACAGGGAAAACAATAATGCAAAGGTTCGCATAGCTGTAGTAAATCCCAGCGGTAAAAAAATAGAATTAGGCTTAGCCTCGCAGATACCTAATGCAGGCGGCCAGTATGAGTCAGAATATGAAGGTGAAATGGAAGGCACATATAAGTTTACGGCTGTGGCCTATAAAGATACGGAAAACCTGGGTAAGGATGAACTGGCCTGCGAAGTTGCTGTGCCTTCAATAGAACTTGACAATATGGGATTAAATGAACCTTTGTTAAAAGCAATTTCAGCTGCATCAGGAGGAAAATATTTTCATGTCAGTAAAATAAATTCTGAAGAAATCGTATTTTCCGGCGCCAGTAACGGTTCCCTGGTAGTCGGCAGAAGAGTCAGCGTATGGAACAACGTTTTTGTTTACCTGTTTTTAATATTCTTTTTGACTGCTGAATGGTACATACGCAGGAAAAGCGGTATGTTATGAGTATTTCCGGGAAAAACAGCCTGTTATCCATAATAACTGTATTTTTTGTATCCATGACAGGCTATGTTTTAACACTATGTCCATCGGTTTATACAGGTGACAGCGGCGAGTTTATAACTTCAGCTTTTGTTCTTGGGATAGCGCATCCTCCGGGTTATCCCCTGTATTCATTATTTGGCAAGCTTTTTACGCTGTTTCCATTTATGAGTATTGCATACAGGGTAAACCTGATGTCGGCTTTTTTTGCAGCCTTAACGGTAATATTAGTTTGCATTATAATACTTAAATTTACAAAAAATGTCATTGTTTCAGCATCAGCAGCTATAGCGCTGGCATTCAGCGGTACTTTCTGGTCGCAAGCAGTAACAGCCGAAGTGTATACTTTGAATGCATTTTTTATGGCTTTAACTTTATACATATTAATCAAATGGGAAGAGGATAAAGCTGTTAAATGGTTGTACCTTCTGGCATTCATTTTTGGATTGAGCATGACAAACCATTACATAATGAGTTTGTTCCTGCCGGCATATATATACTTTGTATTGGCAAAACTTAAGCAATCAGGCAAATACCGGATTTCAGAGTTCCTGAAAAAAAACACTGTTTTTCTGATGTTGTTTGCTGTCCTGGGATTCAGTTTCTGCTTATTCATGATGGTAAGGTCTTTTAAGAACCCTCCTTTGAACTGGGGTGACACAGGCTCATTAAACAATTTTATAAGCCAAGTTGTCAGAGTGCAGTATAAAGCCATGGAG
>Ga0315284_10012763_pt1 | contig 11963 bp, 10 predicted proteins | sample YL17G09_16_MG_FD_203696 | JGI IMG/M metagenome (GOLD analysis project Ga0315284, IMG submission 203696) | Sediment microbial communities from Yellowstone Lake, YNP, Wyoming, USA - YL17G09_16 | ecosystem: Environmental > Aquatic > Freshwater > Lake > Sediment | place: USA: Wyoming | collected...
AGCTGAATATGATTATCGACCTCGAACGAAACGACGTCGCCAGAATATGCAAGCCGGGCACAAGAAAAGTCACCCAGCCGAGGACAATCGAGACCTGCCCCACCGTCTTTCACGCCGTCGCAACCGTTGCGGGCGAGTTGCGAGACGACGTTGATTTCTGCGACATACTCAAGGCAATGTTTCCGGGCGGCTCAATCACAGGCGCACCAAAAATCCGGGCAATGCAGATTATTAACGAAATAGAACCGACAGCCAGAGGCATATACACCGGCAGCATCGGCTATCTCGGCCTCGACGGCGGCATCTCCTTGAACATCGCCATTCGAACAATTATCATCAAAAACAAAACGGCCTATGCCCAGACGGGCGGCGGCATCGTTGCCGACTCCGACCCACAGGCCGAATACGATGAAACCATAACAAAGGCAAGAGCGCTGCTTGCCGGAATCGCAGCCGTGAATCGCTCCTGTCCGGCGTAGCGCAGGCGAAGACGGAAATGGCAGAAAAGGTTTTCTTAAACGACAAACTTGTGGATACCAAAGATGCCCGAATATCGGTCGGCGACGGCGGGTTTCTGTATGGGGCGGGGCTTTTCGAGACGATGCGAAGCTACAACGGCGTGGTGTTTCGGCTCGATGACCACCTCAACCGGCTGCTCGCCAGCACAAAGGCATTATCAATCGAGCATACCTACAGCAAAGAATACCTCGCCGATGCCGTTCACAAGGTTCTTGAAGCAAACAACCTTGCCGAGGCCCGGCTTCGGCTGACTTTATCCGCTGGAGCGATGTCGCAATCCCAAAATAAACCTGTCGCGACTTTGCTCATAACCGCCGCGAAGCTACAGCCATATCCGGCGGAGTATTACAAAAAAGGCGTGCTCGTGGTGCTGTGCCCATTCAGGCAAAACGTCACAGAACCAACCTGCGGGCATAAGACAACAAGCTATTTGCCGCGTATGCTTGCGCTAAAACAGGCCCACGAAAAAAAGGCCGCGGAGACCCTGTGGTTCACAACTGATGGCCGATTGGCCGAGGGCTGTATCAGCAACGCCTTTTTAGTGAAGGATTCCCGAATATTTACGCCAACTACAAATACGCCGGTTCTGCCGGGTATCGCCAGAAAGACCGTCTGCGAATTAGCTACCGCTAATAAAATCGAGCTCGTTGAAAAAAACCTTTCGATAGATGATTTGTTAGGCGCGGATGAGGTCTTTATAACAAACGTCATTATGCAGGTTATGCCGGTTGTCGGCGTCGAAAAACACGCCGTCGGCGAGGGCATTCCAGGGCCGGTAACGAAACGAATGCAGGAATATTATAACGAATTTATCAAAGACACTTGTGAGAACAAAAAATGAAGGTTAAAGATATAGCAGAACAAATTGAGAAAATTTTGCCGCTGGGCCTGGCGCAGGATTGGGACAATGTGGGACTGCTGCTCGGGAGCAAAGACCAAGATGTAAAAAGAATCCTGCTCACCATCGACATCACTAATGACGTTCTCGCTGAGGCGAAACGGCTCAGGACTGATTTGATTGTGAGCTATCATCCCATAATCTGGGACGGGCTCAAAAAGATAAATGCCGAGGGTCCGACAAGCACCGTCTATGAATTGATTCGTTCTGGTATCGCCGTATTTTCGATTCACACCGCCCTCGATGCGGCACAAGGCGGTGTAAACGACGGGCTGGCGGAAATCGTCGGCATACAAAACGGCAAACCAATCGGCGATTACGTCAGCCCCCCTGCCGGCGACAACTACAAACTGGTGGTCTTCGTCCCCGTCGAATCCGCGGCAAAGGTTGCGAACGCCGTCTTTGCCGCCGGCGCAGGCCACATCGGCAATTACAGCCATTGCGGCTTTTCCTCTCAGGGCCAGGGAAGCTTCCTGCCGCTCGAAGGGGCAAGACCTGCCATCGGCAAGAGGGGCACGCTCGAAAAAGTCCCCGAATTGCGATTCGAAACAATCGTGCCATCGGACAATCTCGCCGGCGTCATAGCCGCTATGCTAAGGGCACATCCCTACGAAGTGCCCGCTTATGATATTTTCAAGCTCGCCGAAGAGCAAAACAGGTTCGGCTTAGGCAGAATCGGCGAGCTGACAAAACCGACGCCGCTCAATGAAATCATTCGAAACCTGAAAAAGCACACGGGCGCAAAGGCAATCGGCGTCATCGGGCCTGAAAAACGAGTAGTCAGGACCGCCGCCGTATGCGCCGGGGCCTGCGGCAAAATCATCAACCTCATAATAGCCGAAAAGGCCGACCTTTATGTTACCGGCGAATTGAAGCATCATCAGGCATTGGCTGCCCAGGAGGCGGGATTGACTGTCCTGTGCCTTTCGCATACCGTCTCCGAAAGATTCATCCTCAAAAAGTTTGCCAAACAGTTGCAAAAACAGCTCCCAGCGGCGACAATTACAGTCAGCAAGAAAGATTTTGACCCGTTCAGGTGGAAAGAGCTATGACCGAGGAGCAAAAGGCAGCCGTCAACAACGAGCAGGAGATTCAGGAACCCGTGCAGGACCAGGGCGAAGCCGGTGGCGAACAGCCCGAATCGGAAGATACCGCCACTGAGCAGCAGCCGGAGACAATAGATACGCCGGATACGCCGCCCGGCTTTGAACCGACGGTTGAGTCGGTCGTCGAGGCCGTGCTTTTTGCCAGCGACGAATCGCTTTCGCCCCAGCGTCTGGCCGACATCGTCGGCACAAACGTGCGCCAAGTTCGCAAGCACATCGACGACCTCAACGAAAAATACAAGCTCAACAACAACGCCTTCCAAATCGAGCAAATCGCCGGCGGCTACCAGATGCTGACGCTCAGCGGATACAGCCACTGGCTCAAAAAACTCATCCGGGCACGCGACGACAGCAAACTCAGCCAGGCGGCCCTCGAAACACTGGCCATCATCTCCTACAAACAGCCCATCATTCGGGCGGACGTCGAGGCCATCCGCGGTGTCGCGGCGGGCGAGATGATTCGAAACCTGATGTACAAGGGGCTGGTCAAAATCACAGGCAGGGCCGAGGTGCTGGGCCGGCCGTTGCTCTACGGAACTACGAAAAAGTTCCTCGAGGTCTTCGGCCTGAACTCCCTCAAAGACCTCCCAAAGGCCGAAGAGCTCAAAAAACCTGAATAGTAGAATCCTCCCCCGGCAAATTGGCTGCGCTACTTCCATACATGACCGCAGTCCAGGCACTTATATTCCTCCTTCAACCAGGTCAGCGGCAGTCGAAACAGCAGGATGGAAAGCAAGGCCATTTTCCAGGAAAACCGCTCATACTCGATATTTTCAGAGCGGCACTTTGGACAAGTAAGGTCATATTCGCCAAGTTCGGACTGCTGCTGTGCGTTGGACGGCACTTCTCTTCTCTGAAGAATATCAACGGCGGCTTTTGAGTCGGGTTCCCTCACCTTAAGTTTAATGCCGCCTTCGATGCGCGAATAGAGCCAGTAAGTCGCGACAAAATTTTCACCGCTCAGAAAGCACTTAATACCCTCCGATTCGAGTTTCGCCTCCGCAATATGTGCTTTGCACGGCTCATCAAAGCTGGCAACCGTAACAAACTTGTCGCTCATTTCTTCCGGCCCTCGGCAAGGCATTACAATTATTGAGTATCATACATATACCCTTTCAGGCAAAAGACAAGCAAAAATTTCCTTCCGCGCTCCGACACCCCTTCAGCAAGTCCGGTAAAGTCAAAAATCGGCGATTCCCGTGCTGCCTGACATTCGCGATGTGTAACTTTTGGGCCGGCATAAGGTTATGCGAAACAATTTGGTCTGGATTTCGCAGGCCAATTTTGTTATAATAATCACAATAGCGCGTAATATATGGAGGCGGGCTTGAAATGCACAGGTTTTGGTGCGTGGTGATGTTATTGTTCTGCACGCAGCAACTGCGGGCCGCGGTATTGTCCGTCCCGTCGCCGTATAACACTATCCAGTCAGCCATCGACGCCGCAGTCAACGGCGATACGGTCTCTGTCTCGCCCGGCACCTGCCACGAGAACATCGATTTCAAGGGCAAGGCCATCACCGTGCAGTCCATTGACCCGAATAACCCCGATATCGTCGCCGCAACAATAATCGACGGCTCGAACCCGACGGACCCCAATTTCGGCAGCGTGGTCATATTCAAAAGCGGCGAAGACAATAACGCCGTGCTGACAGGGTTCACAATAACAGGCGGCACCGGCTCCTGGCTGGCGGTCGCCTGGGACCTTCATCAGGTTTACTGGAACCGCTGTGGCGGCGGCGTCCTCTGCTACAATATGTCCGCACCCACCATCACAAAGAACGTCTTTACGGCCAACTACGCGGGCCAGGGCGGCGGCATATACGTCTACGGCGACCCCGTCAACCCAAATCACCCCAGCAACCCCCCGGTTCACGTCCGCCCCGTAATCACCGACAATATATTTATCGATAACACGGCTCTTATCAATCACGGGTTTACCCCGCCGGATACAAACTACCCCTGCAATGACGACGGCGACGGCGGGGCAATCGTCGGCTTCCAGGGCGTCGACGCAACCATTATCGGCAACTCCATTATCGGCAACCACGCCCGGTACTACGGCGGCGGTATTCACCTCCGGCAGTGGAGCAATGGCCTTATCGCAGAAAACGAAATAGCCGACAATAACTCCGCCCTCGGCGGTGGTATCCATATGACCTATAGCTCAAGTCCGACCATCAGGGATAACCTCATCGAGGGCAATATCACAGGCACCTTCGGCGGCGGCGGTATCTACGTCTATTACCTCTCCCAGCCCTTAATTGAAAGAAATATAATCACAAACAACACCTCCCCTAATGGCGCCGGTATCGCCGTTTACTACACCAGCGCCGGCACCATCCGGGATAACCTGATTTACAAAAACAAATCCGGCGCAGGTATGCGAATAGTAGGCAGCTACCCGACAATCTCCAACAACACCATCACCGGCAATGTCGGCGGGATAACCTCTCTTTCCAGCAGCAGCCCCGTTATTAAAAACAATATAATCACCTCAAACGGCAACGGATACGGCATATCCGTCTCTGCAAGCGACACGCCGGTAATAACCTATAATGACGTATGGGGCAATAAAGCCGGCGGCAACTACAACCCCACAATACCCGACCAGACGGGAATCAACGGCAATATCTCCATCGACCCCAACTTCGTAAATCCGGATGCCAACAATTACCACCTGGACCCGAATAGTCCCTGTGTAAATGCCGGCGACCCGAATTTTTCGCCGGCCCCAAACCAGACCGATATCGACGGCGAACAACGCATATTTAACACAATCGTCGATATGGGCGCCGACGAAATGGTGACAAATCCCTTCGACCTCGACGCAGACGGAATTGTAGGGTATCCGGAGCTTGCGATATTGACCGATGAATGGCTGCATACGGCTGAGCTGCAAACCGACTTCAATTCAGACGGGATTGTGGATTTTGAGGACTTCGCTGAGCTGGCGGCACAATGGCTCTGGACCGCCGGCTGGCATCAGTAAGCCATTTTAACCAGGCGGCTTTTGCCCATCCGTCGGCTGCTGTTTTTCCTCAATCTTGTCAAAAACACACAGCGCAGGGGCTATTGTGTCCTCACCCTGGGGCAAATCCGGGCCGTAGTCAAATATGTTAATCCAGTCAGGTCTCCAGACCTTGCCGTCCTCCGATACCGGCCCTATGAACCTGTCAACCGTGCTGCCGCCCGTCCGGATGTCAAAAACCCTGACATTAAATTTCCTGACCTCTATATAGACAGACAGCTCTCTGTTCGCGGGGTTATATTCCGCAAGAAAATCACCGCCGGTGAAGGTGCTGACGTTTCCGTCCACCATCTCTAATCGCGTCGTCTGATGAGGTCTTATCCAGACCTCAAGGGGGGTAAATGCCGAACCGACCGTCCCGTTTGGCTCGATGACTATTTCCCAGACACCTTCCCTCATCTGCCAGGTCCCCGCGAGAAATGCCGGCAGCGGGTTTTTGGTCTCGCCTGCGGCCGGTGAGCCGGCCTTATCAGATGCCGGCCGTCCGCAACCACCCGACAGCGCACCCACAAACAACACACACACTAAAAAAATCGCCTTTCGCTTCATCATTTGAATAACCCGTTCACAATATCTCTGGTTACCAGTTGTGTTCAACAATACGGCGGTAATTTTAGCAAACTCCCCCTAAAACAGCAAACAAAAAAAGAGGCACGCCATACTGGCTTGCCTCCACGAAAGCTAAACCTGTTGGTGCACTACATCTTACTTGTTACGACGCAGGAACAATCCGCCAAGACCGAGTAACGCCATCGTCATCGGCTCAGGAATTGCTGTCTCCTGGTGAATGAGCATAGAGCCAAGAATTTCGAGATCGTCATTAGCGAAAAGCAGTCTCACATCGCCATCGCCATCACAATGGAAATCAATCCCGTCAACCAGCAAACCGTCAAGCGGAATCTGGGGCATATGAGTGTCGCTCATCTGAGTAGCCAGAACCGGGTTTTGGACGCCGTTGTCGCCTATCCCTGCGCAAATATCCACGTCAGGTTCCCACCCGAGAGAGGTTGAGCTACCACCGTAGAACATGCTGGCGTTGTCGATATTCAGTGTGCCCGTGCCCGTATACGCTTCCCCCAAATCAATCCCAATGAAGCGTACCGCCGCCATGCTTCGCCCATCGCCCCAGATGCTGAGGGTCAGGTGGTCGCTCGGGGCGAGCGTATACTCGTCCCCGGGGAGAGTTCCATCTACACTATCTAAACTCCACCAGAGCCACAAATCATTGGCCATATCGGCCATTGACATTGAGGTCATTGACAGCACTAACGTCACCACTAATAACTTATTCATCTCGTCCTCCTTTTCAAAATCTTGTCAAAGCACACTAAAGTTTTATGTTGCATCCAACAATACCGCGGTAATTTTAGCCGACTCTCCCTAAAACAGCAAACAAAAAAAAGAGGCAAGCCATACTGGCTTGCCTCTACGAAAGCTAAATCTGTTGGTGCACTACGTCTTATTTCTTACGACGAAGGAACAATCCGCCAAGACCAAGCAGAACCATCGTAATCGGCTCAGGAACTACCGGAACCTGGTGAATGATCATGGTGTTTATAGCCTCGCTATCGCCATAAGAGTAAACCAGAATCACGTCGCCCTCGCCATCGCAATGGAAGTCAATCCCGTCAATCATCATACCATCCATATCAATGAGGGGTATATGATTGTCGCTCATCTGCATACTCACAAACGGGCTATAGCAGCCGTTGGGGCCTATCCCTGCGGCAATATCGGTGTCATCTAACATCCCGAGACCGGTTGAGGCGCCCGTGTAGAGCATGCTGGCGTTGTCGAGATTCAGCGTGCCCGTGCCCGTACTCGTCACATCAATCCCAAGGAATTCCGCCCCTGCGGTGTACACATCGGCCCAGATGCTGAGGGTCAGATGGTCGCTCGGGGCGATCGTAATCTCGTCCGGGACGACAGTTCCATCTACACTATCTAAACTTAACCAGAGTGCCGCGTTGGCCATTGAGGCCATTGACAGCACTAACATCACCACTAATAACTTCTTCATTTCGTCCTCCTTTTCAAGAACATTTTCAAATGTCAAATCACATTAAAGTTTATGTTGCGATACAACTACAGTGCACTCGGGCACCACGGCTTCATATTGGTCTCTTTCTTCGCCCAGCCGGCAATCAGCTTGGTGTAGTCGCTGGTGTAAACGCGATACTTAAAGGCCGTCTCGTACTGGTGGTCGAAGTCGGTGCAAATCTCGTTGGGGCCTATGGCCTTCAACGCCGTGGCCTTCAACGCCCAGGCGGCAATCAGCTTGGTATAGTCGCTGGTGTAAACACGATACTTAAAGGCCGTCTCGTACTTGCCGTCGGCGTCGCCCTGGCACTGGGATCTCCAGTTGTTCGCGTTGGTGGTTATGCCGGTACTAACGTATTGGCCGCACCAGCAACGGGGCTTCCACATGGAAACCCACTGGCCGTACTGCGCGCTCATCCCAGTCCAGCACGGGAAGCATTGAGGGAAATTCACTTCACCGCTGCCCGTAGCCAGAAGTATATTAGCATCTGTTAGCAACTGGTTACCATTTATGTCAACGACTCCGCCGCGTGTCTGATTCACGGACAATCTCAGGGCGCTCTTTGTCGGCATATTCCCAGTGGGTCTTATGTCGAGGTTGAACAATATGCCTGAGTTGCACGGGTCCCTGCCCGCGACAAACAACGAACCCAATTCGACGGTTATCGCCTTTGTCCCCAGACCCGTATTGGCATCCAGGTCACCAATCGGCGCAACCGGATTGTAGTTCCCGTCAACCCAGCACGGATCCGCGGGATTGATGAAATCCCGGAACTTGCCCGGGAATATCCCGTACCCGCAATGCTGATACGTATCGTTCTCACCGCGGTTGAAGTCCCTGATGCCGGCGATGACGGTGTTGTTGTCCGTAGCGATGTCAAGGGCAAACGCCCTTACCTTGGTGCCGAGATTGCAGTCATAGCTGACCTGAACGGTGCCGCAGTTCATGTCCCTGACAGTAATAGTCACCTTGGCCATTGCCGGCGTCACAATCAGAAGCATCGCAACAATCAATAAAATCCTTCTCATAAACAAACCTTCCTTTCTTTTCTTCCTTGCAGAGCCACACACCCTGCAATGTTTTGGTTTCCCTGCTGAAAAAAACTTTCGCCTAATTACGTCCGCTCAAGAGTTTCGACTCTGACTCATCTACTTTATCTGAGCACAGCGTTTCGGCCGGCAGGAACAGCCGAAAGAAGGGAATCGGTAAAGCATTCCGCTCCTCCGTTACCTCCTTTCCCGCCATATTGGCGTAATTGTGCGAACTAACAACATACATGCACACGGTTACTATTGGTGAAAGTCAAGCTTATGCTACCAGAACCGACCCTGCCAGTCAAGTAAATTTTTGTAAAAAAGACAAAAAAATTAAAGCAACACAGCGAGCTCGCCCAAAATCCCATAAAAACGCTCATAACAACGCTAAGACCAGCTTTGACAATAAGTTAGAGACCCTTGTTAATCTGGCGATATTGGGTAATATAGTAAATATCTTGTGGTCAGCCCCATTTTCAATATCGCCATAAGGGAAACCGCAAAATCTGCGTTGAAATGCTCGTTTTCCTGAAACTTTTTGCCTTTTGACTTTTAACTTTTTAGCTCTGTCTGCTATCCTGCTGCTATGTTTGCATTACTAAAAGGCCGGCTGGTCGCCGTGAGAGTTGTGTTGCTTACGACAACTTTGGCGTTGACCATTGTTGGCATTCTAACTATCTACGCCGTCGGGCATCCGGAACAGACCACCGGGCCAGGCACGGGCGGGATTGACCAAACCTCATCTCCGGCCGAGTTGTGGAAAAAACAGCTCGCCTTTGCGGCTATGGGGTTCGCAGCCCTCGTTGTCGTCAACCTTGTCAGCTATCGCCGGCTGGGACAAGCCGGTTACTGGATATATGCGGCGGTCCTGGTGCTGCTGGTCGTGCTGCTGGTCTCGAAATATGTGTTCGAGCTCCCTTTCGCCCCTGAGACCAAAGGCGCCTATCGGTGGATAAAAATATCCATAGCAGGGCACGACCTGCCGAGTATTCAGCCGTCGGAGGTCTGTAAGCCCGCATACATACTGGCCCTTGCCTGGTATTTGCGATACCGCAGCAATTACCGCAACTTCAGGGCGTTAATCGGCCCTTTTGTCCTCACGCTTCTGCCTACGGCCCTGATTCTTTTAGAACCGGACCTGGGGACGGTGCTTCTTATAATGCCCGTTTTTCTGGCGATGCTGTTTGTGGCCGGTGCAAAAACGAGGCACCTGGCGATGATTGTTCTGGCTGCTTTGCTTATCAGCCCGCTGTTGTGGCACAAGATGCAACCCTACCAGCGGCTCAGGATAAGCAGTGTGCTGCTTCAAAGCGACTGGCTTCGCCAAAAGGCCGAGCAACATCCCGCTCTGGGCCGGATGCTCGTCGGCAGCAGCTTCTCCACAAAAAGATGGAAGGACGACTGGGGCTATCACCTCATCCGGTCAAAGTATGCGGTTGCTTCGGGAGGATTAGACGGCTACGGATTTCGCCGCGGGCCGTTTGTCCAATACAACTTCCTGCCTGAACGGCACAATGACTTCATCTTCGCCATAATCGCCCACCAGTGGGGTTTCTACGGGTGCATCGCGGTGCTGGCGCTTTACCTGGTTCTGCTTTGGTGCGGGCTGGAAATCGCCGGAGCAAACACCGACCCGTTCGGCCGGCTTTTGGCCTCCGGAATCGTCTCTATGTTCGCCATCCAGCTTATCGTAAACGTGGCGATGACCCTCGGATTAATGCCCATAACGGGGCTGACACTGCCTTTTGTAAGTTACGGCGGCTCAAGTTTGCTGGTCAGTATGGTTTGCGTCGGGCTTCTCAACAACGTCGGGCGATGGCGTCCCTTCACCGTGGCCCCGCGGGCTTTTGAATAGCTCCGAAATTTCTACGGCGCCAAGCAGCCGGGCCATGCCCACAAAAACAACCGCGCCTGCCGGCACACACGTTGCAACAATAATCCAGTTAGGCACATCCTTCATTTGCCATTGCAGCAGATAAACGACTGCCGCCATAACGACTGAAGCGATAACGCTGCGCACGACGCTGGCAAGAATCTTTCGGCCGCCGAACAGGCCCAGCCGTCTCCGCAGCAGATAAATCAGGATGCCGGCGTTAAGCATAAAGGTAACTGTCGTTGACAAACCGAAGGCGCCGGCGCCGAGAGACGGTACCCATACCATTGTTACAAGCATCAGGATATTCACTCCTGCAAGAGCACAGGAAACCTTCAAAGGCGTCGTGGTGTCCTTCAGTGAATAAAACGCGCGGGCGAGAATCTGATAGCTGCAATAGGACCACATACCAAGAACATACATCTGCAGAACAAATGCCGCCTGGGCGGCATCGGCGGGGCTGAAGTTGCGGCGGGCGTAAATGACTTTTACAATCGGCTCGGCGAGAATATAAAGACCCACGCCGGTGGAAATCCCCTCCATCAGCGCCAGGCGCAGCGCTCGATTGATGCTGTCCCGCAGATTGACAATGTCATTGCGGGCTGCGTAGCGGGTCAGCAGGGGAAAAATGGCCACACCAAGCGATATCGCTAATACGCCCATCGGAAACTGATAAAGCGCCCGGGCGGCATTAACGCGGGTGATAACTCCCGGAGTCAGGGGCCGATGCAGAATCCAGCCAAAGATATTGATGTCCGGGGAGGCCGCCGTGGCGGTCAGGTTCCAGGAAATTATCGTCTGGATAAGTTCCGAAATCTGCAGAAAACCCAGCCCCAGAAGTATCGGCGTAATCAGCTTGATTATGGGGCCGATGCCCGGCTCAAGCGGCGTCAGACGCGGCCTGATGGTAAAACCGCTCCTTCGCAGCAGCCACAAAACGGCAATAAGCTGAATAACACCCGCCGCTACCACACTGACGGCAACGATGACAAGCTGACCTCGCAGATTGTTCTTTAGTACTGGAGCAATCCACCAGGCGGCTATAATGCCGACGATATTAAATATGATGGGGGCCGCGGCAGGAAAAGCAAAGTGGCCGCGGCAGTTAAGTGCAGCCGAGCCAAGCGCCAGCAGGCACACCGTCACCATATACGGGAACATTATCGTTGCAAGCGTCATCAGCAGTTGTCTGTCCGCAGGCCCGGGCAATAACGCAAAAATCAGAAAGCCGATTTCAACCACCAGCATAATAGCGGTCAGAAACACGGCCAGCAGCGCCATCGCATTGGCTAATAACCTGGAGGCCTTCTCAAAACCGCTTTTTTCAGCCGTATCCGTAAACACAGGCACAAAAGCGGACGATAACGCCCCCTCTCCGAAAAGCCGGCGAAAAAGATTCGGAATTTGAAATGCCAGTCCGTATGCATCTGTGGAGCGGTTTGCGCCCAGCGACGTTATGCCC
>Ga0315284_10012764_pt1 | contig 11962 bp, 8 predicted proteins | sample YL17G09_16_MG_FD_203696 | JGI IMG/M metagenome (GOLD analysis project Ga0315284, IMG submission 203696) | Sediment microbial communities from Yellowstone Lake, YNP, Wyoming, USA - YL17G09_16 | ecosystem: Environmental > Aquatic > Freshwater > Lake > Sediment | place: USA: Wyoming | collected...
ACCTGCGTGCACTTTCCGGGGGCGATGGCGTGCTGGCAGCCAACTCGCGTCAGCGACTGATCGGCTGGGGCGTTGCACCCGAGGTAGTTGACAGCATCGAGAAGACAAAGAGCGCATTGCGACTCGTACCGCTCCTCTCGCCGGCTTCGGGCGTTGTGGCCGATAAAATGATTGTGCAGGGCCAGAGCATCATGCCCGGGATGCAGCTCTACCGGATTTCCGACCTTGCGCGCGTGTGGGCGGTGGGCGAAGCGTACCAGAGCGACCTGGCACTCCTTCGCACCGGGCAGACTGCACAGGTGGCAATCGACTTCATGACTGGTCGTACGTTCACCGGCGCCGTCTCTTTTGTGGCGCCTGAGCTGAGTACCGAGTCGCGCACTGCATCGGTGCGGGTCGAACTTGCCAATACCGACGACTGGGCTGTGCGTGTGGGTATGACAGCAACCATTTCCATTGCAGCAACCGTTGCCACCCGCGCCATCAGCATTCCCGAACAAGCAGTGATCCACTCGGGTCTGCGCGACGTGATTGTGGTGAGTCCCACAAACGGCTACTTCGAACCCCGGCAGGTGCAGCTGGGCGCATCGGCCGGCGGGTATACGCAGGTACTTGAGGGACTCAAGGAACATGAGGTCGTCGTTACCTCATCGCAATTCCTGATCGACTCCGAAAGCAATTTGCGGGCAGCTGTCAAGCGCATGGCCCACGCTGCGCAGGGAGACACGCTGCATCAACACGTCGAGGCAGAGGTGGCCTCTGCGGGCAAATCCACGCCGCAAGTTAAGGGCCCGCAGAAGACATGCCCGATCATGGGCGGGCCGATCAACAAGAAGCTCTTCATTGACATCGACGGGCACCGCATCTACGTGTGCTGCGCGGGGTGCTTCGCCCAGATCAAAGCCGATCCGAAGGCGGCAATCGCGGTGCTTGCACAACGAGGAGAGACGGTTGAACGGCTGTAGTCCGAAGTGGAATGCCCGAGACCACGCGGGTGCATTCCCGTTCTATGGCCCAGGAGACGATGTGCCGCCCCTACGGGGCTGGGGGATCACACGGTGGACTGGCACTGCTACAGAGGTGCCGCCCCTAACGGGGCTTGGGAATGAGCGCCGTAGGCGCGGCACCTCTGTAGCAGCAAAGCCCCGACAAAGACCCAATCCGTAGCTCCGTAGGAGCGGCATCATGGGAGAAAACACGAGGTCCCCAGAACGGGAATGCGCCCGAGACCACGCAGACATCAAGGCACAAGGGGTAACCGCACTATGCTTCAACGCATCATCGAGTGGTCAATTCGCAACCGTGTCATCGTGATATTCATCACGGCGATTGCGGTGGGCATTGGCGGGTATTCGCTGTGGACAACATCGGTTGACGCGATCCCCGATCTCAGCGACGTGCAGGTGATCGTGTACACCGAGTACCAGGGCCAGTCTCCCCGCACGGTAGAAGATCAGGTTACCTATCCACTCACCACCTCTCTGGTATCGGTACCCGGGTCCAAGGCGGTACGCGGCTACTCCTTTTTCGGTTACTCACTTGTCTACATCATCTTTGACGACGGCACCGACATCTACTGGGCCCGTAGCCGCGTACTGGAGTACCTCAACTACGCGCAGAAGCGTCTTCCCCCGGGTGTTTCCCCTTCGCTGGGACCCGACGCGACCGGGGTTGGATGGGTTTTCGAATATGCGCTTACGTCAACCAAGCGATCGCTGGCCGATCTTCGCAGTCTTCAGGACTGGTACCTCAAATTCGAGCTCGCAAGCGTTCCCGGCGTCTCCGAGGTGGCCAGTGTTGGTGGGTTTGTCAAGCAGTATCAGGTAGTGGTCGATCCGGCCAGGCTGCAATCGTACGGCATCACAACCTCGATGCTTGAGATGGCAATCAGTAACAGCAACGTCGATGTTGGTGGCGAGGTCATCGAGATCTCCGAAATGGAGTTTATGATCCGGGGGTTGGGACGTCTTCGCTCCATCGAAGATATCCGGAATATTCCCGTTAAGATGGGCGCCGGCGGCTCAATGGGCGGCGTAATGGGCGGTGGCGCGGCCCAGCCCGTGTACCTCACCGACGTGGCGACAGTGTCAATCGGGCCGGAGATGCGCCGCGGCGTTGCCGACCTTGACGGAGAGGGTGAGGTGGTTGGCGGCATCGTGGTAGTGCGCTTTGGTCAGAATGCGCTTACCGTTATCGAAGGTGTCAAGAAGAAACTCGCCGAGATTCGCCCGGGGCTGCCGGCCGACGTGAAGATCGTGACTACGTACGACCGCTCTGCGCTGATTCATCGGGCCATCGACAACTTGCGCGATAAGCTTCTGGAAGAGATGCTGATTGTCGCTCTGGTATGCATTGTGTTTCTGCTCCACGCCCGCAGCGCCCTGGTTGCTGTGTTCACGCTGCCCGCTGCCGTTCTGATCGCTTTTGGCGTCATGAAGATGCAGGGCATCAGCGCCAACATCATGTCGCTGAGCGGCATCGCCATTGCCATTGGCGCCATGGTTGACGCAGCGGTTATCATGATCGAAAATCTTCATAAGCACATGGAGGCGGAGAACGGCAAACCCCTCGATCAGCGGCGCGACCATTGGAGTGTTGTTATTGAGTCGTCGCGAGAGGTTGGTCCGTCGCTGTTCTGGTCGCTGCTGGTCATAACCGTCTCGTTTGTGCCGGTGTTTGCCCTGGAGGCGCAGGAGGGTCGCCTCTTTCGGCCCCTTGCGTTTACCAAGACCTATGCGATGGCAGCGGCAGCCATTCTTTCGGTCACGATTGTGCCGGTGCTCATGGGCCTGTTCATCCGCGGCCGCATCATTGCCGAGGAGCGCAACCCGATCAATCGGGTGCTGCATCGTCTCTACTTCCCGGTAGTCAATCGCGTGCTGAAATACCCGAAAACGGTGTTGGCGGTGGCGGTAGCGGTGGTTGCTCTCACTGCGTATCCATTTCTCAAGCTCGGTTCCGAGTTCATGCCGCCGCTGTGGGAGGGCGACCTGCTGTACATGCCGACTACGCTTCCCGGAATCTCAATTGCCAAGGCGCAGCAACTGCTCCAGCAAACCGATAAGCTCATCCGCACGGTTCCCGAGGTCGAGCGTGTGTTCGGCAAGGTCGGCAGGGCTGAAACTGCAACCGATCCGGCAGGACTTGACATGATCGAAACAACGATCATGCTCAAGCCCGAAAAGCAGTGGCGCAAGGGGCTTACCCCCGCAAAGCTTATTGCGGAGCTTGACAACGCAATCCAAATTCCCGGCCTTACCGATTCGTGGACCATGCCGATCAAAACGCGCATCGACATGCTGTCAACCGGAATCAAAACCCCGGTGGGCGTGAAGATCTCGGGGGCCGATCTTGACACGCTTCAAATGCTGGGTGAGGAGGTCGAGGCTGCGATGCGCGAGGTTGCGGGCACCGCATCTGCTTTTGCCGAACGCGCCGTTGGTGGTAATTATCTTGATATTGCCGTTGACAGACGGGGTGCAGCGATCTATGGCCTCACGGTGGCCGATGTGGGGGTCATGATCCAGACAGCTTTGGGCGGCATGAATATCACCACCACGATCGAAGGGTTGGAGCGCTATGGGGTGAATCTGCGGTACGGCCGTGAACTGCGATCGAGCATCGACGAAATCAAGCGCACCCTGGTCATGTCTCCCGACGGAAAACCAGTGCCGCTGGGGCAGGTAGCGAGCGTGAGTTTGAGCCGGGGTCCCATGGTGATTCGAAGCGAGAACACCCGGCCCAACGCCTGGGTCTTTGTTGACTTGAGCACCAGCGACATCGGCGGCTACATCGAGCGCGCACGCGCGGCGCTTGCGGCCCGCGTACGACTGCCGGCCGGCTACTCCATTGCGTTCAGCGGCGAGTACGAATACCTTAGTCGCATGTATCAACGGCTCGCGATCATGATCCCCCTCACGCTCATGATCATCATACTCATCGTGTACCTCAATACCAAGTCGGCCGTGAAGACGGCGATTGTTCTGGCGGCAGTTCCCTTTTCGCTGGTGGGGGCAGTGTGGGTTGTCTACTTGCTGGACTACAACATGAGCCTTGCGGTGTGGGTGGGCCTTATAGCGCTGGCAGGCCTGGATGCAGAGACCGGAGTTATCATGCTGCTGTACCTCGATCGGGCGTACGACGAAGCGCGTGGAGCTGGTGCCATGCGCAATCTCTCCGACCTGCGCGCCGCCATCGACCACGGTGCTGTCAAGCGCGTGCGCCCGAAAATCATGACCGCATCGGTGATCGTTGCGGGTCTGCTGCCCATCATGTGGAGCCATGGAACCGGCGCCGACGTGATGCAGCGCATAGCAGCGCCCATGATCGGTGGAGTGATCACCTCGGTTATCATGGAGCTTCTGGCGTATCCGGCGATCTACTATCTGTGGCGAAAGCGCGCGATTGAGCGAATGCCGGTTGATGCTGCAAGGGTCGGGTGACGTCTCAACAATCGCCGACTATCCGGCGCAAGTTGTTGATTTGAGAGGGACCATCCCCCCGGCAAATAGACGCAACCGAAGCCGTATCAATCAGTTGCGCAACCCTGCTGCGTTTCCCCGGAGCTGATCACCAACACTTCGGCCACCTCAGGTGATTGCTCGTAGAAAATCCTTGCGCAAATACGGAAATTTGTGTATTTTGTTGATTAAGGTGCTTCACTTCGCCGTACTCTAAGAGAGAGCATGTCAGAGAGAGCATGTCGGTCCATCTCAGTTGAGGACGAAGGAATAGGACCATGCAGATCAAAACCATCAGCGTCCTACTTCTGTGCGTAGTGCTCAGCAAACTCTCGGCTGCATCAAGCTGCTGCGGCACCGGGACCTCCTCGGTCTCCGAGGGCCATCCCACACCCGCCCAGGGGACCTTCCTTGCTCTTCCCGGAGCCGACTATAGCAAAAGCGCAACCGGCGACTTTCAGCGAGAGCGCGTGTCGCTGGCACTCGCCTATGGCATAAGCAACCGTTTCGCCGTCTCTGTGCGAGTCAACTATGCCTGGCTCCAGACCTGGATCCTGCGAAGGGGACTCTACGACACCATGGGAACCGTTATAGACGTGATCAAACCCGACACCACAATTCACTTCGACAACAACGGCTTCGGCGATGGCTCCGTGGCACTGCAGTTGGTGATTCTCCCCATGACGGTTCTGTCGCGGCAGGAATTAAAAGTCGGTACGGATCTGGGGCTTCCATGGGCAAGCTCTGAGAAGAAGACAACCATTGAGGGGCTCTCCACGGTGATGCCCCCGCGAAGTCAGAACGGAAGCGGTGTCTTCTCCGTTGGCGGTTTCCTCAGTTACAGTCGAAGTATGCCGCCGCAGCGGCTTGCCGGTACTGCAACCGTGGGCGGACGCGTCCGATCGCGCGACGCGCAAGGAGTGAGGCCAGGAGCAGACATCGCAGCAACAGCCTCCGTCGTCGCAGGCCCCCTGTGGAAACTGAAAGGGCTGCTCTCGGCAGGATACGGGTACACAACACAGTCGGTTGACAGACACGATAAGCCGGATTCCACCACCGGCGGTGGTCGGGTGAGTCTGACTCCGGGGCTTGAGGTATCGCTTTCGGAGAAGCTGCAGTTTTCGTTGGATGCAACCGTTCCGATCTGGCAAGACATGAACCAGAAGATAGCCGGAAACAGCCTTGGCGTGCGCTTGGCGGCGTATGTCTTCATCCCGGTGTTTCACCGCAAGGAGTGAACCTGCACACAACGGCGCGGTCTCATCCACGCATCAACAGGAGGCACCCATGAAATCACATGCACTGGCACTTCTAACCTGTCTGGCAGCATCGTTGAACGGCGGGACTCTCGTCCTGCAAAACGGCCTCAACGGATACAGCGGGTGCAGCGACACCTACCTGGTCATGGGCGCAGATAATGCTCAGGGAGCCAAAGACAAACTCGTGGTCGAAGGCTATCACTGCTCCGCGTGCATCGACCAGAGGGCGCTGATCCGCTTCGACCTCTCCTCACTACCCGCCTCTGGGGATATCTCCAGCGCCGTGCTGTCTATCTACAGCATCGATCAACCGCGTCCCGGTCCTGCCCGGGTGGATGTCTACCGTGTCAACAGATCCTGGAGCGAGGGCGTTGCCGGCTGGATGACAGCGGAGCCCACCATCGGGTGGGCCAGGCAGGGCGGAGACTTCGTAACACCTCGCGACACATTCTATCAGTACGGTACCGAGATTGCAGTATGGCACGTCGTTGTTGTGACCTCGATGATTCGCGACTTTCTTGCCCGGCCCGAGCGCAACTTCGGCCTCATGCTTTACATGGAGCCCACAATGCTGACCGTGCGGTACGCTTCATCGGGCAATGCCGACCAGAGCCTGCGTCCGAAGTTGACAATAGAGGGCAGTGAACTGAGCGCGGCGGGTCGGCCCGGCAGGGTTCGGCAATCTCGATTGTCAACAGTGTTGCGCGTACAGGGGCGCCGTATCACTTCCTCAGTTGCCGGTCGGATCGTCGTCACCGACCTGCATGGACGTGAAGTGCTTGCAGAGGATGCGGCGGAGATTGACGTATCGGGAATACCGGCAGGATACTACCTGGTTGGACTGAAGCTTGGTGCCGGCAGCGTGGTGCAGAGGGTCGGACTCTTCCAAATGTGACCAACACCGGACTTGATTTCAAGAAAGCTTTCGCGGGTGTCCAGGTAGTGACGAACGCGCACGGTGTGGTGTTCCTGTGAGCAGGACTGGTGCTCGCGGTAGAACCGGAGGTCTTAGTGAACATGCCAGACTCCACCGTTGGTCGTCGAAGCGGTATCCCGCGCCGCGCACGTTATAGCATCTGGCAGCGACAAGTCACGCGCCTACATCACCAATCAGCTTGCAGGCACGGTTTCGGTTATCGACGTGGCAACGAAGACTGTAATCGCGACAGTTCCCGTTGGCCACAAACCCAACGGCATTGTGTGGCGGAGGCGCTGACATCTCATATACGGGTCTCCGACCGTCTTGACGCAACAAGATAGAAGGCCGGCAGAATCACCAGCGTCAGAACCGTGGAGGTGAGCAACCCCCCAATCACCACGGTTGCCAGCGGTCGCTGCACCTCGGCCCCAACGCCGGTGGATATGGCCATGGGAATGAACCCGGCAATATCCACGGCTTTTGAGCGAGCCTAACAGATCGGGATGGCAGATACCGCACTCCTTCTCGGGAACGCCGTGTTCTTTGCAGAGCGTGACAGCCCCCGACGTCTCAGGGGCAGGAACGAATCCGTGCTGAGGCAGCAGCAGACGCAGTGGAGACTGTTGAATCCCGTGCACGTGGTGCGCACTAAGCACACCGGCAAATGAGCAGCACCCGAACGCTATGCCCGCGTTCTCAGCATGTCGTCGAAGCTGATGGCGTGATCGAAGTACTTCTCTTTGACAAGCGCCCCGGCGAGCGCGCCTTGATAGATGAGCACCGTTCTGACGGTCAGTCCGACGGGGGGCTTCAACCGGCGGATCTTTTCCCGTACCTCGGCGGCGGCTTCCGGACCGATCGTGGCGCGGCACTTGACCTCGCACACGCAGATAGAATGGGCGGTCTGCAGCATCAGATCGATTTGGCATGCCTCACGGCGATTCGTCTTGTTCTGGAAGTGCGGCCCGGCGCCGGTCAAGGGCGTTTGGGACAGATCGAGCAGTTTCAGAATCATGTGAAGGCTGGAAAGCACCAACGTTTCGAACTGTATTCTCGTCCCAGGAACATGGCGCCTCGGAGTGTTGATTTCGTGACATTCAGAAGATACTATTTTTGTGTCACCAAATCAACAATTTGACGATTTCGTGACATCAAATTGGGGGGTGAATGAATGTCACGAAATCGACAGGGACAGCTATCCGCGAGGCAGGAAGGGGGACCGCACTCGCAGATTTCACGCCGGTCTGGCAGGACGCAACGCCACCGATGCAGTCACGAGAGTCATTCATCACATTCAGTCAGAACAGGAGTTACGAATCCCTGTGAGACGGAACACTGGAAGTGCACCGAGCCAGCATACCCTCGGGCGCGCACCCCGCAGCCTGACTCGATGGCTACCGTACTACCAAGCCGCCGGAGGCGGAGAGGCCAGAGTCCAGATGCTTCGACTTCGCTCAGCACAGGCGCCAGAGGCCAGCCGGAATCCGTGACTTGACAGGCACAAAGATGGTTCGACACCGCTCACCACAGGTCTACGCGAAAAACGGCCTGCCCTGAGACCTGTGCTGAGCGGGGTCGAAGCATTGTCGAACGGGTATCAGTCACCGACAGAGACTCTAACAGTCAGAATGTTGGCAAGAAGACAAAATCCAAAAGTCAAACTGCCCCGATTTCGCAGGATTCGTCCGTTCTGACGGCTGACCGCTTGCTGACCGCTGACTGCTGACCGCCGACCGCTTGCCGGCAAGAGCAACGCAGCCACAAGCTGCGCTGACGCCGGACCGGTTGTCGGCTCCGCCGCGCCAAGTCATCCCTGTCCTCACCGATCTCTCCCCGACGCATCCTCGTCCGGCACATCCTTCTTGATGAGCGTACCGTCGGATCTGAACGCAGCGTCGAAGTGGTCGCGACCGATCTTCAAGTCAAGCCCGTACGTGACCACGCTGTCGCGGGTGATGGTCTCGGCATCCCTGATGCGTGCGTCGGGAAACTCCTTCTTGCAGGCTGCGATAACGGCGGGCGGCAGTTCCTCTACGGCGATGGTGCGATCGGTTCCCACAATGGCGCCCTCAACGCTGATGACAACGTCGGTCTCGATCTTCCGGTCGACGTACTGCAGCTTGTAGAGTGTGCGGGCTCCCTCGGTAACCAGTACCTGCTCGCGAATTCTCTCTGTCGGATGAGCAGCCGCAAACGCCTGGAGAACAATGGCCGGAATATCTCTGCGGAAGAGCCTCGACGTGCCCGCGTGGCATGGCAGCACCGCAAGCGAGAGGACGGCCGCCGACACGAGAAGGACCGGGCGCATGCAAGACTCCTTTGATGGGGGCATACAGTGGACAAACGAAAACTGCGAAGTTTCCCGCGACGCGGACCTGCAGCGGGCCACGACGTCCGCCGAATCTCTCAGCAGATCGAGGCGATCGAGTTGTTGCCGATGTGATGGAAATTCAGGGCGATTGCCGTACAGTACTTGCTGAACCGGCGAGGCCGACACCCACGGGCCCTCAACGCCTGCGTGGCGGGAGAGCAGCGCACGCATGCCGTCTGTTTCACTTCGATGACTGCTATGTCGGAGAGCAGGTGTGCATCCCGATCCGACTCCAGATTCATGTTGAAGTCGATGGTGATGCGTTCGGTTGTCTGGGAACCCACCAGGGTGATCCGGTGGAAGTCGGTCCACACTTGCGGTACAATGTTGCCCCGCGCATCGGTGTGTTCACCGATGATGGCCATGTCGTTTGCCCCAAGCAAATTGTGGCCGAATGCGCGCTCCACGCGAATCTTCCCCTGGTGCATCTCGTCGATCCGGCATTTCACTTCAAGGAAGCTGACGCGTCGATCCGGGTAGTGTCTTATCCGAACCTTGTAGCGTCTGGCAATCCCTCGCTGGTGCGCATGGAAGAACTGGAGATCTTCGGTGTCGAAGTAGAGCGTTCGGTAGGCGGCTACGAGTGACGGTCCTGCGGTAAGCACGAAGTAGTCGGTCGAGAGGTCGGAAAGCATGGACATGGCGACGTGCACCGGCACAACGTACGTGGTGTCGACCCGCCGATGCAGCGCGTTGGCCTCGAGCTGCACATGTGGCGTGTGGTGGAATCCGGCGAGCTGCCGCTCCCAATCGGAGATTTCCGAGCTGCCGAGGCGCGCCTCGGAACTTGACGTGAGTCCACATAGTGCGTTTGTCATCGCCCCTCCTGAGCACAGCGGTGAGATCGTCGAAGACGCATGTCCTTCCGCAGTTGACACGCATCGAAATCCGGCGGCGAGCCATGCGGTGTTCTGCGTGGGGAGTGCCGGAACGCATGGGCGGCCAGAAAGCAAGATATGTCCGGAAGATGAAAACAAGATGAAAACGACCGGACCCTCTGGTCGTCTTCGGGGACGGAGTGGATCCGGCCATTTCCCGGCGCGGCGCTCGTTCGTTTCACAGGGCGGGATCAGGGCGAGCACCGCAGGCGCGTGCGTGGCCGGTCCGGCACGCCGTCAAGGCTCCGTGAACGCTCCGGGCGCAACGGGCAACTCCACCGTGAAGGTACTCCCCGTGCCCGGCGCACTCTCGACCGAGGCGCTACCGCCGTGGAGCCGCGCGACCTGGTTGACGATAGCAAGCCCCAGGCCGCATCCGCTCTCCCGGCTGCGCAGATGCTCCGACCGATAGAAGCGATCGAAGACCCGAGGCAGGTCGTCTGCGGCGATGCCGGGCCCGGCGTCATGCACCGAGATCCGCGCGCGCAAGGAATTGTGGCGGCAGAGGCCGATTTCGACGCACGACTTCGGTGGTGAGTATTTGATGGCATTGTCAAGCAAGTTGCGCACCATCTCCCGCAGCCGGTCGGAATCGCCGGCAAGCTCGATGGGCTCGTCGATACGCACCTGCACATCGATCTGCCTGGCCGCAGCATATCGCCCCATGCGCTGCACGCAGTCGACCACCAGCTCATCCAATCGAATCTGCGTGGAGGCCGCCGCCACTCCTGCATCCAGTCGAGCCAGCGAAAGGAGCTGATTGCCGAGCCGGGCAAGCGACTCCGCTTCTTCCCTCGCTGCAACGATCGCGTCCTTCGCCTCACCGTCGATACGTCCCTCAGCGAACTCCAGTTCACCATGGATGATGGTCAACGGAGTTCGCAGGGCGTGCGCCGCGTCCGCAACAAACCGCCGCTGTGCGTTGAACGCCCCGTCAATCCGCTCCATCATGGCGTTCAACGTGAGCGCCAGATCCCGAATCTCGTCGTGGGGTTGAGGGACCGGCAGACGGCGGTCGAGCGTGCCGGCCGACACCGAGCGGGCGGTCTCCACCATGGAGCGTACCCGGCCCAGAGACTCTCGTGTGATCAGATACGCCGCAACCGCCGTGAAGGCCAGTAGCGCCGGGATGAGGATGGCGAAGAGAATGAGCTGTTGCCGCAGATGCGCCTCCATGTCGGTGGGTGGCGCCACGATCTGGGCTGCATAGAGAATGCGCTGCTGAACATCCATGGGCGCCCACACGCACCGATACTCCTTTTTATCAACCAGCACGGTCAGATGAAGCCAGCTCCCATGCATCACCCGGTCGAATGCATCGGCGTCGAGCTGAGGCAGGGCGGAGTCTCCCGCGACGCACGCGCCATTGGGACCAACCACGCGGAATCGGGGTTGCTTCAGTGCGGGCGAGTGCACTGCAGAGTCCAGGTCGGCTCCGGGAGCACGCCCGTGCAGGTGCGCCCTCTCCACTGCATCCTGCAGAGCCTCCATGCGCATGTTGATGACGGCATCGAGTTTGACCGTTTCGGCGGAGCGGGTCTCGCGATACACGACGAATGCAAACGCGGCAAGCGTGAGTCCGAAGACCAGCGTGTAGGCGAGGATGATTCGCTGTGTAAGAGTGAGCATGCCGGACTCTACGGTTGGTCGTCGAAGCGGTATCCCGCGCCCCGCACCGTATGAATGAGCGGGGTTGGAAAGGGCCGATCGATCTTTTGACGGAGAAACTTGACAAACGACTCAATGACATTGCTGCGGGGATCGAAATTCATGTCCCACAGATGCTCGGAGATCGACCCACGGGTGAGCACGCGCCCGGCGTTCATGATGAAGAGTTCCAGAAGCGCAAACTCCTTCGCGGAGAGCGCGATTTCCCGCCCATCGCGCCACGCCTTTCGAGCGCTCGCGTCGATGCGCACCCCGAACTTCTCCACTACGGCCGCGCGCACCTCCGACCTGCGCCGTGCAAGCGACCGTACGCGCGCAAGGAGTTCGCCGGAGTGAAATGGCTTGGCAAGGTAGTCGTCGGCGCCGGTGTCAAGACCGGCAATGCGGTCGTCAACCCCGCCCAGAGC
>Ga0315284_10012765_pt1 | contig 11962 bp, 9 predicted proteins | sample YL17G09_16_MG_FD_203696 | JGI IMG/M metagenome (GOLD analysis project Ga0315284, IMG submission 203696) | Sediment microbial communities from Yellowstone Lake, YNP, Wyoming, USA - YL17G09_16 | ecosystem: Environmental > Aquatic > Freshwater > Lake > Sediment | place: USA: Wyoming | collected...
GTGGCCGTTCAATAAACCCCCGCTCGAATTTGTGAATGTATGGTGCTCAAAACTGCATAAAAGACGGGTCAAATTTTCGAAGTCTGGCGTTCATTAAAGAAGTGATTATTGAACGCCGGGCCCTACCCCGCGGCCATGCCTAGGCCAAAAAAATACTGATCGTCGATGATTCCAACACCATTCGTCAGCAGGTCAACTTTACGCTTTCGAAAGGTGGATTCCAGGTCGTCGAAGCCGTCGATGGACTAGATGGAATTGCCAAGCTGAAGGAGAACACCGACATCGCCGTCATCATCAGCGACGTCAACATGCCCAACATGAACGGGCTGGAGATGGTCGAGGCGATCAAGGCTGGTAACCTCTCGTCGGCGCCAGTTGTGATGTTGACGACGGAAGGTAGCAAGGAACTGGTGGAACGGGCCAAGGCGGGCGGGGCCAAAGGGTGGCTAGTAAAGCCGTTTAAGCCGGACCAGTTGGTGGCAGCGGTGACCAAGCTAGCCGGCTGATTGAGGTGTGCCAGGACGGTGACTATTGACTCTAACCCGGATGTCTCAAAGAGAGGTTCGACCGGCCTGCAATATATATATATATATATATCAGCGATTGGCGGCACGGGCGTACTACTGCTCGCCCAGCATTCCGGGCCGCAAGCCATCGTCGTCGCACTCCTGAGCATTGCCGGCCTCGTTACCATCTGGACCATGGGTCGCAATCGGAATAATATCACCGAGTCGCATGAAACGAAGGAGCAGGGGCAGAAAGTAGTGGCCCCTCTCGTTACGCAGGATAGCCTCGTGGATCAAAGGCTCGCTGCCTCCGAAGCTGTGATTCGGCGGCAATCTGCCGAGGCCGCTTCTCTACGAGTCGAGGTCGATAACGGCCGGCAACAGAACCAATCGCTGGTTGCCGAGCTTCGGCGCGCTCACGACGAGAATATACGGAAGGACGAGGAAATTGCGAGCCTAAGAGTCATGACGACGGCGAAGGCAGCCAACGCCGGAAGTAAGGATGCCACCGCGATCATTGAAGCCCGGCATGAAGCTCGTATTCTCGAAGCCGACCTGCGTGGCTACTGTGAGACTGTTGCTCGTCAGCGGCGCTTCTTGGCCGACCTGATGCGGGCGGGCCCAGCTATTGGCAAGCGGCTTAAGCAGGTGATCGTGGACACCGAAGGCAGCGTGACCGAAATCGGTACGGCCGTTCGGGCGATCTACGAGATGGCTGAAGCTCTGGTCACCGATTCGACCGAGATCAATCGCCAATTCAGCGCGGCGTCTAGCGACGGTGGGGGATCGCAGTCGCTTTCGGGCGCGGTCAACGAGGCGACAAGTTTGCTCAAACGGATTGTGTTGATGTTGACTGATAACCTGAAGCTCAATCATGATTATTCCAATGCAATGCGGTCGATTCTCGACAGCACTGAGATTATCCAGAGGAGCACGCTCGACATCCAATACATCGCCGACCAGACGAACCTCCTGGCGCTGAATGCCGCGATCGAGGCCGCGCGAGCTGGCGAACACGGGCGTGGTTTCAGTGTCGTGGCGGAAGAGGTCAGAAAGCTCGCCGACAGGACCAACGAAGCCTCGAAGGCGATCACGGACGTTGTTACGAAGGTCAACGGCGAGATCGGCTCGGTGTCAAAGGGGCTCGTCGAAAACACCGCGAAGACTGACCAAAGTCGTGATCAAGTCGATCACGCGGCGGCGGCGCTGATCCAGGGGATCGAAGGATCGAGTACGGTGTTTCGTGGGCTCTTGGCCCGGACCCTTCAGAGCTCCAAGGTTGTAGCGAAGAACATCGACGGCATCATCTCGAGCCTTCAGTTTCAGGACGCGACGAGACAGCAGATTGAATGGACGCTCAGTCAGTTACGGCATCTACTTGAGAACGGCCAAGCGGAGTTAGCTGCGGCCGATGCCATCAACAAGGACGAGCAGGCGGTGCAGGAGAGTGGCGCTGCTGAAGCTGAAGCCGAGCCGCCCTTGACCGATCAGTCCGACAAGGAGCGTGCGGCGGCTGGTGAGGTCATGTTCTTCGGCGATTGACGGGCGCAAAGAAGTGGCCATGGCACCGAAGCGCAACAAGCAGGCTGAACGGCGTGCAGCCTGCCAAATGAGGAAAGAGGCTGTGCGATTGCCTCAATCCAGTTGATCTTGCGGAGTGACGCATCGATCTCGTCGGCGGGTAAGAACTCCGAGGACGTTATTGAAACCCTCAGTCAATCTTTATGACTTTTCGTACGGATGCATCGATAAGGCTACCCGGCAGGATGCCAATTGCATCGGGGTAGGCCTTCAAGAACTGCTTCATGGAGTCACCGTTCTTGTTTTCTGGTGGGTTTGAAGCCTCACCTTTGAATACCTTCTGCATCCAAAATTTCTTATACTCTTTGGCCGAATTCCCATAAATTTTTTCCAGCATTTTTTCCCCTTCTGGAGAAGCCAAGTCGGGTACCGCTAGAACGATGGATTTGCCGGATTCCCACTTCTGAACGTCGCCCTTAAAAATCGATATCACCTGATCTAAATCAAGGCTTTGTTTATTCTCCGCCGATGTTACGATAAAAGTATCGGCAAATGAAACGGTTGGTAGCCCCGCGAGAAACACTAGGAATGATGCTTTTAAGAAAGCTCTGAGCATATCATCTCCCGTCAGTTTGTTTTTTGATCAAGTGTTAAAATGCCCAGCACACGTTTGCACGGTAAGCGCTTACAGTTGAGGCATCGGGATCTGCATCGCTCTTTTGAGAATCTTGCGCTACCTCAGCCTTGAGGGAAACTGTGTCCGAGGCATCGAACCGTACGCCAAGGATGTTAGTTCCGTGCTTTAAGCCCTTAGCTACCGCAAGATATGGATCACTATTGTCCGCGTCGCCCGTAATCGATTCATAGCGGAAATAAGGGCTATAGACATCGCGAAGTGTATAGGCCAGCTGCGAGTAGATGGCGGTTATTTTGGTTGTTGTTTTGACGGTGTTGTCGGTAAATCCATTACTAGGATTTGCCTTATAAAGGTGGGTGATTTGGTGATACTCATTGAGGAATTCGACTTGATGGGCCTTGTAAACCAGATGCGCATCAACGATTGATTCCGAGGCTTTGCCATGTAGGGCGAAGCCGCTGCCATCCGGGTTCAGGGGAGTCTTGTTTTCTGGGATAAAATCTTTATAGAGACCAGCGCCGATTCTGAGGCCGTCGAGCGGTGTGTTGTAATAAAGGAGGAGGTTTATCGCCTTCTGCGAATCGGCGTCGTGATTTATCTGTACCGGATCTGATGTTGGTCCGCGGCCATTGGCTAGGTTGAAGATATATCCAAACCGAGACTTGAACAGTCCTCGGATTTCAACCCCGACAGAGTGAACGGGAAGGATACCGCCCTCGTCTTCGAAAAGGTAAACGGAAGGGCGGGTAATTGGCGTTTGGAACCACCGGCCGTGGTGATAGGTGTCGTTCCAGTAGCCCAAAGCAGTATGAAACCTCCCGACCGAGACATTGAACAAATCCGAGGGCGAGTACTTGACTAATAGCCGCTCGACATCCAGCACCGAGTTATTGTCGCCACCAGCTGCAAAAACGGACTCCGACAACCACGAGAAGTTGTCGCCGAGGCTGCTCGCCAGAAAAATGTCAATGTCGCCAAGGAAGAACTGACTTGTCTTGTCGTTGACCTTCTCGTTGGTCGATGGGTCCTTGTGTGACGCGTTTGTGGATTCAAAAGTCACATCGGAAAATCCAGAAATTTTTGTTTCGGCCATCGCGTGCGGCGCCGCGCTACCTAAGGCAATAAAAAAAACACCAGCCATCGTCCTACTACGCATCCGCTACTCCTTTTGGGAAGTGCCAAGCAGGGACCCACGCTTTGTCCAGCGGAGGTCCTAACGCTATTTCTTCGCTTCAGTTCAACTAATGGAATTCTTTATTATTGTAGCGACTGCGAGGATAATTTCAATGCCGATTTGGCAGAGACGTCTGTTCTGGGGGGCCCTCACTCATGCCGTGATGTCGAGTTTCTGAAAGGCTGGTCGTGATCACCCGGCCCTATGGTGGTGGCGAGGAACCGTGACGCAACGGGTGACGGGGTGGCCATCAATCTATTTCCGACGGGGATGCCCCACTTCGCTGCCTGCAAAACCGCTGAACTCAACGGGGGCGAAGTCCACAATTTGATTTTTTGCCAAACGCGCTGCCCTCTGTGCCAGCCAGACTCGCGTGTCGAGTAAGCGGGTGGTACACTAGACCTATAGTCAACAAAGAATCTTCCTGCTGTTGTTTTCAAGCGTCGAGCTTGGGGTGATGGAGCGTTTTTTCTATGAGCATTAGAGTCAAGCTGGTCCTTCTGGTGTGTCTGATGACCATCCTTCCCGCTGGGATGGTCGGTGTGCTGGCCTACACGCTGTCGCGGGCGGCGCTTAGCGAAAAGGTGAAGGGCGAGTTCCAAGCCCGACAGGAGCTCATCAAGCTTGACCTGACCAACCGGCTGGGCGAGTTGGCGAAGAACGCCGACGCCTGGACCAGTGCGCCAGTGATGGCCGACATCAAGATCTCCGACAACGATATGCGAATCGCCACGTTTCTCGTCAACACGAAGAAGTCCTACCCGATCCTGCGGGATCTGACGATCTTGGACGTGAAGGGGAAGATCGTCGCGACGACCAACCAGGGATATGACGAGAAGACCACGCCGAGCTTGAAAGAGATCTACCCGCTCGATGGGGTGGCCGCCGGGAAGCCGGCGTCGATGATCGGTGTGAAGCCGCAGCAAAACTACCTAGCGCTGCCGATTCACGATGTCGTCAGCAAAGACGGCTCGGTCGCGGGCGTGCTGCTGGCCGAGATCGACTCCCAGGTGATTGACAAATCGGTCCATACGGCAAACGACGGCAAGGCTGAAGGCGAGCAGGTTGGGGTGCTTCTGACGACGAAGGGCGAGACCGTCTCGTCGTTGGCGGCAGGCAGCTCGGAAGTGTCCTACCAGAGCCTGGCGGCCGGCGCGAGCGATGTGCCGGACGGCTTTACCAAGGCCGCGGTCGGTGGGGCTGACTTCGTCGTGATGAGCGACGAGATGCGCGATGTGCTTCCGGGAATCAGCTCGGCGTTGCGTCTAACGGTGCTTCAACCGGCCTCGGTCGCTTATGCCGCCGTTGCCAGACTGGCGCTCTATGTTTTCATGCTGTCGTCCGGGTTGGTCATAGCGTTCGTGACGGCGGGATTCCTGTTCGCCCGCTCGCTTAGCCGTCCAATCCTAAGTCTCCGGCAACTGTCGGAGGACATCATCAACAGCCAGAACTTGTCGAAGCGCATCACAGTGACCTCGGCCGACGAAATCGGCTCGCTCGGCACCTCGTTCAACCGGCTTCTGCAAATGGTCCAGGCCAGTCAAGAAAAGCTCGAGGAATATAGCAAGGGCCTGGAGGTGAAGGTCTCGGAGCGAACCAAAGCCATCCGGACGATCTTGGATCACGTGAGCTTCGGCCTCTTGATTTGCGATGCCGATCTTCGTGTCCAAGCGGGTTACTCCAAATCCTGCAACCAGATCATGGACTGCGGCGACCGTAGCCTCGAAAAGACCACGTTGCCTGAGCTACTCCAGCTCGACCACCGCAAGGCCGAGAATTTCGGTCTGCTGTACCAACAAATCTTCGACCCAGATCTCCTCCTGGGCGATCTCGCGGTCGATCAGCTCCCGAGCCGGTTCCAGCTTGAATCGAAGAGCATTGGCCTCACCGGTAGCGTCATCAACGACGACAAGGGCAAAGCCAACGGGGTGCTCTTCTGCATCGCCGACATCTCGAACTTGGTCCAAGCCGAAGAGGAGATCGAGAAGAACCGCGGCCTCATCAAGATGCTTAGCAACCGCGACAGCTTCCGGCAATTTGTCCAGGACGTGAAGGTCGGCTTCGAGCGCACTTATGAGAGCTATCAGGCCAAGAACGAGAGCCTGCTCCGCCGGGAGCTCCACACGCTTAAGGGGAACATGGGAGTATACGGCCTCAGCGCGATCGCGGGCCAAATCCACGTGCTAGAAGACGAGACCGTCATCAAGCAGCCAGATGTCAAGCGGATCGAGGATGCCTTCAAGTCGTTTCTGGACGAGCATCAGGATCTCCTTGGCGTTACCTACGGGGTCGCCACCGACGACTCATTTGTCATCCCCGGCAAACTGGTCGACCACGTTGAGACCAAGGCCGGGGCGCTCGCCGACGCCAACGAACTCCGCAACGTGTTCACCGACTTCTTCCGCATGATTCGGCTGAAACGTGCCAGAACGGTCTTTGGCCCGATCGAGGAATCGTTCTCGCAGCTCGCAACGCGGCTTGGGAAGCAGGCCAAGCTGGTGGTGAACGGAGCGGATACCCTGGTACCGAACGGGGCGATCGGAGTATTCAAAAGCCTCAACCACCTGCTTCGTAACGCGCTCGATCACGGCATTGAAGCGCCGGCAGAGCGAGGGGCCAAAGACGAGACTGGCACCATCATGCTCTCGGTAACAGACGACGGCCATGCGCTCAAGATTGAGGTCAGAGATGACGGCCGCGGCATCAGCCGAAAGCCGCTTGCCGACAAAGCGAAGGCGAAGGGCATCGTAACCGATGCCCAGCTTGTGAAGATGTCCGACGAGGAGGTCTATAACCTCATCTTCCTCGAAGGGGTATCGACGGCTCAATCCGTCACCGACGTCTCCGGCCGTGGCGTCGGCATGAGCGCTGTTAAGGCAGCCGTCGAAGAGGCCGGCGGCACTATTCGGATCGCCAGCCAACCCGGGAAGGGGACAATCTTCACGATCGAAGTGCCGAAGGCGACGAGTTGCGCATGGCGTCCGGCGCAGCTCGCGATGGCCAACTAGCGGGACGGATCAAAGGTCCGAGACGTCGCGATGATTCCAGTCGAACGTGTGGAGCACCGTCCCATTAGAGTCAAATACCCACACCTTGAATTTATGGACGATGTGGTCGTCGAGATTGAAAGCATCGATCCCAAGAGTGGTCGCCATTTTTTCGGTACCTTGTTGGCTGCCACGTAGAAAGTGCCAATTGCCGCCGTGACCGGTGGCTGTACTCAGGAACTCTTTGATGCGGTCGGGGGTGTCATGCTGAGGATCAAGGGACAAAATGAGGAAGGTTGCGATCTCTTTTTTCGCGGCAAATTTGGCTTCGATATCGTGCATCAACTTGAGCGTCATGGGGCAGGTGCGCTGGCAGGTCGTGTAGGCCATCGTCATGACGACCCGACCGTGACCGAGCCAACTGGAGAGCTTGACGGGGCGGTCGGCCTCGTCCTGCCAGACGGGCTGGTCATCAAAGATCTTGGCGTCGTCGGCGCCTTTGGCGCTGTTCGCTACCGTGCTGCCGAGCGCGACGGCCAGGACGAATTGCCTAAAGAGATGCAAGCAGCCTTCTCCCCATGAGTAATGACGACACCGTTTACAATATCGACCACGGAGCTGTTTTGGCATAATCTTCCTTTAAAAATCGGACACGAGTTTACTACCGAGTAACGAGCTATAATAGCTCAAGGATAACATCAGAGGGGTAAACTATGTCAAAGAAGAAACGGGTAATTGTAGAACACGATTCAGAATTTAGAAAGCAGGCTGGGAAACTGGGGGGCGGTAAGGATTCGTGAAAAAAACCGTCATCTTGGGGTCAACACCTTCTCGCCCAAGGCTTGCGCTTCCTCCGCGACGCCGAAAGACCTCCCCGACAGGGGCTCCGGCACCCGGTCCAGGTTGAGCGTATAGTCGCCGAAGCGGTTGATGTGCTCGGTCCGGTAGGGCGCCAGCCCCCCGAGGGCTTCTCGACTGAACTCGTGCCCTTCGTCCTCGAGTTGGTCGAGCACCTTGGTCATCGCATCGACGGTGTGGAAGATCACGAGGCTCGAGACGAGGTGATTATATTTGATCACCTTGCGCTGTTCGTCGCGGTCGTTCTCGGTGATGACGCCGCCACCGCCGAAAGCAACCCACTGCGCAAAGCCATTGAAGGCCTCGCTCTTGTTGGTTGCCGCCTGGATCGTGCGCCGCAACTCGGCGTCGCCGATGTAGTTCAAGAGGAAGATGGTGCGCACAGCGCGGCCGAGCTCGCGGAAGGCGAAGTAGAGCTTATTCTTGCGGCTGTAGGTGCCGAGGCGTCTCAGGATGGTCGCGGCCGTCACGTGCCCGGCCTTGATCGAGACGGCGACCCGTAGCATGTCGAGGAAGTGCGTCTCGATGAGCGCCCAGTCGATGGTCTCCGTGAAGAGCGAGTCGATATGCTCATAGCGGGCGTCGGCGTCGGGTCTAAAGAACTTCAGATCCTTCCAGTTGCGAATCCGCGGCATGAGCTTGATGCCGAGCAGGTGAGCCAGCGCGAAGACCGGCGTGCTTTGCGCCTGGGTGTCGCCGTGAACGGTGTCGGGCTGGATGTCCGAGCGGTTTTGCAAGAGGCCGTCAAGGATGTGGACCGCCTCCCAGACGCCGCACGGGATGAAATGGCTGAAGAGGGCGATGTAGGTGTCCGAGACGTGGTAGTAGCCGATGCCGCCATAGCCGCCGTAGCGGATGTGGTATTCGGAGAGCAGGTTTTGTTCGTAGAGATCCCATTTGGTGCCGTCGGCCGACGCGCGCTTGCCTGTGCCCCAGAACTTGGGCAGCGCGAAGGCGTTGTAGGCATTGATCACCTGAACGGTCGCCTCCTCGAGCGTCCCGTCGGTCGCGTGGCGCTGGTTCACGAGCGAGACCTGGCGGCGGTCGAGCCCTTTGATCGAGCGCGCCGTCTGCGTTGGGCCGAGGTTGCAGCCGTAGCAGAAGGTCGTCGCGATGTAACGCTCGCGAGGGTTTTCGATCTTCGCTTCGTGGCCTGAGAGCGGTTTGAAGTGCTTCGTCCAGCCGAGCCAGTGATCGGTATCGGCCAAGATGTCGACGATGTTCACCGGCGGCAGGCGCTCGGTCATGAGCTTATCGAGGAGACCAAGTCCTGCCGGCACGGCGCGGCGCTCCAACTTGGTGATGACCGGCTCGCCCTTTTCGAGCCGAACCGACTCGTTCGTCGGGAAGGATTTGTCCGCCTCGGCGGCGGCCGCTGCAAGCTGACCGCGCATCTTGTCGACAAAGGCTTTTCCGTCGACGGGGAGGCCGACCTGCTCGCCGTAGACGTGGCGCTCGCGTTCAAAGTCTTCCCAGGAGAGGAGCTGAAGCCGGTAGTCGGCGAACTTGTCGCCGCCGGTGAGGGCGAGGTCGCCCGATTTCAGCTCCAGCATCACCTGCGTGAAGAGGCAAAGCTCGAAGTAGCGTCGCGAGACGCGCTCTGGCTTCGCGCCCGGCTTGACGCCAGCGCCGGCCACGAGTGGCCACCATTTGTCCGTAACCCAAGAGAGATCGGCCATGCCTGACGTATAAAGCCACTCGCCTTTGGCACGGCGATTTTCGCGCAGGAAGACCACGGCCTTCAGCAGAGCCGCGTCGCTGCTCGTGGTGATGAGCGGCATGACCTCGACGAGTCCATAGAGCACCGAGCGGACGCCCTTGAAGAAGCGCGGCAGGAACGGCAGATAGTTGCCCCCGGCGTGCGCGCCGAAGGCCTCGCACTGTTCGAGCACCTTGTCGGGATCGGCACCGACGACGGCCGCAATGGCGCCAAGGCGCTCGCTCGCGTCAGCCTCACTTTTGCAGACGACAATGACCACCTCGCGCAACATGGCGACGAGGCTATGAGTCTGGTCGACGTGGCGGAGATGATATTGGTCGAGCGCCTCTTTGCCGAGCCGGTGGAGCTTCTGCATGCGCTTGACGAACATCTCGGCCAGGTCGTCGAGGGAGCGCGCCGTCTGCAGGCGGACGAGAGTGGCGGCGAGAGCGTAGCGTTTCATCTCGGCCAGGTCGCGCATCGACGCGACATCGAGGGATTTGGCCTCGGCGGCAAACTGGCGGAGCTTAACGTCGGGGATTGCGGCGAACGCCGCCTCTCCGAGGTCTTGCTCACGAAGCCAGCGGAGGTGCGCCGTGAACTCGCGTATGTGCCCGACCGTCGGCCGACGCGGCTCCTGCTTGATTTTGTCCCAAAGGCTCTTGACGCTGCGGGAGCTACCGACGAGCATCGCGTCGATCTTCGCGCGCCCGCTTTTGTCGAGGGCCTGGTGGATGAGCCGGTGATAGCCGGCGTTGACCGTGACGCGCGCCTTCTTTGCGGCGCGCAGCAGGATGGTGAAACCGGGCAGCTCGAACCGCTGGCGCACCAGCTCTTCGATGGCGATGTTGATGATATCCGCCACGTCGTCTTTGGTGGTCGCGGCCGTAGTCCCGGCGGTCGTCATCGCGGCCTCGGCAGCTTCGCCGTAAGACGTGACGCGAAGAAACGCCAAGATCCGGCCCGTGTGTCGGATGCGTGCATTCCCGTCATCGTAATCCGCCAGACCGCGCGGCACCTCGCCGTAACCAGCGCTCGTTGCGACGTGGTGGGCGATCGCGGGCGGAACGTCGGCGAGCTTTGGGAAGTAGCCGAGACGCTGGAACGTCTTGAGCAAGATCAGGAAGCCCACGCGCGGCGTGGCCCTTTGCGCTTGAGCGTCGGCGAGCTCAAGCTCGTCGGGGCTTGGCGTATAGACCGCCGCGAGCTCCTTGGGCGTAGGGTGCAGCTTGAGACGTGGGTACGCGGTCTCATTGACGCTCGGCATCGACAGCCTCCAGTTTCGGGCTTTGCATGAGAGAGTTCGAGCGGCTACTATATGGCCGTAAATAAGTGTTTTCGGCCAGTCGATTTTGCCGATAGCTGGCCCTTACACCTCAAGGCTTTCAGGGCGCCCCTCGGCGCGGGGTTTTCGGCCAGGGGAGGAAACGGTGCGAGTCGGTCTTTACGCGCGGGTCTCAACGGCGGACCAGCAGACACTGCCAATGCAGCTCGAGGCGATGCAACGCTACGTCGAGCACCGCGGCTGGAAGGTCGCCCTCGAGATCGAGGACATCGGCTCGGGCGCTTCGGAGCGGCCCAAGCGCGAGCTGCTGCTGAAGGCGGCGCGGCGGCGCGAGATCGATGCGATCCTCGTCTGGCGACTCGACCGCTGGGGGCGGTCGCTGCTCGACCTGGTGGTCTCGCTCAAGGAACTCTCGGAGCTCGGCGTCGGCTTCGTCTCAATCACCGAGGCGCTTGACCTGACAACGCCGACTGGCCGCGCCATGGCGGGGCTGCTGGCCGTCTTCGCTGAGTTCGAGCGCGAGATCCTGCGCGAGCGCGTCAAAGCAGGCATCGCCCAGGCACGTCGCCGCGGCGCCCGTCACGGTCGGCCTTCAACCACGGCGCCGCAGGCGGACCAGATTCTTGCTCTACACGCAGAGGGCAAGAGCAAGTCGCAGATCGCACGGCAGCTCGGGCTGGCCCGGACCTCGGTGCGTCGAGCGCTGGCCGGGAAGCCCGCTCAGGTCAGCGAGGCGCATTGAGTCGTTGGAGGCCTTGAGCGGCAATGGGTTGATCCCAAGATGACGGTTTTTTTCACGAATCCTTACCGTCCCCCGTCCTCGGCGTTGATGGCGTGGTCGAGACGGCGATGTTCCTTCGATAGGGCGATACTTGCCCGAAGCTCCAGCGTTTCGTCCTCGTAGCCAAGGCGGTCCCTAGCCTCGGACATGATGGCGTCGTGGAGACGGTCCAGAGCCTCGTGACCTCTGGCGCGGCAATAGCGAATCGTGGCCTTTTGGATAGTCCCCATCAAGACGAGGGCAGAAACGAAAATCAAAACCACATGCCACCAGTCCATTGTCGCCCCCATGCTTGGCAGGGTCCGGCGCTAAAGCGGGCCGCCCCCAGAAGACCCCTTGAGAACCACAAAAGAGATGTCCACACCAGATATTTCTTGTTTAGTCGATACCTCGACCCTCTCCTTCTTAGTCTCCCGGACGGCACTCCAACAAGGTTGGGATGTTGACGGACGGCTTTCATCATGCAAGTTCTAATAATTTGATAATATTAAGTTTTATTCCATAAAGCCACGAT
>Ga0315284_10012766_pt1 | contig 11961 bp, 17 predicted proteins | sample YL17G09_16_MG_FD_203696 | JGI IMG/M metagenome (GOLD analysis project Ga0315284, IMG submission 203696) | Sediment microbial communities from Yellowstone Lake, YNP, Wyoming, USA - YL17G09_16 | ecosystem: Environmental > Aquatic > Freshwater > Lake > Sediment | place: USA: Wyoming | collected...
CGAAGAGGCGAGCTCATGACGTTCCAAACCCCGGAAAACAAGATAAAATCAGTACATTTCATCTGCCCAAACGCAACAGCAGCTGGCGCCGCTATAAGATTCTGGACCATGAGGTAAGCGTGGAAACCATGACAAACACATGGGTTTGTAGGTATCCACTGAAAGCCCCTTCCAAGTATGCTAAGCATGCTTGCTAAGAATGTCTTCTTAGATAAGGCATGACTTGAAGCAATTGAAGGGGCTTGTTCGTTTTCAATCTTTCCTCTATTTCTTCAAGTGTGTAAAGGTGGACGTAACTGCATTGTTTGCAAAATATGCCAATCGGGATAATTGTTTTGAGATGTCGTAAGTATATTTGGTTCAGGTGCCAGTCACATTGGGGACATGGCCCCATAGGCGTTTTACCTGTTCGCTTTTTCTGATGTTCAGCGTCATTTATCTGAACTTTCTTAACCAGGAAGTAAGATTCGTGATGGGTTTGCATATTTTAGAAGATGTATAACATGTTATTATAGTTATGTTATACATCTCCATGCCAAGTCCAGATGATAGTAAAAAGACAAACGTTTAGGCAGTTGCCACATGGCAAGTGGCATAATGGTCGTTCAAAAGAAAGAAACTCTTCTACGTTTGATCCACTTCTTGTTTTTGCTCAAAAAATATTCGTAGCCCAAAACTTGAACCTTGGAGCTCTGATGCTCAAGAGTATAGAGCAACTGAGGATCCTGCGTGACTGAACAGAATTCGCTATCATCAAAATCGCTTTTCCTCCATTCAAGACTATTCAAACCAGAGCCCTTACAAACTGTCAAGTGCCCCTTCAAATCATCATCACAACTGACAAACACTTTCTTGCATTTAGGACACGGTCTCCCCAACCCAGGATAATGAATGTTGCCAGGTTCTTCAATGTGGCCATCTTCACTAATCTCACTCATTTAATCTTCCCCTTTGTTGGACACAGTTTGACCATGTCCGGCTTGTCATAATGGTGACAGATAAGCGTGTCAATCTGGCACAGCCGCCCCTTCACAGGTATGCCCTTTACAGGCGCTTTCGGATTTGTCGAACCATAATCTAACGATTTTGTGGCAAATTCACAACTCATAAGCCCTTCATCTCTTTAACTTCTTTAGTCAACGCCTCAACCCGGTCAGTAAGTCGCCCTATCACCCGCACCATATCAGCATTCACGGCCTGAGCCGTATTCAAACTTCTTGTAACCAGCTCCAAATGCTGCATAACCTGAACACTCGTCATACTACCATCACACAACCCAACAAACTGCTCCAAACTCTTCTCATCAGAACTATGAATCTCCTCCCTAAGAACCCCCAAACCCTCCTTCTCATACACCCGAGCAAACCAGTTCCGGAACCCCTGAAGACTCACACACCTAGTCGGACTATCATTCCTAAAACGTTTCCAATCACGATTAAACCCATACTGAACAACCCTCCACCTCTCCAAATTCCCCTCAAACCCCACCCAACCACGAGCCCTACAAAAACCATCAACAGCAGCCAACCACAAAACAAACCTGTCAAAATCCAACGGCCTACTAGTAAACGAACCCCAAACCATCAACGTCTCCCTACTCACCTGAAAACTCGTCACCCCACCATAATAACCAAACTTATCCCTCACCACACCACCCTGTGGTACTACGTTGGCGAAGTCTCCTGAAAGTTTTAGGCTGAGGCCGTGGACCTCGTATTTGTTTTTGGTTCCGTATGCTTTGAACATGCGGTTGAAGTCGTCTGTGAACCTTCTTGTAGCCGCGTAGAAGTGTACTATTCCTTCTGGACGATAGAAAACCTTACCGTTTTCCTTGAGTTTCATGAGAGCCCATCGAATTGTTCCGATAGGCATCGGCTTCAATTCCTTCGCAATTTGGGTAGGAGTCCATTCTTCAGGTTGAGCCTCTAGAAAAGACAAGACCTTATACTGAGCGTTGGTGGAAGCGTTGGAAGCGTTGGTGACATCATTCATAAAGTTGCCTCCTTCTTCGCTTAGCTGTGAAAAAGGAATAGTAACTCTGATTGTTCTAGCTTTAAAACCTTTTGTTTAGAAAATTAGACTAAACTCAAAACATTTTAGAGGCGAGGCATGGAAGAAAGGGAAGAATAGGAGAAAGGAATTAAGAATCCTCCACCCTCGCCAATAACAAAAATGTTTAGTCTGCTTAAAAGGCTTTCAATAGGTGAAATCGTAGCTTTCGTGCAAGCTTTCGCCTATTCTGTACTGGTGTCTTGGAGATCCTACTTGGCCTCTGAAACTAAAATCGTACGGTTCATTTTTGGACGCGGGCATTCTTTGATGGAACGTGTACGGTTCTCCTCTTTCAGCCAACGGTCTTATGCTTGGAATTACTCCATGTTGAGGCAGAGGCCATATCGGAGCCGGTTGCCCCGTGACTGCAGGGGTAGTGGCGCCGTAGACTTTTGGCGGTATCCGTTCTACAGTTCCAAAATTGCCTTTTCTGCTCCAATTCGGAGGGTAAGGTCCTACTCGGTAGAACATGTCGTAAGGCTCTTTCATTTGCATAGGATTGCCAGGAGCGAAAGGAACCAGACGACCACGGCTCACTTGTTGAGCTCTTGACCGGATAAAGTCTATGAGTCTCATAGTACCACAATCAATACTTGCTCACTTAGGATATATAACTATTTGTAGTCCTGTTGGACTAAAGAAAAAAGAGAGGGTTAGTCGCCTGCGTATTTGACTTGATAGTTGAACGTTCCAGATGCAGTCCATACGTGTGTTAGGCTGTAGTTGCCGCTTGCGTCTGTGGTTGCTTCATCAGGCGTGTCCACGTCGTTCACAAACAAGTGGATTTTCTTGCCACTTATCCCTGTTCCTGTAGCGTTAGACAGTTTGCCTGTGAAAATGGTTGATGCCCCTTTGAGAACGTTGACAGTGAGAGGTTGAAGTGTGAGAGTTGTCGACTCCGTTATGATGGCAGCTCCTTTTTGACTTTCAGCAGGTGCGAAACTCATTTTACCCCACCACACTATGTTAGGTTTTCAACTTTAAATAGTTTGGCGATCAGGCACGAATTCCGCAACCAAAGTCACGTCCAAACTCGTAGTCTCCAATATTTCTTATGTGCTTTAAGCTAAAAACCTTTGCAGTAATGAATCCCGAGAAAAATGGGAAGAAACTGTAGTAGTTATGATCCAGACCATTTAAACGATTTCTGCGTCCCACCAAGACATCGTGACGGCGACTGTTGCTGCGGCAGGATCCGATAACATGAGTACGTTTGAAAGTGCATTAAAGCGAGCGATCGGAGCTCTCGGATTGCCGTAGCCGATGGTTTCGACTTGGCCAATATGAACCGTTCCTGCGTGACGAGCTATGAAAATGCGTGTCTTTACTGTACCACCTTCGCGTATCCTGACTTCTACTGCTGTCGCTGATTGTTTTGAAACGATGAAGCCGTAAGCGAACAATGTTCTTCCTGTAGCTACTTGGCCTAGAGTGCAAGCGGTGGCGCCGGAAGCTCTTTGGTACCAGCTGTCACTTGTGAAGATAGGGTCGAATTCAGGCATGAACTTTCCTGCGTGCTGTCCCGACTTTCCTGGACTGTACAGATGTTTCTTTTCAAATTCATCTAAGTGTGGCATTACTGTATTCCTCCGATGTGGACTATTTGGTATTTTCCTTCTCCCGGTTGAGTTTCAAGCTGTTCCCACTTGTACCTGAAGCCAGTAATGTAAAGTTGTGGCCGTATGAATTTGGCGGTTGAACGGTTTGTCAACTGGAACGATGGCTGCTTGTTTGCCACGACATAGAAGAAGTGTAGAAGTCTAGGGGTTGCGGTTGGACTGTCAAGGCCGTCAAGTTCACCTATTGCTTGTGCAGGAGTGCCGAATCTGTCGACGCCTGAAGGCTGTTTGACTTGGAAAGTGATGTCGGGCGAAGTTATTCCCATGCCTGTTATTTGGAGCAGTTCGTCTTCAGATGGGTTCAGTTCAGCAACTGGCTGATAACCGGTGTTGGCTGCGGGTGCTATCACGTCTATTGAACCTCTTTGGAAAACTGCTTGGGCCGCGTTCCATCCTAGAATCTTGTTTATGTTGTCGGCAGCAAGAATTCGGTAGAATTTCTTGAGAATGGGGACGTAGACGTTGAAGTCGATCTTAAATGGGGGGATCTCAAACATTGCCAAATGCTTTAACCTCTGTGTCTAAGTAGAGAATAGGCGGTATCCCTTTAAAACGTTTTTCTACGCAGTTAGCCACTGTTTCTGTTTCTGTTGGTATCTTGACAGAGAAGCTCTTCTTACCTGATCCATTAGGGACGCATGCTCGGGCTTTTGTTGTTCAGTAAGATGCATTTGCTCAGGATAAGTCCTGTACAGGAACGTGGGATGCGGGTTGAAAGCTACTTTGCTCGCGTATTTCTCCATTATGTGAAGCCATTTGTCGTACATTGCTGCTTGTTTCAATGTTTCGTCTAGTATCCCAAATTCTCGGTACATTGACTCGTGAACTAAGGAATAGTCGTAGATGTAGCATGATTGGAGAAGAAGCTGGTAGCTGGCGGTTGGAAATATGGGCACGTCTAAAATGAATGATTGATTCATTACTCCAGCAACAATAGGAACTAGATCCATGTCTGCTCTGACATATGTTGAGTAGACAAGCATAGCGTTCTGCGCGGTTGCTACGTCATGTTCTTGCTGAATCTTGTAGGGAAAAGCAAAATCGTCACTGTCAAAAAACGTTATGAAAGTTCCTTTGGCTTTCTGTATCCCAATGTTTCTCTGATGAATATAGTCGGCCTCTTTTGAGACTTCCGTTTCGATTGTGCCCCGATATTTTTCAAGCAAAGCCAATGTTTTCTCGTCACTAAAGACTGGAACAACAATGATCTCCATGTCCTTGAATGTTTGGTCAATCAGACTGTTCAATGCTAAAGGCAATAGTTCAGGCTGATTATACGTTGCTACTACTACTGAAACCTTAACCATGTTGAATCATTCCCTTCACGCTTGACAATCTGTTCCAAGGCTTATTCTTTCTCACGACAGGCGGACTCTCTGGTTCTTCTACATCTATAGAAGCTCCAAATCTGAACAGGTAACGGTCTCCTTCTGTAGGATCCCTGTCCCCGATGGGAATTACTGAAATCGTGTCTACGCCTAACGCCTTTTTGATGTCGCTCATATGGTAAGGATGATCCGTGATCACGTTTTCGCCTATGCCTTTCACAATCATCGGAATTTCCTTGTCTTCAGGAACTATAGTGGCCGTGAAGAACAATGTTTTACAGGCGCCAGCAACATGTCGAAGAACCGCGAGACCCTTCTCGTAGGGCAGGTGCCGGATTATAGCTATGAGCAGACCAACATCCCACTTTTCTTTGGCAACCTGCTTATCGAATAAAATCTTTTTTAAATCAATTGATTCCAAGTCGCCTTGCACAAACGATACGTTCGGAAACGGATTATTCTTTCGTGCAGTCTCGAGCATTTTCTCACTGTAGTCGACTCCAACGTAAAGTATGCATTTGTCTTTCACGAGTGTAGTGTACCTACCTACGCCGCAGCCCGCATCTAAAATACAGTCACATTTAGGAATCAGATTTGCTATCGGTTCCTCTTCCAGGTAGTATTTCGGGTTCTGTTTCAGTTCTTCTTTTCCGCCGAAGGACTCGGCAACACCGGGTTGCTGCCAATATCCTGTCCAGTTTGCTTTTGCTTTTTCAACTGTTGCGCTCATTCTTCTAACTCCTTCAATATAGGCTCAATGTAGCCTCTTACCTTTTCAAAGCCATACTCCTTGTGGTAGTATTTGCTTGCTTCTTCGTTCGGACCGTCTGAACCATCAGCATTCGCTTTTTCAAGTGCTTTTTGGACGCCCTCAGCAGTTACAGGCTCTTGAACATGGTAGACGAAGGGCGCGTCTATGTTACTAATCACACGTCTGCCCATCATCATGAACTCTATGAGCATCATTGATACGCTGCCATGTTCAGGAAGCATTATAAGATATGCATCATCTTTGAAGGCCTTTAATTTGGCGCCGTTCTGGAGGAACCCTTGGAAATGACAGTTTGGCAATGCTGGAAAGTCAGGGTCGGGCGTGTATGAGTAGAAATCGAAGTGCATATGAGGGTTGAGCCTTGCCACTTCAACAATCTGCGGATGGTGATAGAAGTCTTTGCGGTGAGCCGGCGCGTAAACTGCAACGTATGATTTGTGTACTATTGGACTTAAAGGCAGAGGGTCAGGTACGGATGGTACATAATAACTCTCGAGACCTAAACTCTGTTTCAGTTCTTCAGCCAGGTTCAAACCGTCAGCAACATGAAGGTCTATGCTTCGTAAAGCGCAGCGGTAACATTTTGTTCTTTGCTTGAACCAATCTACACTGTTGAGAATGTCGCTTCCTACCCAAGTGTTGACAGTTTTCACTTCAGGATACAGGGCTTTTAGCCAGTCAAAGAAACAGTCTATGTCAAAGAAGAAGCCCAAGTTCCAGACAGCGTCAACCTCATTCCAGTTTACAGCATGTACCTTTTCAGGCGGTACAAACTCCGCTTCAACGCCTGGAATAATGTTGAGGATTCTCGTGAACGTTGGAGCCAGCACAGGCAGTCCTATGGCCCTAAGTCCGGACATTACCTTAATTTTCATTTTTTCTACTCCTTATTGAAATATACGTCCCCTCCACAGAGAGGACAAGTTCCCATCTTGCAATCTCCCTTGAAACATTCGACTATGGTTCCACACTTAGGACATTTAGCTTTTTTCACTACGCAGCCTCCAACACATCTTACCTTTGAACTTATCTACTAGATTCTCCCTGATTTTCCACAATTCCTCGTTTGTGAAAGCTTGGTTTCTGTAGAAACGGTTTCCATACTCGTCGGCGCATGACCAGTCTACTTCCCTGTATTTTTCAGAGTCGTAAAGGTCTGTTCCCGGATAAGGACAGAGGATCGTGAAACCGTAGACGTCAGCATCTATTTCTTCTGCCAACTTCTCCGTTAGTTCTATGTCTTCACCTGTTTCAGACGGGCTTCCTATCAGAAAATAGGCTCTACGTACAAGACCTAAGTCCTGAGTCCACTTGAAAACTTCGCGGATGCGTTCAACCGTGACGGCTTTTCGCATTTCCTTCAGAATCTTTGGAGACCCACTTTCCACGCCGATCCACACTTCCCTGCATCCAACTTTCGCTAACGCTTCAAACATCTGATAGGACCCTATTGACGGATGAATGTTACAGCCGAATGGAACAAGCACGCCTTGTTTCCCTGCTTCTGCACAGAAATCCAGCACCCTCTTTTCGGTTGTGTTGAAAGTAGCGTCACAAAACTTGATGAAATCCAGCGACAGATGCTCGCTAATCTCCTTCATTTCGTCAAGTACAAAACTTGGATTCCTGACTCTTATTTCTGAACCATGCATTTTAACGTTGGAACAGGGCAAACACCGAAACGGACAACCGCGCGAAGCTTGAACCGAAGCAATCCTATCCCCTGTTTCTTTGAAAGCCAACTCTACGTTTCTGCGGTTCTTTATCAACTCTCGGTCAGGATACGGAAACGAATCAAGGTTCTCTATCGGATGACTGATAGCCACTTTCATCTTGTTTCCTCTAACAGCGGCAAGCATCCCCCTTTCACCTTCTCCAACAATGACCTGATCAACATCTGGAAGTTGACTTGTTTCAAACGGCCTAGCTGTAGGCTCGTAACCGCCAAAAACCGAGAATATTCCAGGATTCAACAGTTTTATTCTACGATTCAACTCCAAAGCATTTTTCAGTTGCGGAGTCGTACAACCGAACCCTACAAAATCAGCGTCAACACACCCTGTAATAATTGTCTTGTCGTCGTCAAAAGCCTGCGAATAAACTTCAACATCAATTTCAGGCAGACGACTCTTCAAAAATGAAGCAATATAACCGAGCCCAAGGGATTCCCAGTAAGAAGCCCCTAGAAAACCAACTTTTGGCTGTATCAAAACTACACGAATATTGATACCTCCGTCATTGTTGCACCTTCGACACTGTCAATGTACCATCCTTTAGCATTGTCCAACGTAATTTGTCCTTGTCTAGCAAATTCAGTTTCTCGCTGACTCTCTTTGGAACGGTGACTCTACGCCTAGACTTTCTTATCGTCATACTCGTTATTTCAATGAAATCAACGTCTTCAAGAGTCATGGCTCCCTATTATTGACGCAAAGCTTAAAAAACTATTGGTTTCCTATTGGTGTTGAGGACAGCGAATGAAGACATGGACCGATGATGAAGTACATACACTGCAGAACCTTTATTGTGATACAGGCCTCTACATCGAAGACCTTGCACTCATGGTGAATAAGACACGAAACGCCGTACATCTCAAAGCTAATAGACTTGGACTCCTGCGCCCATTAAACGAAGCTATGCGGAATCCAAAAGTACGTGAACGAATTGCAGCACATGCAAGGTCACGAACAGGACAGAGAAATCCCTTCTTTGGCAAAAAACACAAGACAGAAACTGTCATTGCCATGAAACACAAACTGAGCCAACTGATGTCTGGTTCCAGGAACCCGTTCTTTGGGAAGCATCATTCTCAAAGTACACGGAATCAGATGTCCCTGCTCAAGCAAGGTATGTTCTGTGGCAGTCTTAATCCAGCTTGGAAGGGCGGTTATGAACCATACTATGGTCCTAATTGGCATGAACAACGAAGAAAAGCATTGATTCGAGATAACTTTACTTGTCACAGATGTTTTGGGAAAAGAGGCGGCAGACTTGAGGTTCATCACATAATCCCATTCCGGCAGTTCAGAAACTATATAGAAGCGAACAGACTAGAGAATCTCCTTACATATTGTATTCGCTGCCACAGAGAAGTTGAGTGGGAGGTGAATTAATGTTAGATTTCTTAGCATTACTTCTCTTAGCATTCGTGATGGAAACCATCGATAACGGATATAGAGCAACCAAACTCTACCGGATTAGGCGGTGGCTTCGGGACAATACTTTCTCCTCTTCTCGTAATCTTAGGCTTCGACGCAAAAGCGATTGTTCCAGCTATACTGTTCAGTGAAATGGTAAGCGGCGCCTGGGGCGGCGGATGGCACGCGTTCTTCCATAACGTCAACTGGAAAGCTGTAGGCATGACTCTTCTGGGAAGCTTGATTGCTATGGGCTTAGCAACTTTTGTGATGGGAGCATATCTTTCTCCTGCAGCATTGAAGTATGTGATCTCCGTCTTTGCAGTGATTATGGGAGCATTTGTTGTTGCTCGCTCATACATGATAAAACAGTTGGAAAAAGTAGACATGTCAAAGCATCAATGGCTCATCACAGTCATGGGAGCACTCATAGGATACCAAAAAGGAACTTCAGGCGGCAATTATGGACCGTTCAGCGTCACAGGCTACATGGTCATGGGACTTCCCGCAGCGGTTGCAATCGGAACCACAACTGTTGCAGAAGGAATAGCTTGCACTCTCGGCGTTGGAATGTACGTTAGTACGACCGGGATTGTTCTAGCTTTTGCTATACCGTTAGCATTAGGCTCTTTCATTGCAGACCCAATATCAGCATTCATAAACAACAAGCTCAAAAAGAGGCTGTCTCCACCGTTCCACGGACGCATAATCGGCATGGCAATGCTAGTAGTCGGCCTCATAGGACTCATGAAAACTCTAGGCTTCTTCTAACCCTTTTTTTCTCTTTCTAAGGCTCAGGTATTACTAAGCCACAAACAGGACAAACCATGTCACCACGCGCGTCTGGTTTGGGAGGACCATCTATTTTGGCGTTACAATTCCAGCACCAGTAAGGCCACTTGTCTATGCTCTTCAGTTGGACTTTCGATTGTGAATTTTTCAGAGTTTCCAAAACCTTTATGCCCTCTTCAACTGTTACTTGAAGCTCAATCTTAATGTTTGCCATTTTTGTTTTCCTTTCCTGATGATAAACGTGTTCTCGGCCATCCACAAAATGAACATGGAATACCCTCTTCCATCGGTTTTCCACAAACTGGACAATTGACTAGTACCCGTTTTATCTGTTTCATTTGTTGACGTTCCACACTTGCACATGAGACCTCGCACGTAAATGCGAGAATTCCAGAGTGAATCCCGCAGCAAGAAAAGGCTCTGTCCAGAAATGCGGTTCCCTTTCTGTGTCGTAGAGAATCACGTATTTTGTGACGAGCACCTTTATGATGTCGACAATCGTCGGCACCAGCTCCTTTGGGACAACGCAGAAAATACACTTCAAGAATGCACAGTCAAATCTGTCAACATAGCCTTTAGCTGCAAACTCTTCTATCGTCATCACTAGAAAAGTACCTTCAGGATGAAGAACACGAGCATTCGCAATGGCTTTTGGGTCCTGGTCGAATCCTAAGTAACGTGTTCCTGATGGCATGTAATCGCATATCCAGCCGCTGCCACAGCCAATGTCAAGAATGGATTTTATGCCTAAATCATAGAATGCCTTGACAAGTTCTGCCGGCATCTTCGCGTCCCTAACGTCTAATGAATCCATGTTCCTGATGTTGAAGCTCATTTTGAATACCACGTCCAAACTTGTTTGCTGAAATTCACCAAGATTCCTGGATTACTTTGTGGTTCTACGAGATTACCCTTCTCCCACAGTGCACCTCCGGAAAGACTGATGTTATGTTTTTCTTCTGGGTCCAGCTCGAGATCGTACAATTCGTACCTAGAAGCACCGTGAATTGTTCCGCAGAGAGGACACATCATGTTGGCGCCTGTTTTTTCCATGAACTTGTAGTTTCGTGTTCGAAGTCCAATCTGTTCCTGGTAAGTGTGTTCTTCAAGGTAGATGCATTCCTTATCCACTGATTGTATTAAATGTTGGAAGTTTGGAGAAAACCATTCCTTTTTGAAGCTAATGCTCTTCAATTCCAGAAGGGAAGGTGCAAAATCAATCTCTTCCCTCATGAAAGGTATTCTGCTGTTAACTTCAAGGATTGGATCCCTGATTATCAGGGGGATATGGATGATTTCGTCGTAAAGGTGATGATGCCCAGGATCGGTTTTTCTTGCTTCGGTTACGTGTTCACCTATGCTTTCTCCATGGTCAGCCGTGAATATTACAGTGTCCTCAGGCTTGATTATTTTGAGCAGTTCACCTACTGCAGAGTCAAGTTTAGCCACTTCGCCAGGGTAACTGGGAAAATAGGGATGATGCGTGTTCCAAAAATGAATGAAGACAAAGGTTTTAGAGGTATTTTCTTGTAGAACCTCTTTTGCTGTCTCAACGGTTTCTTTCGGTTTTTCAGGATACAACATGTTCTCTTGAACCTGTCTGAACTCGTCAAAGTAGGGCTTGTTGAAGAACGAGAGCGAATCAATCAGGACAGTGTAGTAACCGTTGGCTCTTAGAATATTGCACAGATGATGCTCTTCGATGAGAGGATCTATTTTTTGTTTTCCAACTTCCTGGAAGGTTGAACATCGTGGCTGCTTTAGAATTCCATGTTTATGTGGGTAATGGCCTGTCAGCATTGTTGTTATGCATGGTTCTGTAGCGTTGCTGTTTGCAAAATAGTTCTCCCATAAGATGCCGTGCTTCGCTAATGAGTCAATGTTCGGCGTCTGTACTTTTCCGTTGTAGCAGCTGAGATGGTCAGCTCTTAATGCGTCAGCAAGAATCAGAATTATCATTTTGTTTCCTCATATGGAAGTGTATGTGTTGAGGTATTGACCTCATTTCAAGGTCTATCTTGAAGTCTGGAAACAGGCCTGCGGCGATTTTCTTGGCATTTTCAACTTGTTTCTCGTTTGGAGTATGGTTTCTGAAGACTATCATTGGTTCTCGGCAGGTCAAGCATTGTATGATGAAGAAAGGTTCAGAAGACTCATTCCTGTATATTTTTCGTGTGTAGACTCTTCCACATAACAGGCAATCGTCTCTTTCTCCTACGTTCACGACTGAATTCATTGTTGCTTCAAACGCCATATGTGAC
>Ga0315284_10012767_pt1 | contig 11961 bp, 9 predicted proteins | sample YL17G09_16_MG_FD_203696 | JGI IMG/M metagenome (GOLD analysis project Ga0315284, IMG submission 203696) | Sediment microbial communities from Yellowstone Lake, YNP, Wyoming, USA - YL17G09_16 | ecosystem: Environmental > Aquatic > Freshwater > Lake > Sediment | place: USA: Wyoming | collected...
CGTCACCCGCCATCTCGGGCATACCCACAGCTTTAAGGCTCAGCTACTACTGAGCAACTGGGAGTGGCATTTGCAACGTTTTGTCCGCGTCACGCCAAAGAAGGAAAAGCAGGTTGCTGTCGCACAACCCTTGACGCTCTCCTCCGTCCGTCCAAAGCGCCGCGAGGTCTTGACTCATGCCTAACAACCCTTTGGCCTTTCTGCAGGTTACTCGCAAAAGACTGCCGCAGCGCCCGCCAGCATCGAGGCAACACGACTGGGATTATATCGGCGAGCCCTTGGCCACGCACCGCCAGAGCATACCCCAACAAGCCAGCCGCTGCATGGACTGCGGCGTGCCATTTTGTCAAAGCAGCTATGGCTGCCCAGTCGAAAATCTGATCCCCGACTGGAATGCCTTGGTCACCCAGTCAAAGTGGCAGGAGGCCTTGACCCTACTGCACGCAACCAATAATTTTCCAGAGTTTACCGGATTTCTTTGTCCGGCACCGTGCGAAAGCGCCTGCGTTTTAAACCGCGAAAATGCCCCTGTCGCCATCCGCGACATCGAACTCCAGATCATCGAGCAGGGATTTGCCTCGGGGTGGGTCGCTGCTCAAGTGCCGCCGGTACTGCGGCCGCAGAACGTCGCCATCGTTGGGTCTGGACCGGCTGGGTTAGCCGCAGCGCAGCAGCTCAGGCGCATGGGCTACGGTGTCACGGTTTTTGAACGCGGGGCAAAGCCCGGCGGTCTGCTGCGCTACGGCATTCCTGATTTTAAAATGCCAAAACTAGTGCTTGATCGGCGCATTGCCCAGCTGGTTGCAGAGGGCGTCGTATTTAAATGCGGTGTCACTATTGGAACAGAGGTTAAGCTCAGTGATCTACGGGCGTCGTTTGATGCAGTCTGCCTGGCGATCGGGGCCGAACAGATGCGCGACCTGAACATTCCTGGGCGCGAGTTGGGCGGTGTGATTCAGGCGATGCCCTACCTAAGTGGCCAAAACCGCGTATTAAATGGCGAAGACGACCGCATGGATAGCGATGCCGCAGGTAAAACCGTGGCGGTGATAGGCGGCGGCGACACAGCCTCTGACTGCATTGCAACGGCACTGCGCCAGGGCGCTAAGCATGTATATGAATTTAGCGTAACAGACCAAGCGCCAGCTGAACGGAGCACGAACAATCCATGGCCCCAGTGGCCGATGATCTTTAAGTCCTCCTATGCCCATGATGAAGGCTGTAAGCGAGTATGGGGCGTTGCTGCGACCCACTTTGAGGGTGAGGCTGGTCAGGTGAAGCGAATACACACGACCAAAAGCGGTGCTGTCACTGGGTCAGCAGCAATGGATCCGGCGAGTTTAGCGGTGGACTTGGTCATATTGGCCATCGGCTTCACTGGGGTTTCACAGCTATTTTTGGCCGACCATCCCGATTTAAATATTGGGCCTAACGGTACGCTAGCGCTCGACAGCAATAAGATGACCTCGCTGCCAGGCGTATTTGCCGCCGGAGACGCCGCGCGCGGAGCCTCTTTAATCGTCTGGGCTATCGCCGAGGGACGGCAGGTTGCCGCAAATATCGTGGATTTTCTCGAGTCTTCAGACTTCCAAGGTCAGTCAATACGACCTTTTCCGCCACTTCGCGGCTGAGTTTATCCATTGGGCTGCTTTACACAATGTACCGCAACGCTAGATTAAGTTACCGACCTCTTTGTCAAAGAATTCCAAGAAAGTCTCGGCATTCTTTGACAGAACCCACCGCTTCCTGGTCACCAACCTCAGGCTATAAACGAACTCCTTTTTGGGATAAAGCTGCGATAGCGTCCCGGCTTCAAGCTCAGCCTTGACCATGAAGCGCGGCAGTAGGGCCACACCTAGGCCACGCAAAACCATCTGCTTTTGTGAGTCAAGGTTGTTACAGGAGGCTGCTACCTCAAATTGCACTTTGTTCTTCCTGAGCATCTCCAAAACAGGAAAGGGCCGCGATTTTGCGTAGTCAATCTCACGCGAAATAATAAAGGTCGAACGCAACTGCGTCTTTAACTTGTCTTTGCTGGCGATGACCACGTTAAACGGTACTCTGGTCAACTCCTTTACAAAAAAATCATCGGTATTTGGCATCGAAAAAAACAAGCCGAATTCTAACCTCCCGTCGTTGAGCTCATTGCAAATCAAATTCGACGACCCAGCAAAGAGCGACGGTCTCACCTTGGGATGACGGGCCATGAAGGCTTCAAGAATGGTCGGCCCTAGCGAGCTAGCTGCGGAGTCAGTCAAACCAAATGACAAGGCACCCTGGCATTCGGTCATCTCGCGTCCTGAGACGGTCTTGATCTCATCGACCCGAGAGAAGATGTCTACACAACGAGCGAAGATCTCGCCGCCAGCATGGGTTAAATGGACCCCACTCCGGTAGCGCTCCAAAAGGGTAACGCCCAACTCCTCCTCTAAGGAACGCACCATTTTGCTGATCGTCGGCTGCTGGATGCGCATGGCCTTAGCGGCGCGAGTGAAGCTCCCTTCCTTAACCACAGAGTGGAAGTACTTGAGATGATTGAGCTCCATAGATATTCTCAAAATGAATGCTAACCGTTTTTAGGATGACGATTCATGACTATTTCGAGTCTGCCATAGATTTCTCGCGGCTCACACCAATGATCTGTTACAAATGTACCGATAAAACCTGCGGCGATGATGGCTAAATTTCTAGAGCTGCGGCCTAGGGGCCCCGGCCCACTTTTTTTAAAATACAGGACCAACCATGCGTCACTCGCGATATCGCACCTTTACCTGGCGTGGCCTGTTGCTCTCCGCCGCCTGGAGCTGCATGGGGCAAGCCGCCGCACTCGAGCCTAACGTGGCATGTATAGCCGCCAACTGCGGGCTACAGTTAGGATCTTGTGCTTTCGACAGCGGCTGCCGAACGGCTCTGGGATGCGTGCAAAAATGCACCTCTAACGATGCTGACGTGCGTCAGGCCTGCCTGATCACCTGCGTCGAGTCCACGCCGACGATCAAATATGACGCCCTAACTGCCTGCATTGTCCAGCACTCCTGCCTGCCCAAGCCTGCCCCCCGTTCCTGTCCGTGGCCGAGCCACCCCAATGCCATGGCCGCGGTTGCGCTCAGCGATTTGGAGGGCACCTGGTATGTGCTTCGAGGCCTCAGCCCGGCTTATGATTGTTGGTCATGTCAAACCATGAAATTCACCCAGCAGAGTTCGACCCAGTCACGCTACGATTATGCATACATGGTCAAATCGCCTCTCCTAAGTCGCATCAGTTGCTCCATCAGCAGCGTGATGGATGACTACAGGGTGGCGATTCCCGGGCGCTTTCATGAGACCTATAGGGCGCACGGTGTCGTCGGCAATGACGACTGGTTCGTGCTCAGTAATCCACATCCAGATTATGCTTTACTCTACTACTGCGGCGCTAGCGCCATGGACAGTTACCAGGGTGCGGTGGTGATCACTCGCAGTCCAAATACCGAAGTACCCGCGACGATTCTAGACTCTTTTCGACAGGCGCTGAAGGATGCCGATTTTCCGGCACCAATCACTCTAGATTCCTTCTGCACCATGGACCATGACGCCTGCCCAGCAACCAAATCAACCGGGTATTAACATGATTCTGCAGGGCTAAACGCGGCCTCAGCAAACCGCGAAATCTGCATTTCTGCCGCCAGTTTTTTGCTCAGATCCAATTCCAATGGGTCTATCTATGCGACCTCTGGCAGCTTATGGCTAAACGTGACGCGCTGTTTGTGTCCCAATAGTTCGATCAAATCCTTGGGATCAGATGACTCCGGGTGAAGCCACTGGCCGAGCGCTTCTGGTTGCAACATAACGGGGCAACGATCATGACCCGCCGCGCTAATTTCAAGCGGCGGGTCATCGGTGACGATGGCAAAGCCCCAGCCCTTATGACCATCCGCTTGGACGCCATGGTTAAAGATCACGGGAGCAAGCATTTCCCTTTGGTCGTTGGGTTTAAACTCAATAACAACCTTACGGAGCCGTGCGTCTTTAGATTCCGTTAGTGTGGGCCTGTATTTCTTCCCTGCCGCTAGGACTCTGTGTTTACGCTCCTCTGCTTGTTTGGCAAATTCAGCCTCGATATCTCGCAATGTAACAACTCCGGCCTTCAACAGATCCTGCACTGCCACCCACTCATAAAAACCTTCCAAGACCACAAATCCATGATGCTGCATGAAGGCGCCGGCCCAAAAGTGACTGCCGATGTTGTCCCTGCGGACGTTGAAAGTAGTGTAGGCCTTGGGATTGTGAATCTGCGGCGGCGGATATGCGCCGTAGCGCATCAAATCACCAACCCTATGACGGTCCCGCTCAAAGATGATGGGTGCATAGTGGCCCGGGTAGATTCGACCCCCCAGAGGAGGAAAGCGTTTGATGTCTTGAGCTGATGCCTGGAGGTAGTCGTCAACCTGTTCGCGGATGATGACGGCACCATACTTGCGTCCGAGGTAATCGAGGTCCATTTTTACAAGCGCCGAGTAACACATTTATTAGTACCACCGCCGTAGGCTTTCGTTAGACTCTTTAGGAGATCGCCTTAAACTTGATTGCAAATTTTTTGTATAAATCTGGTTATATAAGACAGTTGAACGGTAGAGGCGCCAGCAATAAGCCACCGAAAATCCCCATGGACTTGACATATTTACAGTCTGTTAAGTTATAATAAATATCAATTAAATATTTATTCAGGATTCTGAAATAAGTATCGTACTAAGTCGCAAAGCGCATAGACAGCTAGGGATCGCCACGGGATGCACCGTGATGGCATCCGCTTTCTTGAGCTGTGGTCCAGACTATACCAAGGCAATGATCCGCCGCTCCAAGTTCCCGGAAGTACCCGCCGCGGTCACTAGTCAGACTATACGGGACCATATAGTGACCGACAAGCCGATCACGCCGAATGCAAGTAGTCGCCAAAGCGGCAGCAGCTTTCGGCCAGGTCACGACTGGCAAGATACCGATGGAAGAACCATCAATGCCCATGGCGGTGGCTTCTTCGCTGAATCTGGAACTTACTATTGGTTTGGCGAGCACAAGGGCCGCGATGGCCTGGCACGGGTTGGAATCAGCTTGTATTCGTCGCAAGATCTCTACAACTGGCAGAATCTAGGAATCGTCTTGGCGGTCGACGAGACCAATCCAGAGAGCGATATTGCCACGGGAGCGATTATCGAGCGTCCCAAAGTGATCTTCAATGCAAAGACAAAAAAATATGTCATGTGGTTTCACCTTGAGCTCAAAGGCCAAGGTTACGGTGCGGCTCGGGCTGGTGTCGCAACTAGCGATAAGGTGGACGGGCCGTATAAATTTATAGAAAGCTTTAGGCCCAACAACGAAATGTCCCGCGACCAAACCCTCTTCGTCGATACCGATGGCAAAGCCTTTCAGATCACGGCCTCCGAAGAAAATCAAACCATGCATATCAACGAGCTTAGCGCGGACTATTTGCGGGCCAGCGGCAAGTTTGTCCGCGTTTTCTCGGGGCGATCAATGGAAGCACCAGCAGTCTTTATGTACGATGGTCGCTACCATCTCATCGCCTCGGGAAGTACAGGCTGGGATCCCAACGCAGCGAGGCAGGCAGTTGCCACAAACATCATGGGCCCGTGGCAAGAGCTGGACAATCCGGCGCAAGGCCAGGACGCGCCCGTCACCTTCCACTCACAGAGCACCTATGTGCTCGAGGTCAAGCCTGGGTCAGGCCAGTTTGTCTACATTGGTGATCGCTGGAACCCAGAGAACCTGCAAGACAGTCGCTACATTTGGTTGCCAATGAATTGGCACCATGGACAATTTAATATGATCTGGCGCGACGAGTGGGACCTCTCAGTTTTTTAGACGTATTTAGCTAGAGGCTCCATGCCGAATTTTATTCTCAGTCTTCTGTCACTTTGCAAGTGTAGGTCAGCATCATATCGTCAGCTTGGCAACCACCTCGATATGCTCCGTTTGGGGGAACATATCAAAGGATTGAACACTAGTCAGACGCAAACGGCTGCTCCTAGTAATCACTCGTAGATCTCGCATCAGGGTCTCCAGGTTGCATGAAACATAGACTAGTTCCTTAAGCGCTGGCAGCATGTTGCCGGTCAAAACGCTGGTCACCTTTGGTGACAGACCACTGCGCGGCGGGTTGACGATGACGTGACTGACTTCTCGTGCCGCGCGTTGCGGCAGGTGGCGGCCAAAAAAATCTTCGACTGAGGCGTGCACCGGCGCTAATCCAGCCAGCGCCGGAGTGTGCGCACGCGCCGCGGCAATGGCGCTGGCGTTGCCATCGACCAAATATATTCGGGTAAAACCGCCGGCTACGGCCCAGCTATAAGCACCAAAACCGCCGTATAAATCGAGCAGCGTGTGCCCGCTCATCGCCCGGGTGATATGGCCGACAAAGGACTCGGCTAAACTAAAATTCGCTTGAAAAAAAGCCAGCGGCGGCAGCTCAAACAGCTGTCCAGCCAACTTATAGCTAAGCTTTGCCGGCCCGGCCAAATGATCGGTCCGTTCGCTGAGGATGCGGTCGTCATCGGCCTTGCTGAGCTCAGACGCATAGATGCCTAGATTGGGCTGCGCCACCCGGTTGGCCCAGGCCACCAAGGCGCCACGGTCGACACCGGTGTGCGACACGATCATACCCATCATCCCAGTCGCTGGACTGTAGCGCAACGTGACAAATTTCAAGCAGCCACTTTGATAGGTGCGTTTACCATGTTGATAGAATGGCGCCGGAATCACCGCGTTGCCGGCGAAGATTTTCTCTACCACTTTGTTTATCTGTGGCGCATGCACCGGACACGAAGGGATACCGACGACCGTCTTGCTGCCGCGGACATAGAGGCCAATGCTGCGCTGACCAAAACTATCCATGTTTAGGCAGAGCTTAGTCGAAGCCCGGTAGCCTAGTGGCAGTGGACTAGGCACCACCTCCGGGCAGAGTAACTCCATGGCCCCGTCCGCCAGGGTTAGGCCAAGGACTTTGGTTAGGGCGTCACGCACTCGCTGAGTTTTGCCGCGCAGCTGCTTGGCGTAGGGGACCGCCAACTCGGTACAGCCCGAGCATTTGCGGTAGTAGATGCAGGGAACTTTCATGACCACCGCCTCATGAATTTTTCAACCATCTGATATTTAATGCCTTTATTTCTCATTCAAAAGCTTGTCCTCACCCTCTTCTAATTTAATCTCAATTATAATAGGGTGCGGTGACCTTGATAATATCAGTCTATTAACATCATGAAATGTTAAGGACTAATTGGGAGGGCTATATGCGTATCCTAGTAGTTGAAGACGACGCTCCACTGGCAAGTATCCTCGTTCGGACTCTGCGTGAGGAATCCTACGCAGTGGACCATGCTGTCGATGGCCAAGAAGCCGAATGGCTGGCCTTCGAGAATCCCTACGATCTCATTATTCTCGACTTAATGCTGCCAAGAAAAAATGGCCTGGAGGTGCTCAATACGCTGCGCGACGCCGATATGGCAACACCAGTTCTCATCTTGACAGCTCGCGACACCAAGGAGGACGTGGTCAAGGGCTTAGATAAGGGCGCCGACGACTACCTCACCAAGCCGTTTAATCTCGACGAGCTGCTGGCTCGTGTCCGTGCCTTGCTGCGCCGCCAGTCCGGCGAGCCCTTGACGGTTATCGAGGCCGGCCCTTTGCGCATAGATCCAAACCGCAAGGAAGTCAGCCGCGACGGCCAGATCCTGCACCTGACAGCCAAGGAATACGCCTTGTTGGAATACCTGGCGCGGCATGGCGGTTCGGTCCTTAGCCGCACCCAGTTGAGTGAGCATGTCTGGGACATGAACTTTGAACCGACCTCCAACGTCGTCGATGTGTATATCGGCTACCTGCGCAATAAAGTCGACAAGCCCTTCGACCAAGCGTTGATTAAAACCGTACGCGGCCACGGCTATATGCTAGACCTGCCACACGTTGCTAAGGAGCAGAGCGCTACCGCTACCTTGGCTACTGGCCCAAGCTCTCCAGCCAACCATCAGAAGGACCAGCCGACGCATGTTTCTTGAGAGAGTACCTGTACGCCTGAGACTGTCACTGGGCCATGCCATCTGGATGGCCCTTTTATTTCTCTGCGTTGGGTTTGGCCTCTACCGAGTCGTAGAACACAACTTACTGCGAACGGTCGACGCCTCCTTGCTCATCTCGGCTCAGTCGATCCGTGACGCCCGTTTTCTCAGGGGCTTTAGCCCACCGATTATGGAGCGTTTCCTCAGCCAATTTTTTGGCGAAAAATACATACGTCCCTATGCCCAGCTCGTCGACCTTTCCGGCAAGATCAGCGCCAAAACCGACATCCATATCAGCCTGCCGGTGACCCCGCGCGCATTGTCCCGCGCTGAGCAGGGTTTAGAAACCATCGAGACGTTTCCACCGCGCCAGGAAAGCGACGCGCCACTACGCCAAGTTACCCTACCAGTGGTGAAGTTTGGGCGCTTTACCGGCGAGTTGATTCAAGTCGGCGCCAACCTGGATTCCACCTTTCACACCCTCCGCGAAATCGCCTGGGTTCTTTGGATATCCTTGCCCTTAGGCCTCGGCCTGTCGATCGTCTTTGGCTACCTCCTGACGATGCGATCTTTAAGCCCAGTAACACAGATGAGTGCTGCGGCTAAAAACCTCGGCAGCAACGATTTAAGCTTTCGCCTGCCGCTCCCTCCAGCCAGGGATGAACTTCGCCAGCTAGCCCAGACTTTTAATGAGATGTTGCATCGCTTAGAGGACAACTTTATGCGCCTGCGCCGCTTTACCGGCGATGTCTCGCACGAATTGCGCACGCCGATCGCGGTGATTCGCGGCGAGGCCGAGCTGGCGCTGCGCCGCGAGCGCACCCCAGCCGAGTACAAGGCCTCGTTGCAGACCATTGTCGGCGAGGCGGTGAATATGACCAGCATCGTCGAAGACCTGCTCCTGCTTGCCCGGGCTGAGAGTCGGGCGGTAGCGATGAGCTGGATGCAGCTAGCTAGCAGCGCCTTTCTCGATGAGATCGCCCATACCGTCCAGGTTGTGTACGCGGCTAAAGGCGTCCACCTGCGCATCACCAATAAGGGCCGGGAGTATTTCGCAGCCAACCACGGTTACTTGGTCCTCGCCCTCAAAAACATCTTGATCAATGCGGCCAAACATTCGGCGGCAGGGAGTACTGTCGACCTCGGCTTAAGCGACGATGGGTGCAGCGTGCAGTTCACCATTACCGATCAGGGCGAAGGCATACCCGAAGACTCGCTACCATATATCTTCGACCCCTTCTACCGGGCCGATACCGCCCGCAACCGCGCCGCCGGAGGTGCCGGCATTGGCCTTAGTCTCGCCATGGCCTTGGTCAAGCTACACAACGGCACCATCCTAGCCACCTCTACACCGGGCGTCGGCGCGACCTTTGTCGTTCGCATTCCCTATGCGTACTTGTCATCTGAAAACACTCCCAGCCTGCAAGGTGCGCTCGCCACACCAAACCACAGAAAAACAAGAGGACGTTTGGGCCTGACCACTGGGCTCGCGCTCAGTACGAACAGTCGTACGACCTAGATTTTCATGCCGGGCCAATCAACTCAGAGCGACATAAATCGAGGCATCGCCTTACTTTAGGTCCCGTCAAATACAACCTGAATTGCGGTTTATAGACGACAATCCTGTACCCATAGCCCTGGCCTGCTGTATCCTCAATCAGCCTGTCTTACTTGCCAAGGAGTTAGTTGCGTGCCCTTAGTTAAAGTCCTTATCTCTCTTGGCCTCACCATATCTGCTCCCATAGCCTGGGCTGCTCCTGCGCCCAAATGGCCACCGGCACCGTCAGGCCTACAGACCGCCATTTCACCCAACGAAATTTTTAGTCGCAGCATCAGTGATAGCTCAGGAGATATCTTTCTTTTGCCTAAGGCCTTCAATTTTTTGCTTAGTGAAGAGGAGTTTCAACCAGATAGGTTGCTCCCGAGCCACATTGCTGCCAGGCCTGACGGCCAGCCCGCTGCGCTCATTCCGCCGCATCCGATGATCACCCATAGCGCCGCCTGGGATTATGACCTGCGTATACCTCTCGCCTTTTACGATCCGACGCTGCAATGGTTTAAGCATGGGGTCTATAACGCCACGGCTGTCCAGCAGGATGTCGCTCCTACCCTGGCCGATGTCCTGAGAATTGCGGCTCCAGACCGCTCGGTCGGACGCATCCTCAGCGAAGCTCGCCGGCCCGCTAGCGCTGTCTTGCCGAAGATAGTCGCCGTCTTGGTGCAAGACCAGATGGGCTGGCAATATTTCGCCGCGCACCCACATCGTGCGCCGTTTATTCGTAGCATGATGGCAGACAGCGCCCTATTCGTTAATGCGCAAGTGGCGCACGTAGACGTAGAGACTGCGGTTGGACACGCAGCAATCGGTACCGGTGCCTATGCGCGTGGCCATGGAATAAACGGCAATGCCGCGTGGAATACCGGCCTCTGGGTGGCAAAGCCGGTGTTCTCAGCCGACTTACCTGACCAGAAAAGCACAGACTCCTACCCTTTGCTTTATAATGCCGCTACCCTGGCTGACGTCTGGGTGGCTAACAACCAAAATAAACCCAACGTCCTCTCGATGGTGGCGGCCCAGCGCGCCGCCATGTCCCTCGGCGGCCACGGTTCCATGTTTCGGCAGGGCAAAAAGACCGACGTTATGTTCTTTCAGGAACGCGGCGACAAAGCCTTTCAGTATGTAACTAACGAAAGCTTTTACCACCTCCCCGACTCAGTACGAGGCAAGTCCGTTGTACCCTATGCAACGGCGTTTCAAGCCGAAAAGGGCGGGCGCTGGTTTGGCCACGAACTAGTTACGGCCAGCGGTGACCCAGTGCTTCGCTTCATCCGCACCTCGCCGGCACAGGTGCGATTCGAGAGTGACCTCGTCACCGCCGCTATAGCTGAACTAAAACTCGGCCAAGGCCGCGACACTGATTTGCTGTTTTTAAATTTCAAATCATCGGATTACTGCGGCCATACCTTTGGCTACGAAAGCGAGGAATGTGGTGAGGTTCTTGACGCCATCGATAACGCAGTCAAGCGGCTTGTCGAGACGCTCCGGACTGCGACTAAAGGACAATTCGTTCTTGTCTACACTGCCGACCATGGCTCCGCCCCCCTGCCAGAACTCAGCGGCGGCAAGCGCTACAACAGCACGAAATTGCTCGCTGACCTCAATAAAAAATTCTCAGTTCCAGGTGGTCGGCTTGACGCCCTCCCCTTTATGAGCAACTCTCAAATCTGGGTCAACAAGCCTGAACTGGCCCGAGCTGGGCATACCATCGCCGACGTCGTCAGCTACCTGCAAAAGTACCAAGTGCCGATGGCGGCACCGTGGAACATGCTCGCCGCCGACTGGCTAAAAAAGGGCAAACCGCCTACCGATAAATTCTTCTATCAGGTAGTCAGCCGCACCACGATCGAACAGGGTCAGTCTCTGCATCCCCACCCATGAACATACTGATTTAATTGTTATAATCATAATCTACAGTTTTATCCTCAACCTGCCGAAGAGCCTTTGCAAGGTGCTGGGTTCATCGCCCCGCCTTAGCCGGTGCTCGCGACTTGTAGAGGTAGGCATGCAACATCAAATAATCGATTCCCGCCTGCGCCATTTATGGCCCCTGTGCCTCGCTAACCTAATCTTGGTCGGAGCCGGCTGCAGTGACAGGGCAAAATTTGGCGGCTCAAGCCTAGATAAGATCCAACCTACCTTGCTCCTAGATCAGACCTTTGACGCAGCCACTATCGGCACAGAGTCCACTCATTTCAAACCTGCCTTTGGTGTCGTAGATCAAAGTATAGTCCTGGCAGAAAAGGCGCCGCTGCTCAGTGTGCTGCACCAGTCAAAGCGCACGCAATTGCCACAGCCTGACCAATTTCAACAAGGACACGACGGCACGGTGGCGATCGAGGACTTTACCGTTTCCAG
>Ga0315284_10012768_pt1 | contig 11961 bp, 11 predicted proteins | sample YL17G09_16_MG_FD_203696 | JGI IMG/M metagenome (GOLD analysis project Ga0315284, IMG submission 203696) | Sediment microbial communities from Yellowstone Lake, YNP, Wyoming, USA - YL17G09_16 | ecosystem: Environmental > Aquatic > Freshwater > Lake > Sediment | place: USA: Wyoming | collected...
CCAATTGACAGCCCTAAAAAGTCAGAGTACAATATCACTTGCCGTTTGCGATTTTTATTGTTTAAGGAGGGAAAATGGTTGGTATCAAATCATACGGAGCCTACATCCCGTATCGAAGATTGTCCCGGGCTATGATTAACGCCGCCTGGGGGCGCGGCGGCGGACGCGGTGAGAAAGCAGTGGCTGGCCTGGATGAGGACTCCATCAGCATGGCTGTATCCGCCAGCATCGACTGCCTCAAAGGCGTCGACCCGCACACAATCGACGCCGTATACCTGGCCACTTCCACGTTTCCATATACTGAGCGTCTGAACGCGAATATCGTGGCGAATGCCCTTGACGTCCGCCGCGATGCGCGGAACGCCGATTTCGGCAACTGCCTGCGGGCCGGGGCTACCGCCCTGCTTTCCGCCATCGATGCGGTTAAGTCAGGCGCGCTCAAGAATGTGCTGGTCGCCATCAGCGATATGCGCATGGGAGGCGCCGGCGGAGAAGACGAGCAGATGCTCGGTGACGGCGCTGCCGCTTTCCTCGTCAGCAATGACGGCGCGGTCGTCGAAATCGAAGGTAGCTACACCGATTCCGACGACATGGTGGACTACTGGCGAATCGAAGGTGACTCTTACCTCCGTTCTTGGGAAGACCGGTTCGGGCGTGACGCCGGGTATTCGGTAACTCCACTTGAAACGGTCAAAGAGCTGATGAAAAAGATGAAACTGGCGCCCAAAGATTTCGCCAAAGCCTGTATCTATGGCACCAACACGCGGTCGCAGTCCGGTCTCGCAAAGTCCCTGGGTTTCGCCCCTCCCCAGGTCCAGGACCCGCTTCTCGATAACGTTGGCAACACCGGCGCCGCGCTTTCCCCCATGATTCTGATTGCCGCGCTGGAAGCCGCCAAACCCGGCGAGAGGTTCCTGATGGTCAACTGGGGCAACGGTTGTGATGCCATGGCATTCAAAACCACCGATGCCATTAAGAACATCGGAGCGAAACGGGGAATCAAGGGCCATCTCAATATCAAGGGACCGCTCGATAATTACGGCAAGTACCTGCGCTGGCGGGATATGGTGGAACTGGCACCACTTTCGCGTCCGGGCGGCGCCGGCGTCTCCATGTCGGCCGAGTGGCGGGAGCGGAGAGCGGGCTTACCCCTCTGGGGTGTGAAGTGCTTAAAGTGCGGCACCGTCCAGCTCTACATGAGGGGCACCTCGATGCGCGCCCATGTCTGCCTCCAGTGCCAGGCAAAGGACAGCTTCGAGCCTTACCGGTTCGCTGACAAAAAGGGCACGGTGGTCAGCTTCAGCCACGACTTTCTCGGTGGCGGCATCGACCCGCCGGCAACACGGACCGTCGTTGACTTCGAGGGAGGCGGCAGAGGTCTCTTTGACATGGTCGACCGTGACCCTGCGGAGTGCAAGGTAGGCATGCCAGTCGAAATGACCTTCAGGAAAGTGCGCTCCGCCCCTGGCTCAAACGTCTACTTCTGGAAATGCAAGCCGGTCAGGGATTAGGGTACAATTAAGCTACGCGACTGATAATAAAGGAGATAATAAAAATGGCAGGAAGTATTAAGGATAGAGTTGCCGTTGTCGGTATGGGCTGCAGCAAGTTCGGGGAACGCTGGGACGCCGGTATGGACGACCTCATTGTGGAAGCGGCCTATGAAGCCTTCGAGGATGCCGGCATTGAATCGAAAGACATCCAGGCGGCGTGGGTAGGGACCTCCACCGGTTCCACCGGAATGACGCTGTCTGAACCCCTCCGGCTCCAGTACATCCCCATTACCAGGGTCGAAAACGCCTGCGCCACCGCCTCAGACGCTTTCCGCAACGCCTGCTACTCCGTTGCCGCCGGTATCTACGACATCGTGCTGGCACTCGGCGTTGACAAGTTCAAGGACAGTGGCATCAGCGGACTCAGCGACGGCGGAATCCCCGGTCCCGGTCATAGTATGATGGCTGGAGCGTCTGGTCCGCCGCCGGCGCAGTTTGCCATGCTGGCTACCACCTACTTCAACCGCTATGGCCTGAGCTTCGACGAAGGCAAGCACATGATTGGCAGGGTCTCATGGAAGAGCCACGTCAACGGCGCCCGGCATAAGAAGGCGCACTTCCAGAGAGAAGTGGATATGGACGCCATCCTCAATGCCCCGATGATTGCCTGGCCCCTGGGTCTTTATGACTGCTGTGGCGTCAGTGACGGCGCCGCGGCCGCCATTATCACCACGCCGGAGATAGCCAGGAGTATGCGCAAGGGCAAGGAACCACCCATGTTCGTCAAAGCTTTGCAGATTGCCATGGCGCCCAATGATGGCAACTTCAATACCAAGTTCGACTACACGCACGTTGAAGCCACTGTCAGGGCTGGGGAAGCCGCCTATAAAGAGGCCGGCATCACCAATCCACGCGAGCAAATCAGCATGGCGGAAGTCCATGACTGCTTCTCCATCACCGAGGCAGTCACCATGGAAGACCTCCGGTTCAGCCCGAGGGGTAAAGTCCAGAAGGATATCGAGGACGGCTTCTTTGACCTGAACGGGAAATTGCCGGTACAGCCGGATGGCGGCCTGAAATGCTTCGGACACCCCATCGGCGCCAGCGGCATCCGGATGCTCTACGAGATGTACAATCAGCTTCAGGGCAGGGCAGACAGGATGCTCAATCCGGGCTTGCCTTCCCGCCAGATAAAGAACCCCAAGCTGGGGCTGACCCACAACCTGGGCGGTGGTCCCGCCGGCTGCGCCATTTTCGTTGGCATTGTCGGGCTAGAAGGGGCATAGCCCCGGACAGTCCTACCAGCCGTAAACATAGTCGCCCCGATTCCAGATGAAAATCGGGGCGATTTCTTTTTGTGAGGGAGAGAAACTGGAAGGTCCGCCTATTGTACAGCATGGTGGACGGTACCGTACGGTAGACAGAACCAGAACCTTTGAACTGGTATTCCGTTTCTGAATTTCGGGGAGCTGGTTCTCCTAGGAACAATTACTGCTTTGTGACAGGCGGCTGTCACCGCCGGCGTAGTTGACAATAAATAGGAATGGCAGTAGAATCAGTCAAACTGAATAGCGCCTGGATAAAGCATATGAAAGCTAAATACATCAGAGTGTTATCTTTGCTTGTCTTGCTTTCAATCATGGTGCTAATGGCTACTGGTTGCACAAGCCCTGCTTCTTCGGTAACGCCATCCTCATCAAGCATATCACCTGCGACGTCAACGCCCACACCTACATCTGAAACTACTCCTCCGGTATCTTCAGTACCTGAACCTGCTTCTACTGCATCTACAGTACCGTCAACAGCAACAACACCGACACTCCCGCCAGTGACTACACCAATACCAACAACGCCAACAGTGCTGGCCATACCGGAGGCAACCCTGAATTCTCACTTCGGTTTTGGCGATGCCGCCCTGACTGCCCAGGAGTTGTCTGATTTGGGAATAAGGTGGGACTTACCTACCACATATCCCCCTTTTTCTTGGCAATTGATCGAAAAGGAAAAGGGCAAGTTCGATTGGAGCGGCGGGGACCAGTATGTTCAACTTGCCCAGAAATATGGGTTTGCTACTGATGCCACGATTTATCCCTTTACCGACTGGGACCAGGCTAATTGGGGCTCGCGAAAATTGTACCCGAACTTTCCTGAATTTGGATTAAGCAGACGTAAACCACATGATATGAATGCCTTCATGACTTTTGTTTCGGCTATGGTGGAGAGATACGACGGCGATGGCAAGAATGACATGCCCGGCTTGAAATACCCCATCAAATACTGGGGAACCTTCGGTGAACCCGACATGAGCAACTTCGATGGTACGGTGCAGGACTACATTGAGATCATGGAAGCTACCTACAAGGCAGTGAAGAGGGCCGATCCCGGGGCAAAAGTAGTGCAGGGCGCGATGGGGAAAGCCTGGGAGTACGATTGGATAAGACCTGTTCTTGAAAAGGGAGCGGAGTATTTTGACATCGCTGCTGTTCATTCCCTCTCAAGCAGCGCCTATCTCTGGGTGCCTGAGTACAAAGCGCTTCTATCTAGTTACGGGATTGACAAACCGCTCTGGGTGACCGAGGCTGAATACCGTATCGGGAGATACGTCCTTAACCCGGAGACGACAGACAGGGATATTTCTCCCGAGGAACACGGACAGATACTAGCCAAGGGTTACGTAACGGCTTTCTCCTACGGGGTGGACAAGATACTCTACGACTGGTTCCGCGCCCCACTGGCAGGCGATAAGAGGTACCCGTATTTCCCGCCGGAGGCTCTTGCTCAGTTCCAGCGCACCGCTCTAATCGACGAGAACGGGGTCAAGAGACCGGCCTACTATGCCATGGTGACGATGATGCGGAAGCTGGAATATTTTACCTCCGCGGAGAAGTTTTCGGAGGGACGGTTCCGATTCACCGTTGGTGGCAAGAATGTATATGTTATGTGGGGCTCGGGTGCACTTCCTGAAGAAGTGATTGGTGAACTAATAGTGACAGATATCTACGGCAAGGAGACCAAAACCAATAGTTCAGCAATTAACCTGACCCAAAATCTCGTTTTTGTGGAGATTGCCACGGTTCCAGGTATACGTTGAACCTAACCAAATCCTATGCCTCACTTCAGTCACGTTGTGTCAACACAAACTGGGCGGTAGAGGATTTGAACCTCTGACCCCTTGCGTGTGAATTTCAAGGAAGTGGTCATTTTTCTTTCAAATAAGCCCCTTTTGCCAACAATAAGGCAAGCATTTTGAGGCTAATTCTTCAACCCTTTGTAGAAAAGCGTTAGCAAATCCGTTAGCAAGAATAGGGGGCGGTTAGTGCCGTGCCCGATTGCGTCGGGGCTCGCAATGACGACAACTCCTATCTGCGAAAGAATGGAAGAAGCCTGCCACGCGTGAGCCAGCAACTCGTTCCCAATAGATTTTCCCCAAAAAAATCCTTTTGACACCCCAGATAAGTCAGAGTACAATAACCTTGCCGTTGCGAATATCACGATTAAGGAGGAAATATGGTTGGTATCACAGCGTACGGCGCCTATATCCCGCGATACAGACTCGGAAGAGAGACTGCGGGATGGAATATGCCCATCGAAAAGCCTGTCTGCAACTTCGATGAAGACACCATTACCATGGCGGTCGCTGCGGCTATGGACTGCATCCGCGGTGAGGACCGGGATACCGTGGACAGTCTCATCTTCGCCACGTCAACTCCTCCCTACATCGAAAAGCAAAACGCGGCGATGGTCGCCGCCGCGGTCGACCTGCGCCGTGACATTATCACGAATGACATCACCAACTCTCTGCGTGCCGGCACGCTGGCGCTGAAAACCGCCCTGGATTCCGTTTCCGCCGGCAGCGCCCGTCAGGTTATAGTTGCCGCCTCCGATGCCCGCACCGCGGAACCCGGCGGCGAGATTGACCAGGCCATCGGTGACGGCGCCGGAGCCCTCCTCATCGGCAGTAAAGACGTCATCGCCACCATGACCGGGTTCCATACCATCAGCGAGGAGACACAGGACTACTGGCGCGCCGAAGGGGACAATTATGTCCGTTCCTGGGAAGACCGCTTCGTCTTCGACACCGGGTATTTGAACATCATGCCGGAAGCCGTGGCCGGCCTGCTAAAGAAGATGAACCTCACGGCGAAGAACGTAACCAGAGCGGTCTTCTATGGCCCCAACCAGCGGCGGCACCAGGAAATGGCGCGCAAGCTCGGTTTTGCCCCGGAGCAGGTGCAGGACCCGCTGTTCGGCAAGATGAACAACACCGGCGCCGCCTATCCCATCATGCTCCTCATTGCCGCGCTGGAAACCGCCAAAGCCGGTGACAGAATCCTGTTCGCCAGCTACGGCGATGGCGCTGATGCCTACATGATTGAAGTCACCGAGGACATCAAGAAAGTCAAACCGAAGCATGGCATCAAGATTAACCTGGAGACAAAACGCATTGCCAAGCGCCGCGGTGTCCGTGGCCCGGAAATGAAAGCCCAGGAAGGCGCCCCGCCGTCTGTCTCGGCACGCTGGCGCCAGCGCGAAGCCATCGACCGCCTTTATGGAGCGAAATGCTTGAACTGCGGCCTGGTGCAGTATCCGGCCCAGCGTGTCTGCTCACGCTGTCATAGTAAAGACAGGTGGGAAACGGTCCGGCTTTCCGATAAGAAGGGCAAGATTTATACCTTCTCCCTGGACTACCTCGTGCCGGGTCTGGACCGTCCCCTCGCTATCTGCATCGTTGACTGGGAATGTGGTGGCAGAGGCCTCTTCACGGGAACTGACCGGGATGTTGAGCCAGCGCCCGGGGACATCCATTGTGAGGCCCCGGTCGAGATGACCTTCAGGAAGCTTCGCTCCAGTGGTGGTGTCCACAACTACTACTGGAAGTGCATGCCCAGAAGATACCCGTTCTAGCAAATCAGGAGAGAGGAGGCACAGAAATGCAAAGTATAAAAGACAGAGTCGCCATTATCGGCATGGGGTGCTGCAAGTTCGGGGAGAGATGGGATTCCGACGTGGAAGACCTGCTCGTTGAGTCCTGTTACGAAGCATTTGACGATGCCGGCATTGAGTCCAAGGATATCCAGGCCGCCTGGTTCGGCACGACCCAGCAGGCTACCGGCCAGGTACTGGCGCACGCCATAAAAACGGAATACATCCCCATCACCCGTGTTGAGAACGCCTGCGCCACCGGCACCGATGCCATCATCAATGCCTGCAACGCCGTTGCCGCCGGCATCTATGACATTGTCCTGGTGGCCGGTGTGGAAAAGCTCAAGGACTCAGGCGTCGGCTATCTTTCCGGAGGCGGCGGAGCGCCTACCGCCCAGATTTCGCCCGCCGTGCCCCCGCCCGCCCAGTTCGCCATGGCCGCCAACCGCTACTTCTACCGCTACGGGTTGAGCTTCCAGGAAGGTAAGAAAATACTGGGCATGATCGATGTCAAGAACCACCGCAATGGCGCGCTGAACCCCAAGGCGCACTTCCAGCGGGAGATTACGCTGGACCAGGCGTTGAACGCCCCCATGCAGGCATTTCCCCTCGGGCTGTACGACTGCTGCGGTGTCAGCGACGGCTCGGCCGCCATGGTCATCACCAGGGGTGACCTTGCCAAGAACTTCCGCAAAGACTACATCCTCATTAAAGGCTACGGTCTCTCCGTTGGCGGCCAGCAGGGCATGCTCCGCGACTACTATGATTTCACGCACTTCGATGAGACCCGCCATGCCGGCAAGATGGCTTACGATATGGCTGGCATCACCAACCCGCGCGATGAAGTTGACCTGGCGGAAGTCCATGACTGCTTCAGCATCACCGAGCTGATCATCTACGAAGATATGGGCTGGAGCAAAGAAGGCCACGCCAAGGATGACATCGAATCCGGGTTCTTTGAACTGAAGCCGGGTGAAACCAGCGGCCTGCCGGTTAATCCGGATGGCGGCCTGAAATGCTTCGGGCACCCCATCGGTGCCAGCGGCATCCGCATGGTCTATGAAGTCTACAAGCAGTTGCAGGGCAAAGCTGGACCGCGCCAGATCAAGAACCCGCGCATCGGCGCCACGCAGAACCTCGGTGGCAGGCCGGGTTCCTTCTCCGGTGCTGTTTCCCTGTGGGGCCTGCCGGGCTGAACTTGACTTTGTGCCTTTTACCTGTAACAATAAAATAGTGTCCTGAGACAGCAGGTTCCCGGCTCACGTCGGGATTAAATACCCTGCCGAGGAAACCCCCGGCGCGGAAGCGTTCGGGAAAATCAAATGGTTACCATTTGACGGGTCCTCGTGCAGTGCGCGGGGACTCGCTCTTTTTGGGGCAAGTGTCTCACAATAGAGGTGCAGAATGAAAAAAGCGAAAAAAGCACAGAATATCGATATGCTTCAGCAGGAATTTGCCAGAAGCACCGTGGGCATCCTGGCTGACTACCGGGGTCTGAAGACCTCTGAACTGAACGGCCTGCGCCGCAAGCTCCAGGAATCCGGCGGCGATTTCAAAGTCGTGAAGAACACCCTGGCGCTCAAAGCCGCGGCAAAACTCAACCGCACCGGCATGGAGAAGGGTTTTGTTGGTCCGGTTGCCATCGCCTTCGGGCGTGGAGAGGTAACGGATACCGCGAAGCTCGTCGCGGACTACGTGCGCACATCCAGGATCGCGCTCACCGTCAAGGGCGGGTTCATGGGTAAACTCTTCCTATCGGTGGAGGACGTCAATACGCTCGCTACCCTGCCGCCGAAGCCGGTCCTGGTGGCAAGGGTTATTGGAGGAATGAAAGGCCCCCTGTACTCGGTGGTCGGCGTCCTGGCCGCGCCCATAAGGAATCTGCAGGGTGTCTTACAGGCAAGAATAAAGCAACTGGAGGGAACTAACTAACATGGCAGAAAGTGAAAAAGTCCAGGGAATTATCGACGCGGTTAAAACCCTGAATGTTCTGGAGCTTTCCCAGCTCGTCAAGGCTCTGGAAACGGAGTTTGGCGTGAGCGCCGCCGCGCCGGTAGCTGTTGCCGCGGCCGCCGCGCCCGCCGCTGCACCCGCCGCTGAGGTGGAAGAGAAGTCTGAGTTCACCGTCATTCTCAAGTCCTTCGGCGCGAATAAGATTGCTGTCATTAAGGCAGTGCGCGAAGTCACCAACCTCGGTCTGAAGGAGTCCAAGGACCTGGTTGAGGGCGCTCCCAAAGCTGTGAAAGAGGGCGTCAATAAGCAGGAAGCCCAGACCATCAAGGAAAAGATTGAGGCCGCCGGCGGCGCCGCAGAAGTAAAATAACCGCTTCGCAAAGACGACAACTTCAGAAAAACCCCTTTTCATCCCCCTTTGTGGAAGTGCACAGTTGGACACCAACTGGCTCTACAGGAAAGAGGGATTTGACCTCGACTCTATCATCGAATACTGACAGTCTCACCTGCAACTTGTCAAGTAGCTGACGCCTCGATGTGGGAAAACCGGCCGACTTGCTCTGGTCGGCATCATTTAAGCCCACAAACTTCAGGGCTTCATGATGCGGGCCGTCTTTCAACCTGAACATGGTCCCGTCTTCGTTCTCCGTATTCCAGGCCATTCCCTTGATTTGGTATTCCCAGAAGTTAAGCATCTTCCTGGTGTTCTCCAGTTCTTCTATCTGGGCAGGATCAATCTCTGCCCTGAGGGCTTTCATCCTCACCTCTTCCCGGTCCAGACTATCCTTTAGTTCCTTGAATCTTTCGCCGTTCATGTGCCGCATTATCCAGTCATCGGCTAACCTGGCTTTTTGCTCAGATATCTCGACTAGCCTTTTATCTATCGGCCTTATCCTCTCGCTCAGGTCTGCCTCGGTTAGCCTTAGACTCTCGATGCTCTCCTTGATCACCAGGAACAGCTTATTTGGGTCATTCATTATCTCTTCTATGCGTTTCCAGACCTCGCTCTCCAACCAATCTGCTCTAAGATAGGGAGATTTGCAACGAGCCAACCCGTCAGGATGGACATACTTCATTCTTCCCCGGCAAGTGTAGTAGTGTCGCTTTGCCGCGAAGCTATAGCCGCAGACTCCGCAGGTAATCATGCCCTGTAGCAAGGCTGCTCCCTGCTTGTTCGGCTTCACGTGTTTGTTGTTCCGCATGCGGTCCTGTGCAATCTGCCAGACCTGCTCACTAACGAGGGCCGGTACGCTTATCATAATAGCCTGACTAAGGTCCATCTTGTTTATTAGGGAAATATGAGCATGACGATTGACGACTTCAGTGCCCTTGTAGCACGGGTTTAGGAGACACTGTCGCACTGCCGTCTGCCACCAACCTTGAGAATTCTTCGTCCTGCCGGGGATGTGATCCCGATTCAACGACTGGCTTATGCCGAAGAGCGACTTTCCATCAGCGTATTCGGAATACATGCGTTTTACTATTCTCGCTTCACTCTCGTTGATTACCAGTTTCCGGGTCGCTTTGTCGTAGGAGTATCCATAAGGGGCTTTGCCTCCAGCCCAGCACCCGTCCCTATACCGCTGAAGTCTTCCATTCCGGGTACGCTCGACGATGGCAGATCGTTCCCACTCAGCGACCATGCCAAACAGCTGAAAGACCATCTTGCCTGTGGCGGTGGAGGTATCCACCGATTCCTTCATCGAAATCAGACCAATCTCGTAACCCCTTAGCTTTTGTTCTACATCCAGAAGCAGACGGAGGTTGCGGGCGAGTCGGTCCAGTTTGTAGACCACCATCTTGTCAAAGAGCCCTATCTTTGCATCAGTTAAGAGACGTTCCAGTCCCGGTCTATCACCATCCCCGCCAGAATAGCCGCCATCAACATACCTATTTATGATAGTCCAGTCTTGAAGCTGACAGTACGCCGTAAGTTGGGCCTGCTGGAAGGTCAACGACGTCCCCTCCGAAGCTTGTTCTGTTGTGCTTACCCGGGCATACGTGACTACCCTGATAGAATTGCTTTTGCCATTAATCATAGTTTCGTCTCCTGAGTTTCGTCGGTTGAAGGATTCTTCTGCTCCGCAAAGTAATCGTCAATAAAACGCTTAAATTTCTCTCTGCCAAGCCAAGCCTCCGTCCATTCGAAAAACCACTTCCAGGCTGCTGCTTCCATATCTTGTCCGGATTCTCTAGCCATTAATATTACGGGAAGCAGATTCCGGCCTACTTCCATTTGTGCTGCTGCTTCGATTTTAGGTAATTGTGCCTTGACATCTTTCATTATTTCGGCGGTAATAGTTTCGCGGTTTAAACTTTTACCCCATTTTTCCATCGCTCTCACTGTCGGTGGAGGCACGTTAAATCTTTCTTGAATGTGTTGTTGGATTATTGGCCACCGTTTCCCTTCAGCCCGCTCATTTAACGCGAACAATTTTAGTTCAGTTTTGAATCTTGCTCTAGTCATAACAACATTTCTCCATAAAGCTATTGACAATACCTGATAATATTCTATAAAATAGAATGATTAGGACTATTATAGCGAATATATTAATATTTATCACTATCTACGAACATATAATAACAACTAATTCGCTATTTGTCAAGGGGGTAATCATGGCAAAGAAACCAAAAAAGAGTCCACCATCTCGAGAAAAGTACGATGAGGCTAAACCAGTAGTAAGCTTTAGGGTTTCCAGGGAGCTCTTTGACAGGCTGGAGGCGGTCAAAGAGGCTGAAGGAAAAAGCAACGCCGATGTTCTCAGTGTGGGAGTGGGTCTTCTAGAGGTGAAGATTGGAAAAGAAAAGGAAATACGCGACCACGCCTATGAGGAGGGCTGGGAAAAGGGAGTCGAGGAAGCGTGCAATATCTTTCTAGTGGCCTACTTGTGTAGTGTGTGCGGCAAGGAGATCGAAGTAACTACTGACGACGAAAAGAGGGCTATTAAGACATACATGCATCAGTATAGATGGGGTCACGCTGATTGTGTTAACCGGAGATAATCATTCCGGTCGCCGAGTCTAATTAATAAGGGATAGGTTGATGACTAAAGTCTATTTAGAAGCCAACGATATTGAAAGCATAGAGAGAGCGGCAACTAATATGAGGGATAAGTTGCTGGTGAGGCTTTTGTTCCATCTTGGCTGCCGGATTTCAGAAGCCTTATCCCTAAGTATAGAGGATATCGATTTCGATAAAGGCACCATCACTATCCAACATCTGAAGTCGCGCATTAAGCTTGCCTGCCCTCAATGTGGTACCAGATTGGGAAAGCGTCACGCCTTCTGTCCCAAGTGCGGCGCGACGGTAAAGGAAGCCGTAGCCAAAGAACAGGAACACCGCAGAGTGAGAACACTACCGTTAGACAGTGATACTTTGGAGATGTTGGGAGATTACATTAAACGGGGAGGTCCCGTGAAACGAGAAGGGAAGATGCTCATATTTGGCATCAATCGGCATAGGGCATGGCAAATCGTTGGGGAATGTGCCGATAGAGCCAGGTTGCCAAAGCTGGCCAACACTGATACCGGGAAAGTGCACAATGTTAGTCCGCACCGGCTGCGAGATGCCTTTGCCATCCATGCAATGAAG
>Ga0315284_10012769_pt1 | contig 11961 bp, 9 predicted proteins | sample YL17G09_16_MG_FD_203696 | JGI IMG/M metagenome (GOLD analysis project Ga0315284, IMG submission 203696) | Sediment microbial communities from Yellowstone Lake, YNP, Wyoming, USA - YL17G09_16 | ecosystem: Environmental > Aquatic > Freshwater > Lake > Sediment | place: USA: Wyoming | collected...
TACCATGCCTGTTTTCCTAAAGTCAATCCGAATTCCCTTGATTTTTCCCGCTTTTCCCGCTATTTTAATTTTAGAAAAGGAGAACACCATGGGATTTGCCGCATTTCTGCTCATCATCATCGTCCTCGCCGCCCTTCTGGCCGTCGGCATGTACAACAGCCTCATCACCCTGAGGAACCGTTGCGATAACGCCTGGTCCCAGGTCGATGTCCAGCTGCGCCGCCGGTTCGACCTCATCCCCAACCTTGTGGAGACGGTCAAGGGCTACGCCAAACATGAGAGCGGGGTCTTCGAACGAGTCACCCAAGCCCGGACCCAGGCCATGGGCGCAGCGACGCCTAAGGAGGCCGGGCAGGCCGAGAACGTCCTCTCCGGCGCCCTCAAGTCCCTGTTCGCGGTCGTCGAGAACTACCCGGACCTTAAGGCCAACCAGAACTTCCTGATGCTCCAGGAGGAGCTGGCCGGGACAGAAAGCAAGATCGCCTACGCCCGGCAGTTTTACAACGACGTCGTCATGAAGTTCAACATGAAGCAGCAGGTCTTCCCCTCCAACATCATCGCCAACATGTTCAGCTTCAAGGAGAAGGAATACTTCGAGATCGGCGACGAAGCGGCCAAGGGACCGGTCAAGGTCAGCTTCTGAGGTTGAAAGGAAAGCTCATCGCTCCCCCTTGGATCATTGCCGTTTGACAGCGCTATTGCTGATTCCAAGAGGCGTTTCCTCTGATGTATGAACAGATCGCCCGGAACAAGTGGAAGTCCTTCGGGCTTGTTCTATTCTTTGTTGTCTTCATATTTATCCTGACCCTCGTTTTTGAGCAGGTCGCGGGATGGGGGAGAAGCGGGCTCGTCCTGGCTGTCGTGGTTTCGATGTTCATGGCGGCCGGGGGATTTTTCGGGAGCGACAAGATCGTCCTGGCCATCAGCCGGGCCAGGCCGGTGACAAAAGAAGAATTCCCTTATCTTTATAACGTGGTCGAGGGGCTGGCCATCGCCGCCGGGATACCGACGCCTCGCTGCTATGTCATCGACGATACGGCGCCGAACGCCTTCGCCACGGGCCGCAACCCGCAAAACTCCGTCATCTGCGTCACGACCGGGATCCTGGAGAAGCTCAACCGGGTGGAGCTCGAAGGCGTCATCGCCCACGAGATGTCTCATATCAAGAACTACGACATCCTCCTTCAGACCCTGGTCGTGGTCATGGCCGGCGTCGTGGCCCTCCTCAGCGACTGGATCCTGAGGACCTTCATGTGGGGAGGAGGCAGGCGGCGGAGCAGCCGCGATCGCGGGGCGGGAGGCGCCGGGGCAATTCTCATCGTCGTCGGCCTCGTTCTGGCCCTTCTTTCGCCGCTCATCGCGACGATCATCCAACTCGCTATCTCCCGCAAGCGTGAATTTCTGGCCGACGCGAGCGGGGCCATGTTGACCCGGTACCCGGCGGGGCTGGCCTCGGCCCTCCGGAAAATCTCCGCTGACACCGAGCCCCTCGAGGCGGCCAACAAGGCCACGGCCCACCTCTACATCGTCAACCCGCTCAAGGACATCAAGGGTGCGGTTAACAAGCTCTTCAGCACCCATCCGCCCATCGAGGAGCGGATCGCGGCGCTGGAGAAGATGTAGGAACCGGAAGACGAGTTCTCTCAATTACATTAGAGGCTGATTCTCTTCTTTCTGGATAAGGGCCCTCGCCACAACTACTGGGGTGCCTGCGTCTTTTTGGTTGACTTAGCCGCCGAGCCGGGGCTATCCTCTATTTTGAATCCGTTCATCCATGGAGAAGTGCCTTTTGGAGAAGACCCCGTGAACCATAGCGAAATTGTCAGCTTCATCTGGGGAGTCGCCGATCTCATCCGCGACACGTTCAAGCGGGGCAAGTACCAGGACGTCATCCTGCCGCTTACAGTCCTCCGACGCCTCGACTGCGTCCTTGCCCCGACCAAGCCGCGCGTCCTCGAAACTCAGGCCAAGCTCATGGACAAGAAGCTCGAGAACCTCGACCCTCAGCTCAGGAAAGCCGCCGGCTTCGCCTTCTACAACATCTCCCGCTACGACTTCGATAAGCTCCTGGCCGACGCGCCCCATCTGGCCGCCAACCTGCGAAACTATATCGCCGGCTTCAGTCCAAACATGCGGGAAGTCCTCGAGAAATTCGACTTTGACAATACAATCTCCAAGCTCGACGAAGCGGGACTGCTTTTCCAGGTGCTCGAGCGCTTCAAGAACGTCGACCTCCATCCCGATAAAGTCGACAACCCCACAATGGGCACGATTTTCGAGGAGCTTATCCGCAAGTTCAACGAAGCCCTGAACGAAAACCCGGGCGAGCACTTCACTCCGCGAGACGTCGTCCACCTCATGGCCGACCTGCTCCTGGCCGGTGACGAAGACCGCATCCGCCGAAAGGGCAAGGGCGCGGTCATCAGTGTCTACGACCCCTGCTGCGGCTCAGGCGGAATGCTCCTCATCACCAAGGAACACGTCCAGGCGGGCGTTCGCAAGAACGGCGAAATCATCCGGCCACCCGTCAACCCGGAAGCCGACATCCATCTTTTCGGTCAAGAAGTCAACCCGGAGACCTGGGCGGTATCAAAATCCGACCTTTTTATCAAAGAGCCAACCGGCCGTGATGCCGATCATATCGCTTTTGGAAGTACGCTCTCGAACGACCGCCACGCCGGCCGCCCCTTCGATTACCTGATCGCCAATCCCCCCTACGGCAAGGACTGGAAGCGCGACGAAGAAGCCGTCACCGTGGAGCACGAGCGCGGGCCGGCCGGCCGCTTCGGCCCGGGTTTGCCCCGCATCAGCGACGGTCAGCTCCTTTTCCTCCTCCATATGATTGCCCACATGAAAGAACCCAAGGAGGGGGGCTCGCGCGTTGTTATCATCATGAACGGCTCTCCCCTTTTTACGGGTGACTCCGGAAGCGGCGAAAGCGAAATCCGCCGCTTTGTCCTAGAAAATGACCTGCTCGAGGCGCTGATCGCGGTCCCGGAACAGCTCTTCTACAACACCGGAATCGCCACCTATATTTGGGTCATCACCAACCGCAAAACGGCAAAACGCAAGGGCAAGGTCCAGCTCATCGACGCGACTTCCTTCTGGGTGCCCATGCGGAAAAGCCTCGGCGATAAGCGCCGCGTGATCCCCCCGGAGAAGGCCGAGGAAATCCTCAAGCTTCTCGGTGCCTTTAAGGAGGGCGAGCTCGTCAAGATCTACCCGACAACGCATTTCGGTTTCCGTAAGATTACGGTCGAGCAGCCCCTCCGGCTCAATTTCCAGGCCAGCCCGGAGCGTATCGCCCGTCTCGAGGAAGAGCGGGCTTTCCAGAATCTGGCCCAGTCAAAGAAAAAAGGTGAAGCCGCGGTAAAAGAACAGGCCGAAGGGCGGGGGTTTCAGGAGGAAATCCGAAGTCTCCTGCGGAAGCTCCCGAACAAGCTTTTCAAGGACAGGGAAGAATTTCTCGGTGTCCTCGGGGCGGCGGCGAAGAAAGCCGGGCTCAAGCTCCCGGCGCCGATCATCAAGGCGATTCTCGCGGCTCTGTCGGAGCGGGACGATACCGCCGCTGTCTGTCGCGACAAAGACGGAAATCCGGAGCCCGACTCCGAGCTCCGCGACACAGAAAGCGTTCCGCTCGTCGACGGCCCCGAGTCGGCCGACGCTCAGAGCGTCCCGGCGAGCGTCCGGGCGTTTTTCGAACGCGAGGTCCAACCCCACGTCCCCGATGCTTGGATCGATTCGTCCAGGCGTGACCCCAAGGACGGTTTGGTCGGCCTCATAGGCTACGAAATCAACTTCAACCGCTATTTCTACAAATATGTCCCGCCCCGCCCGCTTGAGGAAATAGAGGCGGATATCCGGGCAATCGAGAAGGACATCATGCGGATGCTGGCCGAGGTGACGGGTGGGGGATGAACGTGCGGCAAACCGTCGGCAAATATTCGTGAGTGCCGACGTTTGATTCGGTTATAAGGGAGAGACGGCGTGAGGCCTCGGCCATAAATGTCGGCACTTGCATTCAAGAGCCGACATTTAATATCATAAGAACATGAAAAAGACTCTCATTTTGCACGAACGACTTGCTGAGGCGGGCCTTGGGGCTTACTTCCGGCCTCGGGATATCAAACCGTTGGGAGTCTCGTTTCGTGAGTTACTGAGACTTGTCGCGGAGGGAGAAGTCGAAAAAGTCGGATTTGGACAATACCGTCTTACTTCAATGAAGTTTGACGAGTTCGAAACGATCGCCATGGTCAGCTCGGCGATCCCGGATGGGATCGTCTGTCTTCTTACCGCTTTGAGGGTTCATGAAATCGGGACACAATCCCCGCACGAGGTATGGATGGCGATTAGCCGAAAAGCCCGGAAACCGGTGAGACTGCCGGCGAAGGTTCGGATCGTACGCTTTTCCGGAGCTATGTTGACCTATGGAGTGATCTCGCGGCCCATGATGGGGGCTTCCGTGAGAATTACCTCTCCGGCCCGCACCATCGTGGACTGTTTCCGCTATCGGAATAAAATCGGAATCGATGTTGCATTGGAGGCTATGCGGGATGGAATTCGTTCAAAAAAAGTGACGATGGATGAAATTTCCCGAACAGCTGAAGTCTGTCGAGCCCGTACGGTTGTCTGGCCGTATCTGGAGGCGCTGTCGGCATGAAGGATTCTGAAAAGAATCTCGCGGAGTCGATTCGCCATCGCCTCCGAGATCTATGTCGATCATATATGCTCTAAGTGTCAATGGAGGAAACGAATCTGGACTGAACTGAGATAATAATGAATAGAGAAACGGCGATAATAGGGCTACGCAGGTTTAGGCCATACCCCAGCGACAAGGACTCCGGCGTCGAATGGTTCGGGGAGATTCCCGCGCATTGGGACCTAATATTGAGTGAAATCACAGGATCGAAACCCGACGATTAGTGTTCGATTGAGGGGATTGCACCATGAAGCAAGATATGTTCTACGAAAATCTGCCCACAATAAATCGCAATGTCCTTGTTGTCGTGCCGACGGAGGGCTTTTTGGAGTGGGCCAGGAAAAACCCTGATGATGATGTGACCTTGAATTTGGAAGAACTGGTCGCGGATTCGACAGCATATCTTATACCGGAACAAGATGCGGACGCGGAAGGCTGGCTCAAACGGAACTTCAAGACCATCTTTGAGATCGAGCTCGACGGCTGGTGCACCGATCCGTCTCTCTGGCCGAAAGACCGTTCAATGAAAACGTTCAAAAAGTTTTTCCGCGTCTATTATTGCTCTTCGGTTATAGATTTAGGTGATGGTCCGATCGACCGGGAATACATATAACGTGAGCAAAGAGCAAAACGCTTCAGGAATCGGGCGCCGACGGTTCCGCCCCTATCCGGAATACAAGGATTCCGGCGTCGAGTGGCTGGACCAAATTCCGTCACATTGGAATGTCAAGCGGCTAAAATTTATCGCTTCTATTAATGATGAGGTTCTTGCAGAAACAACCGATCCTCAGTACGAAATGACGTATGTGGATATTGGTGGAGTTGACCAATACCAAGGGATTGTTGACCGCGAAAAATATGTTTTTGAAACGGCTCCTTCTCGAGCCCGGCGAAAAGTCAGAGAAGGTGATGTAATCATATCGACGGTAAGAACATACCTGCGTGCGATAGCTCAAATCGAGGCACCGGAATCTAACTTAATAGTTTCAACTGGATTTGCCGTTATACGGACTAGCCCAATTTTTAGTAGCCGTTACGCTGCCTATGCCCTACGAGCTTCTTATTTTATCGAGAAAATTGTGGCTAATTCTGTTGGCGTTAGCTACCCCGCAATTGACGCTTCGAAGATGTCAAGTTTTTCGGCTTCATTCCCAGAATTAATGGAACAGGAAGCCATTGCCGCTTTCCTCGACCACGAGACGGCAAAGATTGATGCCCTCATCGAGAAAAAGGAGCGGCTGATTGAACTGCTTCAGGAAAAGCGCACAGCCCTCATCACCCAAGCCGTCACTAAGGGCCTCGACCCAACCGTCCCCATGAAAGACTCCGGCGTCGAATGGCTTGGCAAAATCCCAGCGCATTGGAATGTGAAGCGCATAAAGACCGTGGCATGCCTTAATACCGGAGGAACCCCAGCTGGTCTGCTTGATGAGGCATTTGAGCTCGAAGGAGTGCCATGGGTAAAACCCGATCATCTAAATGGCGATCATGGCATCATCATGCCTGATCGCAGACTATCACTTAGCGCAGCGAAAGCCGTGGGTATCATAGAAGCGGGAAGCAGCCTAGTATGTGGTATCGGGACAGTGGGGAAGACTGGACATGCGCCATTTATCGTCTGCACGAATCAACAAATCAATGCGATAACATTCGGATGTAAGGTAACCAACCGTTTTGGACAATTTATAGTATCTTGCCTCTCTCAAGAGTTTATGAGGCGTGCAAATAAAGTGACTCTTGCCATCTGTAATAAATCAGAGATGGGGGAAGTATTTATTTGCACTCCACCTCTCACAGAACAACGCGCTGTCGCGGCCTTCCTAGATCGAGAGACAGCGAAAATCGGCACGCTCCTGGCGAAGACTCATGAAGCCATTGATCGCCTCAAGGAATACCGCGCCGCCCTCATTTCTGCTGCGGTCACTGGGAAAATCGATGTCCGAGACGTCGGATCAAAAAAGAGGAGCGACGAAAACTAGCCCTTGAGTTTAAGCTATGGAGTTTTCAGTAGACCCTAAAATGGGACTGCAACTTCGAAGGAATTTTTGTATGCTATATTGCCATCCAACGTCAGAGTTACTTTATACGAGGAGGCATCCTTCATTGAGTTTATGCTCAATTTCAACACAGCGTTAGCATTATAGGACCTATCTTCCCAAGAATAGACATCCCCAGTGGCGTTCTCTTCAATTTGCACCTTGGCCCAAAATGGTCCCGGACTCAACGAGGATGGATTGAACTGGAAGCGAATTAGCTCAGTACTCATGCTGGCCTGTTCTATGAATGTCCATCTTCGATTATGAAGGTTCATTTTTGTTCCTAAACCGATCTTGGAGAGCAGCTGCTTTCTAGCCACCGTGCTTAACAAATGTATTAAAGTCTCATACTCCGCCTGTGTCCGACACCCAATAAATTTTAGCGCAGTAAGATCTAATTCATTTGGAACAATAACCTCCGCATGGCGATGGAAAATAATAGTGCTTCGTTCCCCGGGATTAAACCACGTATCATGATATACTTTATTAAAAGGAATTGTTTTGAGAAATTCTATATTATCGCCTGTATTAGCGTCAGCAGCCAAGTTCCCGTTGCTATATTTTGTGCTATCTCTGGTCAATATATCAGATGCATCAAATAACATTACTATTGGAACCGGAAAATGCGCCCCCAATTTGTAATCTTGTTTAGCTCGAAACCCTTCGCCGTCATATTGAGTTGGCGTTCGCGGACGGAAATATAGCCGAACATAGTCCTTCCATTTATCCGATGTAGATGATAGCACTTCAGGACTAGCGCAATCTTTATGGATTAATCTTTGCTTAGCAATCTCTCGTCTGCTAAGAATCTTGCCGGAGTTTAATATCTGGGAAACGTTCTCGATATCATCAAATCTAAATACATAATCAGGCCACCAACTTCTTGCTGGTCCTAACCATGTCTGTTCCTTTAATTGTTTTAAGAAATTTTGTATTGGTACAGTATCTGGCTTGCGTGGCATACTTATTTTGAACCAGAGGCATAAACAGATTCAAGTCGCGTTGTAATTTGCGAGGCGGGGGGGGCATACAATTGAAGCCCTTTTTGCTGTGTTTTATTGCCCTTGACCGAAAAAAAAGAAAGCGTCACAGCATTCATGTAGTGTAGCAACGACATCAAAGGCAAAATGTAAGATGCTAAGATATCTAGACCCGCCGGCATTATTCGCGGTATACAAAATCCAAATTCCTTAACATTTTGCCAAAGGTCTAATAGCGCTTGTTGGGGAATGAAAATCCTTTGCCTGTCCAGTATTTTCGGATGCTTATTTCCATTTATCAACTTGCTGAAAAGGTCTTTAAGTCGATACCAGACATTCGATGAACCGATGGTAATATGAAGCCCAAGTTCTGGCTTGTTGACAATTGAAACTATGAATTCTGTTTCACCCTCCCAGCTGCATAGAGATTTCCCGTGCCCTATTTGATCGCATAAATCTGCCCACATTTCAACGAAAGGCAAAGCACGCGGTTCTGATCGCAACCATGTCGTCATTGATTCGATATCCCGATGTTCAGGTATCGCCGATTCTTCAGTGGATTCATAGATAAATATATCAATAGGAAGATTGGATAAATATTTGGTCATCAGCGGTCGGACGACTGTTTCCCAGTCTAATTCTCCATTCCCGCATCCTAATCTTGGGAAAGCTATACTAGTGATGGCATGGGTCGCATAAGTTACTGCGAACTTGTTAAGACCAGCTTCGATATATTCTGGCTTGGATGGATTCCGCCAATGAACCTTCGTCGGGAAATTTAAGATCCATTTATTGGGAGTTTTATATAACCATAATTTAGCTATATCCAACTGCTTTTTATCGCATAAAACTTGATATTGGGTAAACATCTCAGGATAAATTTCCTTGAAACGCTTAGCTATACCCTTGCCCATAACACCAACGGTATTTACGGTATTTACCAAAACCTTCGCAGGGGATTCAAACATATTGCCTTTCACAAATGTAATCATTAGTGATATTTTACAGCTTCTTACTATTGAATTCCAGACGGACGATGGTTCTTAAAACCTCATACCCATTTTAGTTCTTATTCTAATAAATAGATATGCTCCTCAAATAACAAATTTAGGAGGCTTAATTCAATGCAGTCATTTACGTATCACATACTCAGCACTTTCAGTTCCCTATTTATAAACTTTTCGTTTCCGAAATAGAAACTATTTTCTGTTTCTGATATTATTAGAAAAACCACTTGTATTTCCTAGGTACTTGTTTATAATTACCTTGGATATGTCAAATATGAAAAATAACCGTATTCCTGGAGAAGTCACCCAGAAGATTCTCGATCTTCTCAAAGAGCGAGGAATACTACGTTCCAGGGACCTTGCCGAAATGGGAATCTCCCGCGAAATGCTGCGTTATCTTTACAAGAAGGGAAAAATCGAACGAGCAGGTCGCGGGCTTTATCGGCTGAGCGGACAAATGGAAGAATATCGCAGTCTTCTAGAAGATTCAAAGCTTGTTCCCAAGGGCGTAATTTGTCTTCTGTCCGCGCTTCGATTTTATGAAATCGGGACTCAAGAGCCGTTTGAAGTATGGATGGCACTGCCAAATAACGCCTGGCGTCCAAGAATCAATGTTTCTCGGCTAAGATTCGTATATCTCTCGGGTAAAGCATTTTCGGAGGGGATTGAAGTCCATAATGCATCGGGAGGGAAGATCCGGATATACTGTCCGGCCAAGACGATAGCCGACGTATTCAAGTTCCGCAACAAGATTGGCATGGACGTAGCTATCGAGGCGCTCAGGGACTGTCTACGGTCAAGAAAAGCGACTCGTGATGAGCTCTGGTATTATGCTAAGATCTGCCGCGTAGAGAAGATCATGCAGCCTTATATAGAAGCTCTATCATATCGGGAGATCGTATGATGAAAAATGGGAAAAACGATGGAAGTCTCTGAGCGCAGTTTTGAAAAGACGATCGAGTGCACGCTTCTGCGCTATGGGCCCGATGCCTGTGTCGGGGAGGCCGCCGGGATTCGCGAAGAACCCGCGCCTTATGGAGAATTCCCGGCCGGGGGTTATCGCAAACGTCCGCCCGAAGAATATGATCCGTCGATCTGTCTTCTGCCGCGCGACGTCATCGATTTCATCTTGGCGACCCAGCCCAGGGAATGGGATAAACTCAAACAGCATTACGGGCCCGCGGTCAAAGAACAATTTCTCAAGCGGCTCTCCCGGGAAATCGAGCGGCGCGGCACTCTCGATGTCCTGCGCAACGGCTTCAAGGACTCGGGCTGCAAGTTCCAGATTGCCTTCTTCCGTCCGTCGAGCGGGCTTAACGAAGCGCTCCAGCGGCTCCACGCGGCGAACCTCTTCGCGGTCGTCCGCCAACTCCGCTACAACGAAAAAACCGCTCAGAGCCTCGACGTGGCGCTATTCCTGAACGGAATTCCGGTCTTTACGGCCGAGCTCAAAAACCCGCTCACGGGGCAGACGATCGAGGACGCCATCCGGCAATATAAGACCGATCGCGACCCGCGCGAGCCGCTTTTCGCCTACGGCCGGTGCCTGGCCCATTTCGCCGTGGACCCGGACCTTGTTTACGTGACGACTCAACTCGCCGGATCGAGGACGCGCTTCCTGCCTTTCAACCAGGGGAAGTTCGGCGGCGCGGGAAATCCCCCCGTCCCGCCGACGCAGAAGGGTTACCCGACCGCCTATCTCTGGGAGAAGATCTGGGCCCGCGACAGCGTCCTCGACCTCGTCCGCCAGTTCATCCACGAGATCGAGGAGGAGGACGAGAAAGGGCGGAAAACGGGGCGTAGGACCGTAATCTTCCCCCGCTACCAACAGCTCGACGCCGTGCGCCGCCTCGTCGCCCATGCCCGGCAGAATGGGGCCGGCCAGCGTTACCTCGTCCAGCATTCGGCCGGAAGCGGCAAGAGCTTCACCATCGCCTGGCTGGCCCACCGGCTGGCGACCTTGCACGACCTTCAGGATAAGCGCGTTTTCGATTCGATCGTTGTCGTTACCGACCGGCGCATCCTCGACCGCCAGCTTCAGACGACCATGCGCCAGTTCGAACAGACGCTGGGCGTTGTCGAGAACATCGACACGACCTCGCGTCAGCTCAAGCAGGCCCTCGAATCCGGAAAAACGATCATCGTGACGACACTCCAGAAGTTTCCGGTCATTGTCGGCGAGATCGGAGAGCTTCCCGGACATCGATTTGCTGTGATCGTGGACGAGGCCCATTCCTCCCAGTCGGGCGAGAGCACGAAGAGCCTCAAGTCGGTTCTGGCGGCCGGGAGCCTCGAAGAGGCTGAACGGGAGGAAGCCGGAGCGGAAACCCCGGAGGAGGAACTCGAGTCGACGATCCTGGCCGAGATGGAAAAGCGGGGCCGCCTGCCGAACGTCTCGCTTTTCGCCTTCACGGCGACACCCAAAGCCAAAACACTGGAGCTTTTCGGGACGAAGCGGGCCGACGGGAAGTTCGCGCCGTTCCACCTCTACAGCATGCGGCAGGCGATCGAGGAGCGCTTCATCCTCGACGTCCTTGAGAACTACACGACCTACAAGGCCTACTGGCGCCTCCTCAAGAAAATCGAGGACGACCCCCGTTACGACAAGAGCAAGGCCCAATACCTGCTCAAGGCCTTCGTCGAGCTCCACCCGCACGCCATCGGAGAGAAGGTGCGCATCATGGTAGAGCATTTCGTCGCCCAGGTTGCGAACGAGATCGGCGGTAAGGCCAAGGCCATGATCGTGACCCGGTCGCGCCTGCACGCCGTCCGTTTCAAGCTGGCTTTGGACCGCTGCCTCAAGGAGAAGGGCCTTCCCTATAAAGCCTTGGTCGCCTTCTCCGGCACGGTCGCGGACGGCGGTCCATCTTACACGGAATCGGGGATGAACGGCTTCTCGGAAAAGCAGACAGCCAAAGTCTTCGAGCGGTCTGAATATAGATTCCTCGTATGCGCCAACAAGTTCCAGACCGGCTTCGACCAGCCTCTCCTCCATACGATGTATGTGGATAAAAAGCTGGGCGGTGTGAACGCGGTCCAGACCCTGTCGCGGCTCAACCGGATCCATCCGGAGAAGCGGGGGACCATGGTCCTCGATTTCGCCAACGAGGCCGACGCTGTCCAAGCCGCTTTCGAGCCGTATTATGAGACAACGATCTTGTCGGAAGCGACAGACCCGAACCTGCTCTACGAAATCCAGACCCGGCTCATGGGTTTTCCGGTCTTCACGGAAGCGGACG
>Ga0315284_10012770_pt1 | contig 11961 bp, 4 predicted proteins | sample YL17G09_16_MG_FD_203696 | JGI IMG/M metagenome (GOLD analysis project Ga0315284, IMG submission 203696) | Sediment microbial communities from Yellowstone Lake, YNP, Wyoming, USA - YL17G09_16 | ecosystem: Environmental > Aquatic > Freshwater > Lake > Sediment | place: USA: Wyoming | collected...
TTGCCTCAAGAGGAAAAAGAAAAAGAAAAAGAAAAAGAAAAAGAAAAAGAAAAAGAAAAAGAAAAAGAAAAAGAAAAAGAATTAGTAGAATTAGAAGTTCCATCCTTACTTGTTTCTGAAGAAGAATCTGTTGTAGAAATGCAAGAAGGAGAAGTGGTAAGAGATGTAGTAAGAGAAGGAGAAGTAGTTGAGAAAGAAAGAGAAGAAAAAGAAGTGATTGAAAAAGAAAGAGAAGAAAAAGAAGTGGTTGAAAAAGATAAACCTGCAGCGCCTGCAGCAAAAAAAATTCGTGTAAAGATTATCAAGCCGGGCGCCGCTTCTTCCGCAAAAAAAAGAAAAAAAGGTTCCGAAAGTCCAAGTGATACATTCGGCGTCGATCCAAATGCCGTATTTGGCTCCTTGGCATTAAAAGAACGCATCAGTCCGCCCCCCGATAAAATCGTTGCATCCCCCTATTTCATGAACAATCGCAAAATTTTCGTGGATTTCATTAACAAATTCTTCCTAACAAAATTCAAAGACGCGTCTGAAAAAGGCGCACCAATTACATGCGAAGAAATAAAAAAAGCAAAAACAGACAGCGCCCGCCTCTCTCTCTTTCCCCACCAACAAATCGTAAAAGATTATTTGAACATGTATACGCCGTATCGCGGCCTCCTCCTGTTTCACGGTCTCGGCAGTGGGAAAACGTGCTCTTCTATCGCCATCGCCGAAGGCCTTAAAACCGAAAAACAAATTATTATTATGACGCCCGCATCTCTTCAAGTCAATTATCGCAACGACCTCAAAAAATGCGGCGACGAGTTCTACAAGCGCAATCAACACTGGGAATTCATTTCTGTTCGAGAAGTTCCAGAATCAGAGAGAAGTGCTAAAATTGCCCAACTTTCTGCTGTTCTAAATATCACCGCCGATATGGTCAAAGAAAATGGCGGCGCGTGGATGATTAATGTGAAAAATACAAGAAACAATTTCCCAGATCTCTCCAACGAAGAACGCCAACAACTCGAAGCCCAACTCGATGTCATGATTGAAGCCAAATATAAATTTATTAATTATAACGGTCTCAATCGCAACAAAATCGCCGAACTCACGAATAACGGCAAGACCAATCCGTTTGATAATGCCGTTGTAATTATCGATGAAGCGCATCGCATCGTGAATTCAATCAGCAACCAGCTGAAAAATTTGAAACCCACAAAGAGCGACGATAAAAAAGCAAAAGCGCTTATTTCCATTCAACTCTATAAATATCTGCAAAATGCCGACAATGCCAAAATTATCTTGTTGACAGGCACACCCATTATCAATTACCCGAACGAACTCGCCATTCTTTTCAACATTTTGCGCGGTTATATTAAAACATGGTCTTTTAAGTTGACTGTTGACAAGGATCAAAAATTCGACGAGTCCTCCATTATTTCCATGCTAAAAAAATACAATATTTCCAATTACGATTACGTGAAATATACGCCGTCCACACAAACTATGACCGTTACGCGCAACCCATTTGGTTTCACCGATGCATCCAAAGGTGCGGTGACATATGTCGGCGTCATTCGCGCACCTGCAGGCAATGAATCCAATGAACAGTTTCTTCAAAACATTAAAAAAATGTTTGCATCTGAACAAATCCGATCAGAAGATCCCGTCATTGCGAATTTCACCGCACTCCCCGACAATTTCGAAGATTTCAAAAACAAGTTTCTTAAAATTAATCCCGACACGTTTGAAATTATCGGCGTGAAAGAGTTGCCGCTGTTTCAGCGCCGCATTCTCGGGCTAGTGTCCTATTTTAAAAGCGCGCAAGAACAGCTCATGCCCAGGTTGCTCGATATCAAACTCGAACTTGTTCCAATGAGTAATATGCAATACAGCGAATACGTGGATGTGCGAACTGACGAAATTACAAAAACAAAACGCGCTCAAAAAAATAAAAACATGTATGAAGTTTCGTCCAATTCGTATCGCATTTTCTCTCGACTTTGCTGCAACTTTGTTTTTCCAGCCGCAAACGAAGTCGACGGACGACCGGGTCGACCCAAGAAAGAAAAACTGAACGAACAAAACGTCGACGTCGTTACGCAAGAAGATGTGCGCCAACGCCAAGCCGTCACATTCGTCGAAGGCGTTGAAGAAGATGCCCCACTCGAAGAAGTCATTTCCGGCGACAGCTCTTATAATGAAAAAATTCGAGAATTGTTCCAATACTATGAAACACACGACGATGATTTGAAAGCGAGCGACAAAGGTGGGCGCTTAAACGATTACAGCCCCAAATTCCTTAAAATGTTGCAAAATATAAGCAGTCCGGAAAATAAAGGACTGCATCTTATTTACAGCCAGTTCCGTTCTCTCGAAGGTATCGGCATGTTTTCTCTCGTTCTCAACTCCAACGGATTCGCGCAATTCAAAATAAAAAAGGAGGGCGAAAACTGGGTCATGGACATTGCGCCCGAAGACGAAGATAAACCCACGTATGCGCTGTATACCGGCACCGAAGACGCCGATGAAAAAGAAATCGTTAGAAACATTTTCAACAGCGATTTTTCATCCACTCCGGAAAACATTAAACAATATTTAGAGAGAAAGAAAAAGACGAAAACGTTAAGCAACATGTACGGCGAATTCGTGCGCGTATTTATGATTACCGCATCCGGCTCAGAAGGTATCAATTTGCGAAATGTCCGCTTTGTTCACATTATGGAACCTTACTGGAACGGCGTGCGCGTAGAGCAAGTTATCGGGCGCGCACAGCGCATTTGCAGCCACGAAGATTTGCCGGAAGACGAAAAAACGGTTCAGGTTTTCGAATACTTGTCTGTTTTTTCTGCAGCGCAAAAAGAAAAGCTGAACAAGGAACTGAAATCGACGGATGGCGGGAAAACGACGGACCAAGCGCTGTTCGATATTTCCAAAAAAAAGGAACAAATCAGTCGCGAGTTGCTGAATGCCGTGAAAACAACATCCATTGATTGTAAAGTACACAAGGGCACGAAATGTTTTGAATTTTTGGGAACGCCGGATTCGTCTGCATTTTCATACGTTCCAAATATTGAACTCGATGAGACCGAAAAAGAAATGGTGGCAAATGTGGCCGTTGAGGAAGAAGTGTTTAAATTGTTGCCGGCAACATACAAGGGCGAAGCTGGAGAACGGCTGGCTCGATCCATGAAAACGAATACAGTGTATTACAAAAATGATAAATTCGACGCGCTCACTTCCAGCGGCAAACCGTTTGATGTTAAAGAATTGGACCAATATGGACGCATTGAACAAGTCGGAGATAAGTTGAAACTTTTTAAACTATAGTATTTTTTTTGAAAAAATAATTATATATGTATATATTATAAAATTATTATGAAAATCAAAAAGAATGAAAAAACTGCACCTTTACGAAGTGTAAGAATGACAGGTATGCTAGTAGAAGGAGCAGTAGGAGGATATGGAGTGACTGTTGCTTCAATTTCTTCAACTAAAGATTTTAAGATACCACACAATACAAGTTGTTTTACTGAGGGGTTATATTATGATGCGAACAACTTGATGCTTTATGAAAGCTGCGGCTCTCCCAATTCTGATATAAGTGTATTGCGCGTAATGCGTGATCAGAAAGTTATTTTAGAAAAGGAATTTCCGGAAGTTTTTTTAGAAGGACTTACTGTTGTCGGGGACTTTATTTATATACTAACATGGAAATCGGGATTTATGTATATATTAAATAAACAGACATTAGAGGTGGTTGGTAAGTGTTATTATGAAGGCGAGGGTTGGGGGCTAACACATGATGGCGAATATTTTATCATGTCGAATGGATCTGATAAGTTGATTTGGTTTAGAATTATTGGAGAGAAAATAGAAATAAAGAAAGAATTAAATATTGGTGTTAACTATAACAACTTAAACGAATTGGAGTGGGTAGATGGTTATATTTATGCGAATGTATGGTATAAAGATGAAATTTTAAAGATTTGTGTGGATGATTCAAAAGTTGTTGACGTTATAAAGTTTGATCAGTTGAGAAAAAAATTTGAAAATTCTAATTCAGGTGTGCTAAATGGGATTGCTTATGATGTGGTGTGGAATAGGTTTCTTATTACAGGTAAAAATTGGGAGTGGATGTATTGGGTTAATCATAAGGGGAAGAGAGAGAATTTTTATTACAGATAGAATGAGGAAACTTTAGAAAATACAAGTAACCAAAATTGTATTAGGTTTTGGAAACTATTTGGCTTATTATGAATTTTATAATTATTTGATAAATATTAGCTTCACATTTACAAAAGGTTAGCTAGTTAGTCATTTATTTTATTTTACAGTTCTAAACTCACTCTATTTAATGGATATGCTGGTTTTAATTTAATTTCTGGATATTCCGGAATTATATACGTTCGCATTTTATCTACCTTCATATTCCATTCATGAATAGAACCTTTCCATATTTATTTTTTTACATATTTATTTTTTTGAAATGTGCACGTTTTTCTAGACAATTTATGTGCAACATATATGATTTTTACGCTTGTTCTTGTTTGCACTATGATGTAACTTTGAAACGGAATATCATATTTAAATGGAGGTATATCAAGAGAAGAAAGTAACTGGTGCTGTCTTGATTCGTGCGTTACAAGTATTTTATTACTTCCATAATCCATTTCATTCAAATAATTTATTATAGGTAGCGAGACGTATGCACTAGTTTGTTTTGGAAGAAAGTTTGAATGATAATAACTATTCCATTCTAATGTTGACATAATTAATTCATATTGATATTTATATGTTTTATTTGTATTATATATTTGATTTAGTGGAGGTTTATTGTAAGTTAACATATTTATCATGTCTAGTACATTATACACGTCTCTAGTATAAAATAAATTGATATTATTATCATCGTCATATAATGGTATAAGATTGTCTTTAAAAGGCGTTTTATTAATTGATAAACTTAAAAAATCTAAACATTTTTTTGTCATCGATTTATATTTATCTTCATCTATATTATTTTCTGCTTCTTTGTATTGTGGTATTTTTTCAAAAACATCTATTATTGATACTAAAAAATCATAATTCTCATAATCATATTCCGAGTTTTTATCCGATGCATTATTATCTAATACCGTTGTTAGAGGTACTTTATATTTTTTTTGTTCTTTAAATTGCTTTCTCATTATTTTTCCTGTTTCAAACGTTCTCTGTTTTGTCATATTGACACGAATTTCATTCCAAAAATGTTTTTTATCACAATTTATTTTATATTCTTTCAACGCATTTTCGATAATCTTGATATTTACTAAATCTTTACCATATTCTGATAAATTATAATTCCATGAAATAAATGTAGATGGCACAACTAAATCATCCGATAACTTTATAGTTTGCGAATTAGTATGTTGTACACCTCTCCATGAATGTCTGGTTATACATAATATTTTTCGATCACACATTTTTGTAAATAATGTTATAAATATTATTAAATATTATTATACGTATACTAATATTATTTTTTTTATAAAATATTTATTATTTTAGATTTATGATTTTATCGCCATCTTCTTATACGCATTTGGATACTTTCATTTCAAGCAGCGATTGCAAAAGCGGCGTATAGCCGAGTTGGTAATCCACAGTTCTTCGAACGAACAACCAGATGATGACATGCAGTGCAGTGCAAAGTCATAAGTTCGAATCCGGTGGCAGTCGATGTGAATTTTCCCCTTCAAACAAACCAAAAAACACAAGAACAAAATTGTTGGGGTAAATAAAATTCTTCAGTAGCTTTAAAGAAGCTGCTCGTCATAGCTAAGCGACGTAAAACTTGAGCACCCACAATCCCCTGTAGCGCAGCGGAAGCGCGCCGTAAAACACCGTCATCTACCACACAGACATGCAAATGTCCGATCTGAAGATGGTTATCGCCTTATGAGCCGGAGGTCACACGATCGAAACGTGTCGGGGGAATATAATCATTCAGTAGCTTTACAGAAACTACTCGTCATAGCGCAAGCGACGTTTAAACTTGAGCACTTAGAAACCGGCATGGCGCAGCGGCTAGCGCGCGGGGCTCATAACTCCGAGGTCACTCGATCAAAACGGGTTGCCGGTATATAATCCTTTAGTAGCTTTACAGAAACTACTCGTCATAGCGCAAGCGACGTAAAACTTGAGCAATTAGAAACCGGCATGGCGCAGAGGCAGCGCGCGGGGCTCATAACTCCGAGGTCACTCGATCGAAACGGGTTGCCGGTATCTCATCCTTTAGTAGCTTTAACAGAAACTGCTCGTCATAGCGCAAGCGACGTCAAACTTGAGCACATTTAGCCCTTGTAGCTCAGCGGCAGAGCAAACACCGTTTGTCTTCAACATGACTTCATTGGAGTCCGACTCGATGAATGGTTATCGTCTTATAAATGAAAGGTCGTGTGATCGAAACACACCGAGGGCATCTAATATCACATCGCACCGGTGCATCAAGGCACTAGAGCAACCACATCCCCTGTAGCGCAGCGGAAGCGCGCCGTAAAACACCGTCATCTACCACACAGACATGCAAATGTCCGATTTGAAGATGGTTATCGCCTTATGAGCCGGAGGTCACATGATCGAAACATGTCAGGGGAACACAAACAAACGGGGATGGCGCAGCGGCAGCGCGCGCGGCTGATAACCGCGAGGACACTGGATCAAAACCAGTTCTCCGTATATAATCATTCGGTAGCTTTACAGAAGCTACTCGTCGTGATCACGACACTCAAAAGAAACCGGTATAGCTCAGCGGCAGAGCATCTCAAACACCGTCCTCTATCAACAAGACATGCAAATGTCCGAATTTGAAGATGGTTATCGCCTTATAAGCGGAAGGTCACAGGATCGAAACCTGTTGCCGGTATCTCATCCTTTAGTAGCTTTACAGAAACTACTCCTCGTCATTACGATATAACAATTCACCATACCCCTATAGCTCAGTGGTAGAGCGCCGTAAAACGCCGTGAATCGACATCATGATGTGTAAACATCCGATTGAATCATGGTTATCGCATCCTAAGCCGGAGGTCACAAGGTCGAAACTTGTTAGGGGTGTATAACACAACATCGCATCGGTGCATCAAGGCACTAGAGCAACTTTAGCCGGCGTAGCTCAGAGGAAGAGCGCCTAAAAACCCGTCCCTTGCACCATGACTCACAAAGTCCGAATTAGAGATGGTTATCCGCTCATAACGGGGAGGACGTATGATCGAAACATACCGCCGGCATATATTCCAATTCGCCTGATTTACAGAATCAGGTCGTCAAGCTGGACGTTAAACGCAGCCAAGCATTGATGTAACTCAGCGGGAGAGATGGACTAATGCCGGTCCTGTGTCGTGAGATCGAAACTCACTATCGATGCCATTCAATTCGCCAGCTTTACAGAAGCTGGTGGTCATAGCTAAGGGACCGAAAACACAGCAACTAGAAACCGGCATGGCGCAGGGGCAGCGCGCCGTTTCACTTTGTGGTCTCATAACTCCGAGGTCAGACGAGTTGCCGGTATATAATCCTTTAGTAGCTCTACAGAAACTACTCCTCGTCATTACGACATTTAAGCAACTATATATAGCTTAACGACAGAACCGGATTAGTGTAAATGGCAGCACACGGGGCACCTGAGTCCCTAGGTACAAGATCAACGCTTGTATTCGGTATTAAACCCCTGTAGCTCAGTTGGTAGAGCACCGTAGCACGCGGGTAAACCGCCGGTGGTCGCAAGATCGAAACTTGTTGGGGGTGTATATTCATTCGGCAGCTTTACAGAAGTTGCTTATAACCTCGGGTACGGAATTAATTGGACTGATCATCCAGTGAGTGAGATCGAAACTCACACCGAGGCATTAGCATTTGATAGTTTTACAGAAACTATTCGCGGAAACATACGTTTCTTTCATATGATCTGTCGTCTTAACGACATTAAATAACTTAATATTCCATGTGGTAATAAGAAAAACCACACCGGTCTTTGTAACCAGACGTTAAACAATACACACTCTAACGGCGAAGCCGACTCATGTCAATGCGAGACATACATACAACAACGCTACCAATCCAACCCAATGCGGCTCAAATCGGGTTTCCTTTTTTTTCATAAATAATATGTTGTCTCGTATCATACCGCGTCATACCGTGTCATACCAGAATAAATAATATATTGTATTGATTTAAATAGTTTTTTATACAATATATTAACGCCTGTAAACACACTTTATAAGTATAAAAAAGTATAAAAAGAAATAAATTTATTGCGAGTATTGCGATTGCGATTATTTCGATGCAACAACAAAACGAAAACGATAAAAATGACAAATGTAAACTTTATAGTCAGACAATTGTTCAAGGTCGTCTTACTAAATCAGAATGGAATAATATGGAAATCCCCGTCTCGTCAGATGAGTTGACAGTTATTAAACTCATTCGAGACAGTTATCACAATGTTCAACTAAAAATGAACCATCATTCTTCCATTATTGGCATCTTGAAAACATCATCATCCCCTGAAATGCATGCGCACTTGTATCAGAAACATTTTGAAGAGCTCGTTCATGAAATGGTAAAAACGTTTCAACTGGTTCCTACGTTTTCATGCGATGCCGATTCAAAACAAGGTGACAGTGGCGGTGGCAGCGACAACAATAAAAAAAGCGGCAAACATGGTAAACATAAAATTGCTGAAATCAAAAAAGTCGACGCCATTCGAATCAAGAATAACGAGAGTGCAATTCAGTCCAAAAATATGTTCGAAAATACAATTCTAAAAATATGCAAACTTTTACTTGTGAAGAAAGCAAAATGGAATGCATTACAACGCAACCGAAAACAAGAAGATAAAAATGAAGAATCTGATTCCGATTCCGATTCCGATGATGGCGACGATATCGACGAGTGCAGCTGGATGTCTTATTATTATGCCCTTACAATGAATCTGAAAAACAGCATCGATCACGTGAATACACACGTCGTAGAATTTGTCAATTATTTACTCGACATGTTTGAACCCGATGTTCATGTCGAACGCTTCATCCAATATGCTGAACACTTTGTCGAAAAGAATCATCTCTGCACTAAATTCAAAGACATGGAACTCTATGATCACCAAAAACAAATATTCACCCGCGCGAAATCGCTCACACCGAAACTCGTGCTATACATTGCACCCACCGGAACCGGTAAAACGCTGACGCCGATTGGACTCTCCGAAAAACACAAGGTTATTTTCGTTTGCGCTGCACGCCACGTCGGACTCGCCCTGGCAAAATCGGCAATCTCCGTTCAAAAACGCATCGCATTCGCTTTCGGCTGCAAAAGCGTGGATGATATACGCTTGCATTATTTCGCCGCAAAAGAAGCCACGCGTGACTGGAGAACGGGCGGCATTCGCAAAGTCGATAACAGCGTCGGAGACAATGTCGACATCATTATCAGCGACATTCAGTCCTATTTGCACGCCATGTTTTACATGAAGGCGTTTCATCCCGTCGAAAATACCATTCTGTTTTGGGACGAACCGACGATTACAATGGACAGCGGCGAGCACGAATATCACGATATTATTCATAAGAATTGGAAACAAAACATTATTCCGAATGTGGTTTTATCGTCCGCCACGCTCCCGCACGAGCAAGAACTTCAGAATACAATTGCCGACTTTAAATCCCGATTTCCCAATGCGGAAGTGATTAGCATTGTCAGTCACGACTGCAGCAAATCCATCCCAATTGTCAGCAAGGGCGGCTGCGTCCAGCTCCCGCATACGCTGTTTTCAAATTATGCCGATGTTCTGTTAAGCGCCGCACACTGCGAAAAACATAAAACGCTGTTGCGTTATTTCGGCATCGGACAAATATGCGAATTTATTTCATTCGTAAATCGGAAACAGTATTACTCCAGCCAGCGATACAGCGTGCAACGCTATTTTACATCCCTCGACGAAATCACGCACATTTCAATTAAACTGTATTATTTGACGTTGTTAAAAAATATTACACAAAAACCTGAACTTTGCGCGTGGACCAACATTTACAACCATTTTAAAGATTGCGATAACTTGTACGAATCCACCGGATACATTACCACGTCCGACGCGCACACGCTGACAGACGGACCCACAATTTTCTTGACCAACGACGTCGAAAAGATCGCAAGTTTTTGCTTGCAAACGGCTCAAATTCCGGCGCAACTCATCGATGACATTATGGGCTCTATTAATCACAATAATAAACTGTCCGAACAAATTGAAACAGTGGAAAAACGAATCGAAGATTTGTTGAATGAGGCGGAAAAGGGGTCCTCTGTTGACAGCGAAAGTAAAGATAAGAAAAATAAATTTCTCGACAAAAAAATGGACAGCGGCGAAATCAAACAACTCAACCAAAAACTGCAGCAATTAAATGAGCAAGTGAAACGAACCGCGCTGCACGATCTGTTTGTTCCGAACCGTCCCGAACACCTCGAAAAATGGTGCAAAGGCAAGGGCAAAGGTAAGGCGATTACTCTCAATAAAAAACCGTGGTCATGCGACATTCAAGACAGTTATGTTGAAAAAATTATGCTGCTTCACATCGAGTCACACTGGAAAATTCTGCTGCTCATGGGCATCGGCGCAATTACTGATCATAAAAATGCCGCGTATAATGAAATTATAAAAGAACTGGCTCAAGACCAAAAACTGTTTTTAATCATTGCTTCGTCGGATTACATTTACGGGACAAATTATCAATTTTGTCACGGATACATTAGTCGCGACTTGCACGACATGACGCAGGAAAAAACAATACAGGCAATGGGGCGCGTCGGGCGAAACAGCATTCAGCAAGATTACACCATTCGATTTCGCGACGACGACTTGATTCAAAAACTATTTTTGCCGTCGACGAATAAACTCGAAGCCGATAACATGAACCGACTTTTTTCTTCTTTATAATAATATATGTGTATTTTATTTTATGTATTTCATGTGTTTGTATTGTCTTCATTTAGGGGTTTTATTATTTCTAATCAATAAAAAATAAAATATAAATATATAATACTGTATTTATATTTTCTACATTTTCTATCATTTTTAAATGGATGATGACCGTCCGCCGCCGTCACAAATACTGCCAGAATTTGATATCGATCCCAATCCAGTATTAACGCAGTTTTATCGAAACAAAATTCAACACTACATTGGACACCCGCCACCATTTACAACAGAAGAACTTATGCGTGCCTCTAAAATAATGTTTGATGTTAGACACCCGGAGGCGAATCCTCTTCTGTTTCGTAGCATAGTTGGTCCCGCCGGAATCACAAAAAAGGGATACAGGAAAGATTTTAAAGATAAAAAAAATCATTATTTGGCATTTCAGCGCGCACTTGTTAGTTTAGAACCACTACCACCACAAGTGGCAGCGCCAATGGCACCACCACCATTACAACGAGTGCAATCGTATCCGCCAGTATCAGCATCGTTTATGCCTTATTCTCCTTTGGCTCCTTTAGCGCCTTCTTCGGCCACGCATTCTTCGGCCACGCCTTCTTCGGCCACGCATTCTTCGGCCACGCCTTCTTCGGCTACGCCTTCAAGAGACCTGGATGAACGCATACGCGAACTTCAGTTGAAAATTACCCGGGCACCTCCTATTAGAAAACCGGCTTATCAAGCTATACTTGCCGACCTTATTAGACAACAACAACAGCAACAGCAACAACAACAAGATAATGGCGGTGGAAAAAAACATAAAAAACGATCTACTAAAAAACGGTCTACTAAAAAACGATCTACTAAAAAACGATCTACTAAAAAACGATCTACAAAAAAACAGTCCAAATCAATCAAAAAAAAGCCGGCGGTGGATGATTGATTCTAGAGAAAGGCAGCGCTTTCAACAAGAAACGGTATGGAGCGAGGAAGATACAGACACCGCACCGAGTAATTGGTAGTTGGTT
>Ga0315284_10012771_pt1 | contig 11960 bp, 10 predicted proteins | sample YL17G09_16_MG_FD_203696 | JGI IMG/M metagenome (GOLD analysis project Ga0315284, IMG submission 203696) | Sediment microbial communities from Yellowstone Lake, YNP, Wyoming, USA - YL17G09_16 | ecosystem: Environmental > Aquatic > Freshwater > Lake > Sediment | place: USA: Wyoming | collected...
CTGGCCATGGCCAGCAACTATAACTGCGCCCTGAAACCAGCCATCGTCCTGGTGAGAGAGGGCAAAGCCCGGCTCATCCGTCGCCGTGAGAGCTTTGAAGATTTGATGAAGAACGACGTGGTGTGAGGCAGCAGCCCCACACTCCCGATGCTGATTCATTATAAACACAGTGACAGCTCGCCACCTTGGGTTCAATCCGATCTCCGCACTCTTGACATTCAGATAGCGGCAGCTTACTATGTGGGCAGTACAGCCATATGGAGAACTGGAGCAGATAAAAGGGCTCCAGTCACAAAAATAAGCATACCCCTATTTTCTGAGCGCAACTGACAAGTCATGTCAAGGAGGAGAAAGGTGAGATCAAAAAGCCTTGACCTAAGAATTGGATGGTGCCTTGCGAATGTAGTTCTTTTACTAGTGCCTGTGTTGATACCTGTAGTATTTTGGAGTAGTGTTCCGGGTTTTGTGCCCGGTTTCCTTTCATACTGTTACGCTCTTCTTGCGGTTAGCTTATACCTTTTTGACCAATATTTGAAAATAACTGACCAGAAGATAACATATGTTAACACAAAAAAATGGCTCTCAATTATAGTGATGTTTGGCATCATGGCCTTTTATGTCTGGTACAACCCTGACAAGGTCTCTCTAAAAACACCAATTATCTCTATCTTGAGCGCGACAATATTTATCATCGTTTTTCTGTTAGCATATCAGTTGAATATACCTCTGTTAAAACGTCAAGAGGCAGACGAAGAGCGAAAAGAACGAGAGATCGACGAAATGGTGAAGAAAACGCAAGAGACGAGTGTTAGTACAAGACGTGAAGCCCAAGCTATTGTTAAGGGGGAACTCAATGAAGACAGGTAAAGTTCAATATAACGGTCATGAGTTTTTAGACATAGAACTTGTTCCAGTGAATCAAGGTAGCTCTCGTTTTTTTGTAGGAATAGTCCCTGTAGACTATTTTTTGAATATCTACACCGTTAAACCAGTAAAATATGATAGTGAAAAAGAAGCCGCCGTCGCCGCCACCTTTGAGGGAGACCAAGAATATTTTGAATATCGAGTAAGTACGAAGCTAAAAAGAGCAGATAGTGATGACTTTGAAAGACCCGAAAATAAGAAAAGGATAGCAGAAATTGCTGAATTCCTTAACACTAAAGAGTATCCTCTGTTTCCGAATACTATTATTGTGACTTGCAACTTGATAAACGATGAGATAAATATCCCAATTGATACCACTATGGAGAAGCTAGCAAGTGAGAACATAGTAGACCTGCCTTATCTACGAGAAGACTCAACAAATTCAGACACAGTTCATCTGTACATACCTAACAAACCAAACTCGGTATTGGTAATAGATGGGCAGCATAGATTAAGAGGGCTGGAACAAGCAAGTGATGAGATAAGGAATAACTATCAAATACTTGTCTCCTTCATGCTTGGATTTCCTCGAGCTGTCGTTGCTGAGTTTTTCTACACAATAAACTATAACCAAAAGCCGGTAAGCAGATCAATACTCTATGACCTCATGGGAACTTTTAGCTATGAACTGAACGAGATAACTTTTATGCATGAGGTAGTCAGAGTACTAAACGAAGTCGAGAGGTCTCCCTTCTACAGAAGGATTAAGATGCTTGGAGTAGTGGAAAGAAGTGCCACCCCCGCAATACGATCAAGAATGACCATCTCACAGGCGTTTTTAATTGACTACCTTGTTAATACTATTTCCAAGGATGCGATGCAAAGCAACACCTATCCGCCAATCTTCCTTTATTATTATCAGGATAAGAACAAACATTCCTATATCATCAAATTCCTACTGAACTATTTTCAGGCTATAAGGAAAACTAGAAATAATGATTGGGAAAACCCACAAGTAAGCATAATCTGTAACTCCATAGGCATTGGTGCTCTCATTAGAGTCATGCACTTCATTTTCCTAAAGATGTTTATTGTAGATTTTGCAAAGGACCCACGTAAGATTGAGGGAGTAGGCATGACTCAGTTGGAGGAAAAACTAAGCGGTATAGAGCATGTGAATTTTTCCAAAGAGAAATGGGCAGGCGTTTCCAGCGGAGGGGCGTTGAATAACTTGATGAAGGAAATTGTTAGTAGTATTAAGTATTTAGAAGCACCTGAATATAACAAGTTCATCGATAACTATAAAGTAGCATACGTGGGTCCTTTTAAGGAATGGCTTCATTCAGCAATCAAAAATGATAAGTAGTCACCTTCTGTGAGGCATCGCATTGAGAGTATTACTGGTTGAGCCTAATTATAGAAGAAATTCTGGGAGTACTATAAAGAGAGTGGTATCTGACCGGAGTCGGAAAGATGACGAATCATTATGGTATCCGCCTTTGGGATTGATGAAGTTGGCCACATTTCATAGAAAGCGCGAGGAGGAAGTCAGTTTCGTTTACGGATGTAATAGGGATTTTGCGAAACAAGGGGCAGTTTTCGCATTATATTGGGATCGTATTTACATTACTACTCTATTCACCTATGAATGGAAACACACGATAGAGACAATTAAGTTTTACAACAATTTGTTAGGAGGGGACAAAAGCAGGATTTTTGTTGGCGGTATAATGGCATCTCTAATTCCTGATGAAATCCATAGAGAAACTGGAATATACCCAGTCACCGGCGTGCTCAGCTCTCCGCAACAAATTGGCCTCGATGGAGATGAGAACATAGACCTATTACCCCCAGATTATAGGATAGTCGACAATAGGCTCTATGCCATAAATGATACCTTCTATGCGTACACAAGCAGGGGGTGCGTGAACGACTGTGGTTGGTGTGGGGTACCCAAAATGGAACCTGGTGGTATTCACTACATAGACATAAAAGAGACAATACGGGAGCTACGCAGGCTCTACGGTGATAAGCCAAGATTGAAGCTAATGGACAACAATGCGCTCGCTTGTACTGAATTCAGGCGTATTGTTGATGACCTTCTTGAATTAGGATACGGAAAGGAAAACTTAACCGCCACCAAGCCGCGTAAAAGGAGAGTTGTAGACTTCAATCAAGGGCTGGATGCCACATATCTCACAGAGGAAAATATGAGACTACTAGCACAATTGAATATTAGTCCCATGCGAATAGCTTTTGATCGTATCACAGAGAAAGAGGACTACATAAGAGCAATAAGGCTAGCAAAAGAATATGGTGTCAGAAACTTTTCCAACTACATGCTCTACAATTTCCACGATACGCCAAAGGACTTATATGAGCGATTAATGACCAACGTAAAGCTTAATCAAAAATTTAGGAATAGGAGAAACAAGTCCAGAGCCTCAATATATAGCTTTCCAATGCGGTACGCCCCAATTGACAATACAATTAACCCGACCCACTTGAGTCAAGGTAATGACATAGGTACTGAATGGTTGTCAAATCCTCAATCTCAGAATATGTTACACAATGCTTTCTGGACGAGGCGTTTTATCAGAAATGTAGAGGTTATGAAAGGTGTTGCTCACGGTGTCATCTCTCCTACGCCCAGCTTAGCCAAACGAACAATAGGTGAAACTTACGAAAAATTCATAGCAAATTTGTATATGCCCGAAGAATTATTGAGGTTCAGGAACAAATACGAAAGGAAGGTTCACAGCCTCGAACCCGGAAGAAAGCCTGGCACTGGCGATGTGGAAGAATTTCGCAAATTCATTTTGAATCTGCTGCAAAAGGGGGGGGGGAGACTTGTTAAGTTCCACAACGTTGTATCAAAAAATAGTAAAGAGGAAATAAGGAAGTTTCTAGCTAATTGCGACGATGATGAAATAAAGAAATGGCTGCAGTTTTACTTGAAGTGAGGGGACCAAGGAGACATACCGCATAACGAATTTCCGAGATGGTAACAGGACGACTTCCCCGCACCCACTAGTGTGGTGCTTCGCAAATACCGTTAGTTCATCTCAAGCCGCTCGCCATAAAATGACGGCGCTGGGCTCTCTGCCAAAGGTGATCCAGAGAGCTAACGAAGTGTTAGAAACACCACACTAGCGATCTGTGCCGAGTTGGCAACGAAAGAAATTGAGATCTCACAAATATCTAATCCCATGCTGGATGCACTTAAAGATATTTCCCGGAAGATTGACAAACGGTGATGCAGTTTCGGAACGCGCCTCAATAGAATGAAATGATAATGCCCATCTACTTTCATCTTGTCATTGCGAGTCCGCCGCAGGTGGACGTGGCAATCTCATTCCTTTTTTCTCAGATTGCTTCGTCGCAAAGCTCCTCGCAATGACCACTTCGGTACTCTGTGCCTCAGAATGGCAAGCAAATCCACGGATCGAGGGCACACCCTTCTTGCCCACCAGTCCATTTTGAGCTAAAATAAACCAGTTTTGTGTTGTGAAGGTTGTGATGGTTAATTCGCCAGTGCTAGTGCTCAATCAGAATTATGAGCCTCTAAATATCTGTCAGGCGCGGCGGGCATTCGTGCTAGTTTACCAGGGCAAGGCTGAGCTTCTGGAGAATGGCTCCGGCGAGCTTCACTCGGCCTCAACAGCCTTCCCGCTGCCTTCAGTCATCCGCCTGAGCCAGCACGTCAGACGACCACAACCACAGCGGCGGCTCACCCGGGTGGAGGTGTTCAATCGCGACCACTATATGTGTCAGTATTGCGGGAAGGAGAGCAGGCAGCTCACTTTGGACCACGTGACGCCGCGATACCGCGATGGAAAGCACGTCTGGAATAACGTGGTCAGCGCCTGCATACCCTGCAACCGCCGCAAAGCGGGGAGAACCCCGGCCGAAGCCGGGATGAAACTCCTCCGACAGCCTATGCCACCACGCCACAACGGCTTCTATATCCCCTACCACTACTTGCGGACACAATCACAGTGGCTCAAGTTCCTGCCCCTCGGGGCCAGGCCGGCCTGAGTCCTTTCCGCCAGAGGCAGCCCTCTTCTGAGGGCTGCCTTTCGCCTTCCCAGACCGAGCTGTCGTCTTCGCTGTGGCCTTCTGCACAGCTCGTCCCTCAACGTTAAGCTGGTCCATGGGCAATTCCACAACAGCCTCACTCTCCAATTGCACCATGGCCGTCTGCTTTATCACGCTGACCCAGAGCACCGTGGCCGGGCCCATAGAAGTATTGACATGCTTGCCGACTTTGGGCAACTTCTCCTTCGTGGAATGATAAAAATCGTATTCATAAGCCAGGCAACAGAGAAGCCGCCCGCAGAGGCCTGAAATTTTCTGGGGGTTGAGAGGCAGGTCCTGTTCCTTGGCCATCTTAATAGATACCGGGGCGAACTCTGTCATGAAGCTAGCGCAGCAGAGAGGCCGCCCGCAGTGACCATAGCGGCCACAGAGCTTGGCCTCGTCTCTAGTCCCCACCTGACGCAGTTCCACCCGAGTACTGAGGGTGCCGGCTAGCTGTCGCACCAGCCCACGGAAGTCCACCCGCCCCTGAGCACAGAAATAGACCGTGAGATGGCTGGCATCCAGATTATATTCAGCGATGAGCAGCTTCATGGTCAACCCCAACTGGCCCACGGCCTCCCGGCAACGAACAAGAGCTTCCCTCTCTCGCTCCTCTAATTGGGCAGCCTTGCTGATGTCCTCAGCGCTGGCCAGGCGCAACACCGGCTTGAGTGGCTCGGGTGTTTCATTCGTCTGCCGTGGGGCAGTAGCCACAATGCCCAGCTCAAGGCCGCAGGCAGTCTCCACCACCACCTGATCCCCCACCTTCAGAGCTATCCCTGCTGGATCAAAATTATTCAACTTGCCGGCCATCTTAAACCGGACACCAACTATATCAGGCATTTTGAACTCCAATCGGGCCCCGTTTTAGCCACGGGGCATATTCAAGCCCCTGGTAGCAATGAGCGTCCTCATGATCTCAGAGCTACCTCTAACTATAGTCCAGCGCACTGTCATGCGATGGTAAAGCTCCAGGCGGCCGTCCATGGGGGCAAGTTTATCGCCTTCCTGAAGCTGGCAGTAAAGTCCCAGAATTTCCGCGCCGGTCTGCGAGAGGCGCTGCTCCAGCTCGCTCCCGAAGAGCTTGGCCATAGCCGCCTCATAGTTGGGGACAGTGCCCTTGTTGAGCAGACAGGCCAGGCGCACGGCAAACAGCTTAAGCACCTCAATCTCCACCGCCATCTTGGCCAGCTTTTGGCGCACCTGAACGTCCTGGGTTATGGGCTGGCCGCGGCGACGGGTATGGCGGCAGTAGTCTAAAATAAGATGGAACTGCCGTTCCACGCTCCCCGCCTCGTAGGTGCGCTCAAAGTCCAGGGCTGTGGCTATGTGATACCAGCCCTTGTTCTTCTCGCCAACCATGTTCTTCTTGGGCACACGCACATTGTCGTAATACACCGCATTGGTGCGATAGCCAGCCATGGTGATTATCGCGTCCAAGCTAATACCAGGACTCTTGAGATCCACAATGAACAGGGAGATGCCCCGGTGTCGGGGGGCTTGAGGGTCAGTCCTGGCCCCCAGCCAGTGATAATCCGAATAATGGCAGCCAGTGTTGAACAGCTTTTGGCCATTGATGATGTAATGGTCATCCTTCTCCACCGCCCTGATATCCATAGCAGCCAGGTCGGAGCCAGCCTCAGGCTCGGTATAGCCCAGAGCGAACTCTGTCTCCCCGCGGGAGATGCCGGGCAAGTATTCTTTCTTTTGCTCCTCAGTGCCGTAGAGCAAAATACATGGCCCAGCCATGCAGGCACCAATGAGGGTGCGCGGGCCGCCGAAATAGGACATTTCCTCCGCTATGATATAGCGCTGCATATAGGTTGCGCCCAGGCCACCATATTCCCTGGGCCAGGAAGGAGTGAGCCAGCCTTTGGCTCCCAGTCTGCGAACAAACGCTCTGGTATAGGGACCCTCCCACCCCTTCTCGTGCTCCACCTCGTACGGCACTTGAGGAGGCATTTCGTTCTTCAGAAATTCCCTGACCTCCTTCTGTAGAGCCAACTCCTCGGCACTATAGCAAAGGTCCAAAGTTATCTCCTTTCTTGCGCCGGAGACAGCCGGGGCAGGTTCAGCATAAGCACCTCCAGCACCAGCCGGGAATTGGCGTTTTGCTCAAGCTGCCTCATAGCCTGCCCCAGGTTGGACAGAAAACCCGAGATTTGGGACAGGCTGAGAGCTTGAACCCGACCCTCTAGCTCAGTCTCCAGGTCTATATTGACAATAGAGTCTTTTAATCCCACTTTAGTCAGCAGCAGGTCACGCCACCAGCTCAGCCATAGCCTCAGCTCCTGCTCCACCGAGGCCCTCTGCTTAGAGAACTGCTCAGCCAGCCGACCGGCGAAAGCGAACCGCTCGATGTTGCCCGCTCCATCCAGGCTGATAAGTTCAGCCAGCCTGTGGGGACGCTCATCAAGCAGACTCTGCCTGGCTTCTTTGGAAAGCGCCAGGCCAGGGCAACCGGCCGCCAGATGAGCCAGCCGTTTGGCCAGCTCCGCCTCCATGCCCTCTCGCTCCATCAGAGCCTGCTCAAGGTGCCTGGCAGGCACCGGCCTCAGCTCCAGACGGTGGCAGCGGGAGATAACTGTGGGCAACAATCTTTCTTCAGCGCTGGCCAGCAAAATGATGACCACCTGTGGTGGAGGCTCCTCCAGCGTTTTGAGCAGGCGGTTGGCCGCCTCCAGAGAAAGGCGCTCTGCCTCAGTGATGATGAACACCTTATAGCTGCCCTCGTACGGGGGCAGGCTGGCGTCCTGCTGTAAACCCTTAATCTGCTCGATGCTGATCTCCTGGGCATCCTTGCCATCCTTGGGGTCCTTGAGCAGCTTTATTATCTGTACATCGGCATGTTTTCCGGCGGCAATGCGCCGGCAGGAAGGACACTGCCCACAGGGAGAGACCGAACTCCGGCAGTTGAGAGCCTGAGCCAGGCAAAGGGCCAGGCTAGTCTTGCCCACGTGAGGCGGCCCTAGAAAAAGATAGGCATGGCTCAGCCGACCCTGCTTCAGGCTCTGCTCAAGCCAGGCCACCGCCCTCTCCTGTCCTACCAATGGCCACATCCATACACCTCGGCCATGACAAAATCCTTGGTTAATTATAGCAGCAATATCAGCGAGTGCCCAGCAAGCTATCTGCTGGCTCTGTGCCGGCGGGGCGAGGGGTTCCGGGAGGCAGGGTGGCGCTCCTGGTCGATGCGGTAATCCGGAGCAGTGATGGGGGAAGCCCTTTTACCCCGCAGGTCAGGGCCTTTGACAGTGCTAGCGAGAGTGCTGTCTGCCTGCGGGCACTGGCCGGATTGTTAAGCAGCACTGGCTCCACAAACATCGAATGCCTCACAGAAACGCCTCAAACTCATTTCAGCACTGGCAAAGCCCCAAGGACCATCGACAAACTGAGCAGAACATGCTATTCTGCTTATTGCTTTGGGGAACAGCATGTTTGAGACCTTGGTCTTTGAAAAAAGGGCGACGTGAAATTCCTTGTGCCCAAGAGAAATAGAAGCCAGGAAGGCAATGTATGATTGACCATGCCGATCTTAGGCGGGGGATGTTCGTCGAATATGAGGGGCAACTCTGGCAGGTGACGGAGTACCAACCTTTCCGCCATGCCCAGCGGGCAGCGATGGTTCGGGTCAAGTTGCGCAATCTCAAAACCGGGCGTACTGTGGAGAAAACTCTCCAACCAGGTGACAAGCTCTACAAAGTGAACCTGGAAATCAAATTTGTGCAGTACCTGTACCGGGATAGTGACCTTTGTTATTTTATGGATACTCAGACCTTTGACCAGTTCCCTCTGGATAGCACTGTGCTGGGCGATGCCGTCAACTACCTCAAAGAAGGCATGGAACTGCAGCTCCCAAGCTATAAAGGCGCCCCTCTCACTGTGGAGCTACCCATCACCGTGGATCTCAAGGTAGTGGAGACGGGATCGGCTTATAAAGGGGACACCGCACAGTCGGGGACCAAGCTCGCCAAGCTCGAGACCGGCTTAGAGGTCAAAGTTCCCCTGTTCGTCAGTGTGGGGGATATAGTGCGCCTGGACACACGCAGCGGCAACTATCTTGAACGGGTGGGGTAACTGGAGAGGCTATAGACATATCATGCACTGCCTTTACAGCCTTCTCTTTATGTCCTCATGAAGGAGACGCTAAGCTATCTGCTGGCTCTGTGCCGGCGCAACGCCGGGTTCTCAGAGACAGGCCGAGGCTTAAGATCATCGATCTTAAGATCAGCGATGCGGTAATCAGGGGCATCGATGAAAAAGACAGTGCTGAAGCGCACATCCCCCATGCGAGAGATCAGGCGAGCTTCGATGTCTTTAGGCGGGAGGTTACTGGTTATCACCGTGGCCAAGCGGGCATTATAGCGGTGGTTTATTAGCTGGTAAAGCTTCTCCTGTGCCCAGGGACTAGAGGTTTGGGCGCCCAGGTCATCCAAAATGAGTAAAGGTGTGGAGCGCACCGTCTCAAAAAGCTCGTCATAGGTCAACTTGCTTTCCGGGCTATAGGCAGAGCGGAAATGGTCTAGCAAATCAGGCACCCCCACAAAAAAGGCGGGCTGGCCCTGAGCCAGGCGATAGTTGGCGATGGCCGCCGCAAGGTGGGTCTTGCCACAGCCATTTCGACCCAGTAAGACCAACCAGGAGCCTTCGGGGGACTGTGCAAACATGCGGGCGATACGGTAAGCCTCTTGGAGATTCTGCCGCTGTTTCGGGGTGAACTGTTCCGGAGTGAGACCCGAGCGCCGGGCATCAAAGTTTTCAAAGGTCATTTGGCTCAACAGTTCTTGCCCCAGGCTGCTCAGTTGACCCAGCAGAGGCGGCTTGGACTCCTCCAGCACGAAAACCCGCGACAGTTCAGGGTCAGACAGCCGGCTGCGTAGCCGCTCCTCCAGTTCCTCCAACCCGACAGCGCAGGTAAATATGGTGGGCAGTCGGCAATTGAAGCGATGGCTGATGAGTTGGTCAAGCTTCTCTCTGGCCCATGGCGTAGAGGTCTGCACGCCCAGGTCGTCCAGCACCACCAGAGGGGCCTGGCGCACCTGCTCAAAAAGCTCGTCATAGGAAACAGTGCTCTGGGGATCATAGCAGGAGCGCAGGTGGTCAAGCAGGTCAGGCACCACTACAAACAGAACAGGCTGGCCCTGGGCCAGGCGGTAGTTGGCGATGGCCGCCGCCAGGTGCGTCTTGCCACAGCCGCTGGGGCCCAGCAACACCAACCAGCCCTCAGGAGACTGCGCGAAAGCGCGGGCGGCCTCCACGGCGCTGCGGAAGCGTTCCTGATTGCGGGTATGAGGGCTGCGCCCCTGGGGCACCAGGTTGTCGAAGGTGAGACGGACGAGCGGGCCCAGGTTGCTGTAGCGCTCCAGCAGTTGGCGGCGGCCCTTCTTGAGCGCCTGACTGGTGCACTGACAAGGCACCGCCTTGCCAAAATCAGGATCATCCCGAGGCCGCTCCTTATAGACAAAGCCAGCTCCCTTGCAATAGGGACAAGTGGCTTCAGCGGCGGACGAGGTGTCCATAGCGCCCTTTGAAATATTCTTCAGGGTCGATTTCCCCTTTGTAATGTCGCTGCGGCTTTCCCTCATCCTTTCCTTCCTCTGACCAGCGCTTCAAGATAGCCTCAACGTAGCTCCAGCGCCTCTTGTTCTGGCGCACTGCCTCCTGGAAAGCCTCCTCCAGCCAGGAAGCAGGATAGGTCTTCTCCGCATCCTTTAACTCCTCCGCCAGCTTGGGAGTGATAACGCCTATGTTTTCCTCATAAAGCTGAAAGATGTTGCGAAGCGGCTGCGGCTCCGGCTGCCGGGGCAACCCGACATAGGCGGGGCCCAGTGGCAGCTCGCCGCTCTCTATGCGGGCAACCGCCCTGCGATCTTGCTCGGTATTGATGAAATAAAGCTCTTCTTGTTTGCCATTGCGCTCCAGGTCAAGGCGAAGCAAAGTGCCCCGGCTCACCGCCCGACCCAACCCATCTCGTAGCGCTTGCTCACACGAGCGGTGCCCTGAAGCCAGGCCGGTCAGCAACGTTCGGTCGGCCAGCAGCTCCTCCAGGGTAGCAAAGCGAGGGTAGCCCTTTCGGCGATAAAGCAGCCCAAAGAGGTGCAAACTTACCTTCATCTCAGCCAGGTCGTCTATCTGAGGCAGGAGTTGGCTGAAAAAGATGGCTGGCAACGAGATATAGCTGGATCGGGCGGGGAAACCGGCGAACTGCTTCATATCTCCTCCGCCTGTGGCAGGTAGTCCTCAAACTTGGCCAGTCTGGAAATGAAACGCAGGTCAACCTCCCCGGTGGGCCCGTTGCGGTGCTTAGCGATGATGATGTTGGCCTGGCCCCTGGGATAGGGCTCATCGAGATGCTGTTTCTTCCATTCTTCCTCTGTATAATCCATTTCATCGCGGTGAATAAAAAGCACCACATCAGCATCCTGCTCAATGCTGCCGCTTCCCCTGAGATCGGAGAGCTGAGGGCGGCGGGAGGCTCGATACTCCGGCTGCCGGCTGAGCTGGGAAGCTGCCAGCACCGGCACGTTGAGATCTCTAGCCAGCCCCTTCAGCGCCCTGGTGATCGCGCTAAGTTCCTCAACACGGTTGTCATTGCGCCGGCCATCCCCTTGGATAAGCCCAATGTAGTCTACAATAACCAGGTCAAGCCCCTGCTCATGGTCGAGCCGCCTGGCCTTGCTGCGCATCTCCGCCATACCTATCTGCGGGGTATCGTCAACATAGATAGAAGCCTCAGAGAGAACCCCGGTGGCATCCATGAGGCTCCGCTCGGCATCGTCAGACAATTCCCGCAAGCGCAGCCGGCGGCTGTCCAACTTTGACTCACTGGCCAGCATGCGCTGCACCAGGGCATCGCGGCCCATCTCCAGGCTGAAAATAGCCACATGGGCACCCTGCTGCACAGCGGCGTTACGGGCGACATTTAGAACCATACTGGTCTTCCCCAGGCTAGGCCGAGCACCCAGAATCACCAAGTCAGAGCGTTGTAACCCACCCAGCAATTCATCCAGCTTTGC
>Ga0315284_10012772_pt1 | contig 11960 bp, 10 predicted proteins | sample YL17G09_16_MG_FD_203696 | JGI IMG/M metagenome (GOLD analysis project Ga0315284, IMG submission 203696) | Sediment microbial communities from Yellowstone Lake, YNP, Wyoming, USA - YL17G09_16 | ecosystem: Environmental > Aquatic > Freshwater > Lake > Sediment | place: USA: Wyoming | collected...
GGCTGCACCTTGGCAAGACTTCCGACGTAACCGGGAATCAGAATGTCCTTGTGCGGCGTAAAATAGGGCGCATGGTGCGCCGCCTCTACGGTGAAGTGAGGCTCTGTCATTAAAAAAATGCTGTTTTTGAACAGTGCCCTCCAGTCAGGCACGAATGTAGGCCCGGCGCCACTGGGAAACAGAAAGATATGGTCTTCGCCGCCGTTGAGCTGGAACGGAAGCAGGCTCTCGAGCACGCCCCGCACCAGTGCGGCTGTATCGTCAGCGCCAATCATCGACTTGAGGCACTTTGTGTAGACGGGCACGTAAAAGAGTGAGGCGCGCTCTTTGTCGGCCGTCGAGTACGGGCTCGACGCGAGCCACTTGTGAAAATAGAGTTCGGTGCTGTACTGGTTGTCGCCCCACGAGCTTGCATTGCACCTTTCGAATACATTTTGTAGCAGCGGCGCGTCGTGGGTGCTGTAGACGTAGATGAATGGCGAATGATGCGACGATTTACGCTCTTTAATCGCCTGTCCGTGGCGCCCATGACATGCGTGCACGAACAAAGAAAGGGCGACATGAGTGAAGACCGATGACCGCATTAAAACACACATGGCGCGCAGGTAGTGAAATGCCGATGGAATTGCCTCGGCAAGTTGGCAATTGCATTTTTATTTTTTCCCTCGTCGGTTCAATTTTTAACACTTAAACGTGGGAGTTGGAGTGCTGCCGAATACCGGTTTTTTTCACGTCGACAGTGTTGGTTCCACCTGCTCTCTTTAAATGTCCGTAAATGTAGGCACCCATTACAGCGCAAGTGTAGCCGAGCACGCCCTGCAGAGCGACACTATTATGGAATATGGCGACGCTTACGAAAATTGTAAAGAATCCTTTGACATTGCCCAGGACTTGAAGCGACACAGCCGACGTGCGCTGCGTTACCATAAATTGCGTCAGATTGACGGCATACGACAGCAAAAGGTTGGCGAAGAGAAGCATTCGCGACGTTGGGTTCAAGAGCAGTCGCATCATGTCGTCAATGCCGTCTCCTTCCCAGACAAAGACAGGCACCGCGAGGATTATACAAGAAATAGTTGCCATGCGCCGCAGTAGACACATGGATGACGGTCTCGATGTCGGATCTGCAAGAATGACTTCCTGCAAGACGGACTTGCCCGCGCGCAGCAGCGTCGCCATCAACGCGGCAACCAAGCCAATTACGTTGAAACAAGGCTCATAGTGCACAGAAGCGACAACCCCACCGACAATGGGAACCAGGCATGCATACACGGCGACGCTTTCCCTTTTTCCTGCAGCGGCAGAAAGAACGGCCGTAAAAAACGGCGTCACAGCAGCGATGGCCTGAGCAAACGACACTGGAATAAACTCGAGGGCTACATTGCCAAAGGATACGGACGCGCAGAAAATAAGCGCCAGCGCAGCTGTGGGCCCTATGTTTGCGCGGGTTGCTGGAGACTTGCTATTTGACTCGAATCGCGTGCAAAGATGACCCAAAGCGCTGCACGTTGCCATGTGCAGTAGAGTCAGCAGCAACGGCTTTTGAAAATCAAACGTTGACAGCAACGCTTTGTTTGTCACGGCGATGGCAGCATTGCTGACATACCACAATAAGACGACGCACACCGTCCCCCAGTAATTTGATTGGAATGTCATACGGAATGTGACGAATGGCGAAGCTGTTATCTGCACGAAAAACTATTTTTTGTGCATTGGCGTGCAAAAGAGGGGCACGCGACTTCTGTGTCGTGCTTGTGACGACATGCAAAACATTGAGCATAGACTTCTGTGCAGGCAAGTAACGTTACATTGGTCTGCCATGCTGTATCATTTTTATCACGAATCCACCCATAAACTAATCGGTCGGAACCCTGTGGCGATACGGGCGTCACGCCGAGAAAATGACGTCCCAGCTGCCATTAAAAAGTTGCCGGTTCATCCCTGTAATCACTTCGACAAAAGAGTCGCGCTTCAGCGTGCCCTCATCCTGGCACTTGCGGTCGGAGTGCATTTCAACGGCCCAACCCACGATTTGGTCGAGAGCGCCGGACCTGGCCATAATGTCAGGAACAACATCGTACTCGGCGCACTCGATATCGAGTTTGATTGCGAAGGTGAGGTAGATGCGATGCCTGATAACATTGGCTTGGTTGCCATAAAAATATTACACACGAGAATCGGAAGGTTGCCGCATGTTTTCAACGGCGACATTGTCAGACCGGCGAGTATGCTGTTTCGTGCTGTCGCAAAATGCGACGTACCAGTTAGCAAAAAGCTTGACCCCGCTCTCGACGCCAACCTTGGGCACCGTTTTGAGCGTTTTTCTGAGTAAAGATGTGTCGCAATGCGTTGAAAGCACGTCGCCTGTCTAAAAATAGGGAATGGTATCAAGAGCGACGCTGTTGGCCGGGCACGCAAAGCCGCAAACGTTTTTGTGATGTTACGTCTACCAACCCGATACAGCAGATGCTGAACTGACAACGCACCTGCATGGGCAATTGTTTGATGGTCGCGGTAACCTTAAGCGCCGATTGCAGCGCATCGACGAACCGGCGCACGGGCACGGGCGTCCCGCCGCCGACGTTGAGAATGCGGTAAAGGCCGCGTTCGTTGGGTCGCAGCGCGTTCCCGGCGGCGACTACCGCGTCGACGACGTCGTCTACGTACGTAAAGTCGCGCACCATCTCGCCGTTGTTGAAGAGGGGAATGGGCCTCCCGCTCAGTATGGCGTCTGCAAAGATCCAGAGCGCCATGTCGGGCCGACCGTAAGGCCCATACACTGTAAAAAAGCGGAGCCCGGTCGTGTTGAGCTTGTGGCACGCGGCGTACGAGTGCGCGAGGAGTTCGTTGGCCGCCTTGGTCGCCGCGTATGGGCTGACCGGGAGGTTGACCGGCATGCTTTCCGCGCACGGGCCGGCCCGGTTGCCGTACACGCTTGAACTGCTGGCGTATACAAAGTGGTCGACGCCGTGCTTGACGCACGCATCGAGCATGTTGACAAAGCCGACAAGGTTGCAGCGCGCAAAGGCGTGCGGCTCCTCGATGGACGCCCGCACGCCGGCTCGGGCAGCTAGGTGAACGACCAGCGAAGGTTTGTGACGTTCGAAAATGGGGAGCACAGCGTCGTTGTCGCTCACATCTGCGTGCACGAATTCAAAATTGACGTCGGCGCCGGATGCTCGCGCTTTTTGCAGTTCGGCCTGGACGTGGGCAAATCGTGCGCTGCGCAGACGGTGCAGGCTGGACGCAAGCGCGCTTGATTGTTGGATGGCTGCAAATGGGCGCACGGGCGACTCGCCGCCAAAGTCGGCAATGTCCACGCCGACCACGCTCACGCCTTGGCGCAAGTATCGGATGGCGGTGTGGTGGCCGATAAATCCGGCTACGCCTGTGATGAGCACGGGAGCCATGCCGCTATGTTGGCGCTGCCGTCAGAAGGCGCGCGATGGTGGCGCGGATAGTGCCGCGGTATCAAACTAAGAGCAGACAATATTTGGCAACGGAAAATCCCTTGCTATTATTGCAATGAGTGCCATCGACGCCCGTCATGACGTCGACGATGCCTCGACAGCGTCTTCGGCGTCACACGCCTGTCAACGTTGGCGCCCCAAAGCAAAAAACACCGACGGGTTGTTGAGCACTGCGGGTTTTGTGCTGATCCAGTCTTCGTCCAGCCCCGCGCTCGCACGCATGTCAAGTACCGCCCTGTAAATGCCGTCAAAGTGCGATTTGGCGACGCTAAATACGTCGTTGACTCTCGCGTCGGATGTAAGATAGCGCAGGATGACTTGCCCCTCGGCCGAAATTGAGCCGTCGACGTGAGTCGACATCGACGAGTCTTTCGTGTACACGTCGTGGAAACTGCACAAAATGGCGGGCCCAGATTGTAGGTAGTCGACAAGCCAGTGCGCGAAATCGGTAGAGTGCTCGGCATCCGAGTGGATGTAATCAGGCGTCGGGACAATGTCTTTAACTGTTTGGCGAGCGTCCCCAAGGTGCAATATCCATTTGATGCCATTTGCATTTATCTGTTGATGGCGTCTGTGCTGGTCTTTCAAGTCAAACGTGTGCAGCTCGCCGCCGCCGTTGTCTTTGAGTGCCTTTAAAATGACCGTCGTCGTCAGGCCCTGGCCAAAACCCATTTCATAGACGACGAGCGGCTTAGAGCGGCCAGATTCGCGCAATCGCATGTACAAAATTTCTGCCTCGATGTCGCCGATGCCCTGGTGCAGGCCGACTTCGTCGGCCCAGGCACGAACGCTTGCACGAAAGTTGGTTAGATCTTCCCCGTAGGCAGTGTACAGTCGTTGCAGCGCACCCACGGTCTTGTAGTGTCTGCGAGGCAAATTGTTGTACCTCGAAAGCACGCAAAGCGCAAGCGTCAAGAGCAAAAAGCACAAACCAGTAGGCTGGCGCATCGTCATTGGAAATTGTGTTCGCTAAAAGTGGAGCCCTCGAAATGTCATTTCCTGCTTGCGTAGCGAGACTGACGAAATTGGGCAATATCCACTATTGCCTTCGCTTGGCTGGCTTCGCTATTAAATCGTGACTCGCAAGTGCGACAAAGGTGTCAAAGTGAGCATCATGGAGGGCGCCTTGCCCTCCATGCGTCTCGACGTCGGCGCGCAGAGCGGAAGAATCACAAAAGCGGGAAAATCACAGGCATCTCATCATGTAATCAACCCTGCGAGGGAAGCTGCGTGCTGGGGACACATTTTTGAAGGCTGTACCTTGTCCACAAGTCGTGCATTGGAACTTCAGCGCTTGCAAGCCACGGTTTATTAGGACCAGTCCAGTGCAAAACTTTGCCGTTAATGTTGGAAATGCCGCGTCGGGAGCGGGATTCGAGATCAGCAACGTTCCAATGCTCTTCGAACAACTCAACTCGGCCGACAGTGCCCAAGACGAGCGGAGGATTCGATCCGATTAGGTACAGCGGATCTCTTGCGTTGGCGTATGCCCAGTGCATGCAGTCGTCAAAAATGTTCAAACGTTTCCACGCTGCAAGGTTGATTCCCAATACGCCTGCATTGAATGCTATCACGCTAGCGTTCACAAGTCGGTAAGGATGGATTTCGTTCCACGCCACTACTGCGGGCGCTGTGAGGTTTACCCATGCATCAATTGTTGAATTGCGTGTCGCGGCGGCTAAAACGACGTCTTCATTGCGAGTCAGCATCGAGCGGTACAAACCTGCAATGTTTGTAGTAACCAAACAGTCCGTATCGAAGTACAGCACTTTGGAAAATTTGTCCCTACTCCAAGGAAGAATGTCGCCCAAAAAAAAACGGGCGAAGTTGAGACGATTGTTGAGGCCATATGCACGGTGGGCGGCGCTGTGGACTTTCAGAAGTTTTGGATTCATTCTTCGTCCAAAATTGTAGACACGGAACGTCGCATCGTGACCACTTAGCACACATTCTAAAGTGCTAGTAATCAGCGCAGCATCTGGGGGTGTTGTAACTATGTGAAAAAACAGCGCCTCGTCGTCTGACGAGTTCAACAAAATGGAGTTTACCAGTGCTGCGAGCCCCATAAGCTGCGCCCTGTCAGCACATATCGCGACGTGGATTGGATGCCGTTGACTCGTTCTGCTCTCTGTAATGGCGAGCACAAACGGAGCGCACAAAATTTGCAACATGGCACCCACATAAATGATGGTGCCAGCAAATCGTGGCATGGCCAAGTTTAAGGTTGACAGTGCTTGTTGCGATGTAGCTTGTGCCGGCGCACGCAAGCACCGAAAATTTGCCTCATTAATGTCGGTCGTCAACGACATCAATTTGTGCCAACAAAATGCGCACGCGCAAAGGAGCGCCCGCGGCAAGAACAGTCTAAAAAAAAAGTCTGTTGACTGAATCAAATGGTATCAAATCCTAGACCTGGCTGCACCTTCAAAGGCCGAGCCGGCATGTTAAAATTGACCGTCTTTATATCGTGTGGCCTCTGCTTTGCAACGCAGTCGCCTTTGCATGTGCACGTCAACGCACCCATTGCCTTGTGTAGCGCATATGCGCAGCCCAACGTTGCCATAACTGTCACAGGTCAACTTCGTCGATTTTTGGAGCCGATTGTTTACGTTACTCTCAAAGAAAACCTTATTAACGCGTTTGGTGGCCATTTCAAGACGTTCATTCACATCAAAACAAATGTTTCTTCGCCCGAAATATCAATGAACCTGCACAAGGTCTCGCGTTACTTGGATGCCCAACTTCGCATTCAAGCAGCCGAAGATGTTGCCGAAAAAAACCTTCAGTGTCGGTATATCTCTTCTGACTCTTCACCTGGAAAGTTGTTGCCAGACTTTGTTCTGTATCAGTACGCAGGTCTCAAAGGCGCATTTGCCATGTTAAAACGCTACGAAGAAGAAAACGACATGGCTTTTGACTGGGTTTTGCGAGTTCGGACAGATACCGTCTTTTTGGCCGGCGTCCTACCGTTTTGCTCGTATCAAAGCGACAGATGGTATCATCAGAGTTTGCAATGGATCGACCATTTTTCGATGTTGCCACGTCGATTTGCGCCAGCGCTCTACGAGGGCGTGCTGGAGGATCATCATGCATGTCGTGGCAACGTTACTGCTCCGTCTTGGGATAATCTGCTTATCAATGCGGCGCAGAAAAGAAACATTGTCTTTCAGGCGCACGATTTTCGGACCACGATCGCCGCGAGCTCTCACGCCAATCCCAAGAGAAGATGCGATTTATCAGAGCGGCGGTACACCGACGCAACTTTCATGCCGAGACCGGAGGCGTGTCGGTCCATGCTGTGGCCAAAGGAGGCGTAACGCCCGCATACTGTCGAGTCCGCGCAAAAACATATTATGCATTCTTTTGTAATTGAATCGCTTTTTTATATGTCACTTGGCACGTTTAGGAGTTCCTAAAACAGGGATAATTGGTGTCACAGCATCGCACGCGCTGGCATGTTAATTTTATGCGCAATTCTCGGCGCTGTCCTGCAGGCGTTGCCCGCTGCCTCGATGCGCCGATTGAATATCAACAGACACTTGGGGCTACGCACACCTGCTTTGGATGCCAAGCACACGGCTTCTTTATCTGCTTTTTTGCGCGAGCCATTTAGTGAAGCATTTCTTGCGTCACTGAGTCAGTGCCACGATATCGAGACATGGCTTTACGAATCTTTTGCAATTCAATGGAAGACTTGCCAAGGACCAACCGTGTTGCTCAACGGCGGATCCTCCTTTCAAGACGACTTTTGCTTGTGGGGCAACATGATTCCGCACAAGCTAATGGCCACACTGTGTCTTGCTAAGACATTGAACGTGACGGTTCTTGTTGAGTCTGGACGCAAAGGCGGCATGAGTGCTTTTACCTACTCTCAGAGAATACCGCAAGTCGTCAGCATCGAAATGAATATGCTGTCCAACGTTCACAACACTCTGCAGGCGGTGTCCAAAAATGTCGTCCTGCTTGAAGGCGACGGCTCCACGGTCATTCCGGACGTCGTCGCAGACCTACGGTCAAAAAATCAACGCGTTGCCGTTATCATCGACGGTCCCAAGGGACCGGCTGCCGTCGAGGTGGCGTCGCGTGTCATCAACGAGGTTGTATTCTTGGGCATCGATGACGCACCCGTTGGGTCAGAAACGAGGCTAGCAATAGAGAGGACGTTCCAAAAAGGTGATCTGTTTTACAGCGACGATGCGCGGTATCAAGACATTATGATTGACAAGGACACTGCGTGGGCTAGATCAATACGCTCGTCCGCCCCCAAGATCAAGCGGCTGCTCGAGTCGGCCTCGGTCAAAGGCAGCCGCAGAGATGCGATCGCGTTTGTCCGAGGGTCCGATTTGTGATGAGTGACATGGTGTCGACACCGATGGCGGCGAGTGCAGCCTGGTGAGCCTTGGACGCACCAGTAACTGTGCACTGATCGGCAAAGTCCGCGCTCACCACAAGCGTAAGGGCAGAGACCTCGAGGAAGTGTAGGAAGGGTGCACGCTTCCTACACGCTGTGCAAGTACGACAGCTTTCACGCGTTTGCCAGCCTCGACCTGCTCATGGGGCGCCTGCAAGAGGCGACGGCGACGCGCACGTTCTGTACCGCATGCGCCCCGACCGCAACCACGTCCCGTTTGGGCGCCTGCACATGGCGTTCATGCAGCTGCTGGGCTTTGACATGTACGGCACCGTGGCGTTGCCCGAAGATAACTGTGAGGTGCTCGAATCTGTATTGCTGCGCGTGATGCGCGCGCCCTTTCGAGGTCCACTTTACGCGAATTGTCGTCATGCGCGCTAGCGTGCTGCTGGTCAGCCACCCCGCCGTCGGCCTCAACCACGTGCGCAAGCAGGTGCGGGACGCGCTCGCCCGGGTCGGCTACTCGCTGTACGAACCCTTCAAAAATGACATCGCGCACATGACGCTGATGCGGTCTGCGGCGCCGCTGCAGGCGACCGAGTACGACGCGCTGCGCAGCATGGCGCGGTGCAGCGGGCCGGGACGCATGTTTGCGAGCCTTACAGTGGACGCGCTCGACGTGTCGGCGGCGTCCTGGAAGATGCAGCCGGCCGAGTTGGAGGGGGTGCACAGGGATGAGTTGAGTTGACAATTGCCACTTGTTTTTTCCCCGTCGAAAAGGCGGTAAGTGCACACTCAACACATGTTATCTAACACAATGCCATCATGATTGGTCGCGGTGATCGATCACCTACGCAGCAGGCACTTTTAAAATGGGCGGCCCTCGCATGCCTCGTTACGTTGCAAGTCCTGGTCGGCGTCCTCTACAAAGTGTCACAGACCGGGTCCAACTACACGTACTCGACCTACTCGGCGCTGGCCATGGCCGAGGCGGCCAAGTTTGGGATCAGCGCATCGATGCGTGCACGGCAACGCGGGGTTCGCATAGAACTAGACCTTCGCGAGCCGGTCACGGCGCGGTCGAACCTCTCAGCCTCTATCCGCATCCTGGCGCTCGCCCTTATGTACTTTGTCAACAATCAGCTCACGTTTGCCCTCTACCTGCGAGCCGACCCCGCTTCCATCAACATGCTGAAATCGGGGTCCAGCATCCTGACCGCGCTCGTCTGGTGCGTGTGCATGGGTCGCCTCATCTCCGCTTCCCACTGGGCATTTATTGTGCTGCAAGTCACCGGCCTGTTTTTGACCCAGTACGACTCGTGCAAGGATGCACTGTTGCTGGCGACGCCCGTCTACGCCGCAATTGCGGGTTCTGTTTTGATTACGGCAGCTAGTGGCGTCTGGAACGAGCACCAGCTCAAAACACTGCCGCCGGGGCTGCACGAGCAAAATATGGTGCTGTACGCCGGCGGTTTTACGCTCAACCTCCTGGGGCACGCCGTAAAAAAGACAGCCGACCCCGACGGGTTTCCGGGTTTTTTTCAGGGCTATGGCGCGCTGTCGGTCGGGGTCGTCCTCGTCAACGCCTGCTTTGGCGTCACGGTGACGGCCGTGTACAAATACGCAGACGCGGTCATGAAGACGCTGGCCAGCGCTGTGACCACCGTCGTCATCATGGTTGCATCGGCAACGTTTTTCGGGCTGCAGCCGACGGCGACCAACGTGGCTGGGTGCATCACGATTATTGTCGCGGTGGCGCTTTATTCTGTCACGCCACAGGTCACAGAAGTCAAAATAAGCGCGCGCTTGCGATTGATGGCGATTGCCGTGATTTTGGCTGCAATTGCTATCATTGCCGTGATAACAACTTGATGAAATAAAGTAGACGAGAATTGCTTTTTCCCTCAATGCAGCACTTCCCTCGTTTTTAATCGCGCATCGTTTGACATTTAAAACGCTCATGTCGTCGAAATTAGCAGTGTCGCTGGCAAAAAACAGCAGTTTGCTCCATTTTTTTGAAAGTGGCTCGCCGACACTCCGTGAGCCAAAATAGCTTTTGCGAATGTATGTCGTCGTTCCTCTCGGCGGCCTCGGAAGCAGGTTCAAGGATGAAGGATACACCGTCCCCAAGCCTCTGGTCAAGGCGGCAGGCGAAAAAATTTTGAATCGTGTCGTGCGCCAGTTGGCCATCACCGAGGGCGACACGCTCTTGATCGGCTACAGCGCTGAGCTTGCACCATATCAATTTGAGACCGTGTTTCGCAAGGACAATCCAGGGGTCGGCAACGTCAAATTCGTCAAGCTAGAGCACGCGACCCGGGGAGCCGCCGAAACGCTGCTCGTCATCCTCAACTCGTTTGAGCTCGACCCGACGAAACCTGTCTTGTCGGTGGATTGTGACACGGTGTTTAACGACGACGTCGTGAGCGCCTTTCGCGCGACGGCGGGAAACGCCATTTTTTGTTTCGACGACGAGGGCGACCGCCCCATCTACTCGTACATCAAGACAAATTCCTCGGGCGATGTCACCATGATCAAGGAAAAGGCCAAGATCAGCACGATGGCCTGCACCGGCGCGTACGGGTTTGCAAGCGTGGCGTCCTGCCGAGCGCATATCGATCGCGCTATCGCATGCAACAAAATGTCAAAAGGCGAGTACTACATTTCGTGCGTCTACGAAGTCATACTGGCTGCGGGGGAGCGTGTGCGTGCGGTGCGGGCGCCGTCGCGGGCGTGCCTGGGCACGCCCGCCGAACTCAAAGAAAATGTCGCGCTGGGTCGCTTGGCGCACGTGCCCAAGCGGTACTGTTTCGATCTGGACGGGACACTTGTCACGCACCCTCTGGTGCGTGGCGACTACAGCACCGTGCAGCCCATCAAAGGCACCGCGCGCCTGGTGCGCGACCTGTACGCGGCCGGCAATCACATCATTATCTATACTGCTCGCGGCATGCGCACGTTTGGTGGCGACGTCAACGCTGTCACCAACGCGCACAGAACCGCCATCGAAGCGTCGTTGCGCGACTTGCGCATACCATACCACGAGCTCGTGCTCGGCAAGCCGTACGCCGATTTTTACGTCGACGATTTGGCGGTCAACGCGTTTGCCGACCTCGAAAAGGAGACGGGGCACTATGTCGACCGGATTCAGGCTCGCAGCTTCAACAGTATCGAGTACAGGGATGACACTGTCGTCAAAATCACCGCCAACGAGGGCGAAGTGTTTTGGTACCTGAATGCTCCTTCACGAATCAAACACTACCTACCTGACGCGAGCCTTACCATGCCCAACAAGATCTGCATGGAGCGCATTCGGGGGGTGTCGGCGAGCATGCTGTACGTCAACAACAGCCTGACATGTGCCCAGCTGGAGCTCGTGTTTGAGGCGCTCGACGCGTTTCACGGGTGCGCGCACAGTCAACCACCGGTTGACACGAGCCAACTGTACGTAGCTAAGCTGCGCGAACGGCACGACATGATGGAGGGCGCTTTCAAAGATGAATCGCTCGTGTCCAAGCTGACGGCCCATTTGAAGACATACTGCAACACATTGGGCCCGGCCGTCGTCATGCACGGCGACCCTGTGTTTTCAAATGTCATGTTCGACCGCCAAGGCTGCATCAAGTTGATGGACATGCGGGGCAAGGTTGGTCGCGATCAAACCATCCTGGGAGATGCCATGTACGACTGGGCCAAAGTGCACCAGTCGCTGACCGGGTACGATCACGTCATGATGGACAAGGTGTGCGACGTTGCCGCTCTCAAGCGCGGGCCGTGCTACACCGCGTTTGTCGACGCGGTTGTCAAACGGTTTGGGAGACAGGGCATGGCCGACATGGAGTTGCTCACCTCGGCTTTCTATTACACTCTGATTCCGCTGCACGACACGAGGCAGCAGCTTTTCTTAAGGATGTCCCAAAATGCGTTGCAGGCGTACGAAAAGTGCTCATGCGTGGTCCCGACGCGCGAGGTCGCCGGAGACAACAAGCTGATTAAAGCAATACGCTCGAAAAAGTCTGAAAATGGGGTTAGGGTTAGGGAAGACGAGGGGGGTGCGGGCGAGTGAGAGTTGTTGGGACGCTCAGGTCCTTACTAGTCGCCGCCTCGCAATGCGAACCGCGCTATAAAACACACCTTGA
>Ga0315284_10012773_pt1 | contig 11959 bp, 10 predicted proteins | sample YL17G09_16_MG_FD_203696 | JGI IMG/M metagenome (GOLD analysis project Ga0315284, IMG submission 203696) | Sediment microbial communities from Yellowstone Lake, YNP, Wyoming, USA - YL17G09_16 | ecosystem: Environmental > Aquatic > Freshwater > Lake > Sediment | place: USA: Wyoming | collected...
GGTGACTTCTTCCGGGCGCTCGCCGATCAAAGCCACTACCAGATGTACATCCGGGTATTTGGTGGAAATGGCGTTGGCTATTTGCTTCAAGATGGTGGTTTTACCAGCTTTGGGAGGGGAGACGATCAGGCCGCGCTGCCCGCGCCCAATCGGGGTCAGCAGGTTGATCAGTCGCGGCGCCAGGGTATGGCGGTCTGTTTCAAGGTCGAAGCGCGTATCCGGAAAAATAGGGGTCAATGACTCGAAGACCGGACGCCGCTTGGCGGCTTCTGGATCAATACCATTGACACTTTCCACCTTGAGCAATCCGTAGTGGCGCTCTGATTCGCGCGGCGGCCGCACATGCCCTATGATCATATCCCCGGCGCGCAACTGGTAGCGCCGGATTTGAGCCTGTGAAACATATACGTCATCGGAGGTGATCGAATAATTTTCAGAACGCAGGAAACCCACGCCTTCGTTCATGATCTCCAGGATGCCGCCGCGCATTTCCAGGCCGGCGCGCTCAGCCTCTGCCTGGCGGATGCGCAAGATCAGGTCTTCCTTTTTCAAGCGCGACGCTCTTGGTACGTAGAGGTCTTTAGCCATCTGCCGCAATTGGCCCAGCGGGACTTGTTGTAGTTCGAAGATATCCATCTTATGTATTACCTTATGTTAAGTGGGATTAGGAAATAAGGTTCGGGCATGCCTTCCGTTTACGAAATTGCTATTACCTCGCCTTGTCAAAATACAACCAGACAGTTCCCAGGTAAAAGGAATACGAAAACGATTTAATCGCAACTATCCACGGTGGTCAATACAACAGATTAAACACGCGGACAGAGTAACAATTATGCTGTTTATTTGCTTTGGAAGATTTCATTTGAAGAAAGCATGGAAGAGAAATTCGACCCCAGGGTAACAACCCTTCGTCTTGCTATTCCTAAAGCTCGTCAGTGAACACTCTAGGCTCTATTATCCGTAATTCGAGTATAAAGATTATAGCATGTAAGGCCATAAACTGCAAGGTTAAGATTAAGATAAGAATTGTGGTTTTGGGACCGCAGTGCAGTCCCAAAACCACATAATAAGCCACCCCATCCGAGATGGCGATCACCTGCAACCGAACCGGGTATGGATGGCGCAGCATCTATCTGCTCATAATGAGCTAGTGATGAGCGGGGAGACATTGAAGAAACCGGGACGGAGCAGTCTCTCAACTCTAAAACACATTCTCAAAAGGGTTGTACGGAGCGAACCGAAGCTGGCTTAGTGGAGAAAGCGCAGCGGGTGAAAATATTCATACCTTTCAAATGGTGGTTGTGGCTATAGGCTGGAGTGAACTGACAGCGACATATGGACGCGGTTATTGGGTCATGACACAAAAATAGGGTTAGCCCTGGTAAACCTCATCCCAGGACAACAGCATCCTAACATCAAAATCCCATTTTCTCCAAACGGTGCGTGGGTTGGGCTATCGCCTGGTTACAAAGCCTTTGGCAACGTAAGGGACAAAGGGAGGCAAACATGAGCAGTTTTTTCGGCAATTGGTTTGGCAAATCGAAGAAGAAGGTCTCACAACCGGAACCGAGACAGAATCCGCCCGCCACCCCAAAGCCAACCCCGGGGGCAGATCACCAGCCCGGCGCTTACTACAAAAAAGGTGACTTCATCGGTCAGAAGTATGAGGTCTATGGAGTCCTCGGGGTGGGTGGCTTCGGCATCGTGTACCTGGTCTATTCACACGAGACGGGGGAGGTTTATGCCCTGAAGACCTACGGCGATGAATATCTTGCAGATCAGGAAGTCAGAAGGCGCTTCCATCAGGAAGCGAGCGTTTGGGTAGAGCTGGGACGCCACCCCTATCTGGTGCGCTCCTACCGGCAGTTCCTCGCTCTCGCCCCGGCTCAGTTCGCGCAGCAAATCGAACGTGCCCGTCAGCGGGCGGCCAGCAAGCAGGCTGGGCGCAAGCAGGTGTTCGATCATTGCGCGTGCAACCCCCTGGCCGCGATACGACGCATCTACCGCGATGGACGCAAGCTCAAGTGAGCTGTCCTTAGGCGGCTTTAGCTGACCGCAGCCGATAAACCCACCGTAGTGGGTCTCAGCAACAATAAAGCGTTTCCAATCCAACCCCAGCGGATTAATCCCGACTCGGTTGATCAAAGTGTGGATTTGCGCGCATCCGTTTGTGAATTATCTCTCGTAAGGTAAAATTACCCGCTTTTTGAGGTGGGGGGTTTCTACGAATTGGTCAGGGTCAAAATTTCCAGAGCGTACATCTAGTAAAAACTTGCGGATCGCTAGTCGCATTATTTGGTTCCTGGTCACTCCCAGGCTGGCCGCCAGGTTATCTAAAGCTAAGATTTCACCTTCATGTAACCCAACCTCTACGGTTTGTATGCGGCTTTTTTCAAGGTCGGAGGTATTGGCTTCTGCTCGTCCTGCGCCTAAGTCTGTACTAGAAAAAATACTATTTTGACCCGTGTTTTTATTTCCAGCCATTTGTTTTTAACCTCCGTAAGTTCTAAAAATTCCTGCCTTAGTGGTTTGCAAGCGCCATAATTTTCATAATTGAGATGATACCCCAAAATATGAAATCGGGGTATCATCTCAATAATTCAGGGGAAGATACCAATTATCAAATCGACCGTTACAATTGTAACCGTTGTAACGCACAATACCTTCGCCAATTATGATGAATGGAATCGCGATTTAGCCCCTAGCTTCTCGCAGGACAGTTCAGGATCATTGCAAAAAAGGATGACTTGACACATCTGGCCTTTTTCCGCCAAGCCTACCCTGAGCCTGCCCCAGATCATACCGAAGTATCCCTTCCACTAACACACACCGTTGCAACCAAATGCTTGAAAACATCTCGGTTTTCTCCAATTCTGCTTGCCTAGATTTAACCTTAGGTTGTATACTCTTGTTAACCAGACCCGTACTGCTCCGGAAAAACTTTGCACAGGGTGCCTTAATATACAAATCGTAATGTAACCCTGCAAAAGCAGCTTAGTTCAACTCGGAATAAGCGGTGCTTTTTACCGCCTGTGGCGGCGCGTTGAACCGGAGCTTCCGACTTTTTCTCGAGCCGCCACATTAATTCTTAAATCGTTAGGCGGCTTGGCATAACGAGTCATCACAATCGGTGCTTACTTAAAGGAAAGCGCAAATATGTAAACTCATCTCGTCGTTAAAATCTGCCTGATTTTGACTTTCTTAACCGCTTGTAGCCACACACCCGTTTCTCAACCTACTGCAACCTCTACTACTATCCCAACAGACACATCTGCTCCCCCAGCCACGCCAACGAAGCCACCAACAGTTACGCCAACCCCAACCATAGAATCACCATCACTAACAGCGGAATTATTGATCGATGTAAAAGTCCTTACCTATGATCCATTTGATAATATGAATAATTGGGATTGGGATAGCCAGACAGGAAAAAACACCAATGGCGTGTTTGAAATGCAAGGTAAATCTTTTTGGGCCAGTAGTTTCTCGCTCAAGCAACAACCTGCAGAGGGTGATGGCATCATGTTAAGTTTCAAATTGCAAAAAGCCAACGCTCAATCAGAATTTGTTTTTGTTACAGGCGATTGGCAGACAGACAGTTTCAGACAATTCGGGATATACAATGGCAAAAGACCGCAATCCGATTTGTTTCAGGGTGAGAATGGGCTTGGTGGAAATAATCTACACGGGAATCTGACTTTACAGGCTGATACTTGGTACAATCTCCTTATGGCAATTGGTAAGAATGGAGAATTTTTAGCGGTAATGTGGGATCCCAATAGTGAAGGTCATCGCGCTCCTTCCACGAGATCTCCGAGTTCTCAAAGAACTCGGAGATCTGTATCGGACTAATTTCTGGCGCTCGCCCCGGCCCAGTACGCCCAGCCAATCGAGCATGCCCGTCAGCGGTTGCGAGAGCTGGAGGGCAAGTAATCCGTTCAGAAATCCTGTTGGTCTGAAAGTAATCAAAGGAAGGCAAATATGAGCAGTTCTTTCGTCAATTGGTTTGGCAGATCGAAGAAGCAAGTCTCGCATCCGGAACCGGAACAGAATCCGCCCGCCGCGCCAAAGCCAGCCCCGAGGGTAGATCACCAGCCCGGCGCTCCCTACAAAAAAGGTGATTCCTTCCACGAGATCTCCGAGTTCTTTGAGAACTCGGAGATCTGGCTCGGACTAATTTCTGGCGCTTGCTCCTGCCTGGTACGCCCAGCAAATCGAGCATGCCCGTCAGCGGATACGGGAGCTGAAGAGCAAGTAGTCCGTTATAACGCATAAAATAGACTCCGATTAGTTATGTAAATACGAGGGTATAATTCGGGGAGCTATGGGGGAGCAAACCGGGTGCGTGGGTTGGGCTATCGCCTGGTTACAAAGCCTTTGGCAAAGTAAAGGATAAAGGGAGGCAAATACGAGCAATTTTTTCGGCAATTGGTTTGGCAAATCGAAGAAGAAGGTCTCAAAACCGGAACCGGGACAAAAGCCGCGCGCCACGCCAAAGCCAACTATGGAGACAGATCACCAGCCCGGCGTACCCTACAAAAAAGGTGATTTCATCGGTCAGAAGTATGAGGTCTATGGAGTCCTCGGGGTGGGCGGCTTCGGCATCGTGTACCTGGTCTATTCGATTGATTCGCAGGGAACGGGGGCGGTGTATGCCCTGAAGACCTTCCGCGATGAATATCTTGCAGATCAGAAAGAAAGAAAACGCTTCCATCAGGAAGCCAGCGTTTGGGTAGAGTTGGGACGCCACCCCTATCTGGTACGCGCTAATTTCGTGCTAGAAGTGACGGGCCGGCTCTACATCGGTATGGAATACATCGCCCCAAATGAGCAGGGGTTGAATTCGCTGGAGGGCTACCTGCAGCAGCGGCCACCCGACCTGGCGCAGAGCCTGCGTTGGGCGATCCAGGTCTGTCACGGAATGGAATACGCCTGCTCCAAAGGTGTGCGCGCCCACCGCGACCTCAAACCTGCCAATATCCTGATCAGCTAGGACGGAACGGTCAAGATCAGCGACTTTGGCCTGGCAGGTGTGCTGGACGCGTCATCAGAAAAACCCGGGATCCGCTTGAGCATCCAGCAGGGGAGAATTGGCTTATCCGGCCAGACGATGGAAGGGGTCGGCTTCGGCACCCCCACCCACATGCCCCCGGAACAGTTTGAAAATGCTGCCGGGTGCGATGAGAGAAGCGATATCTACAGCTTTGGGATTATGCTGTACCAGATGGCGGCGAGCGGGCGGCTACCCTTCCTGGCACCGTTGCCCAGGGATGGTTCAGAGCAGGCCATGGCGGGCTTCTGGCGGGCGATGCAGCGGCTGCAGCGCAAAGCTCCCGTGCCGCGCCTGGATTCGCCCCTGTTTCCCATCCTGCAGCGCTGCCTGGAGAAGGAGCCGGGTAAGAGATATCAAAATTTCAGCGAGCTACAGAAAGATCTGGAACCACTCCTCAGACATGAGACTGGGGAAACGATCAGGCCGCCTCAGTTGAGGGAACTTGAGGGCTGGGAATGGAACAACAAAGGCCTCAGCCTCAACAGCCTGGGCCGTTACGAAGAGGCCATCCGCTGCTCCGATCGGGCCCTGGAACTTGACCCGCGCCTTTCAGAAGCCTGGAACAACAAAGGCAACAGCCTCGACAGGCTAGGCCGCCATGAAGAGGCCATCCGCTGCTACGACCAGGCCCTGGAAATTGACCCGCACCATGTAAATGCCTGGGACAACAAAGGTAGCAGCCTCAACAGCCTGGGCCGCCACGAAAAGTCCATCCGCTGTCTTGACAAAGCCCTGGAACTTGACCCGCACCAAGTAGCTGCCTGGATCAACAAAGGCAACAGCCTCTACAGCCTGGGCCGTTACGAAGAGGCCATCCGCTGCTACGACCAGGCCCTGGAACTTGACCCGCGCCATGTAGCTGCCTGGAATAACAAAGGCAGCAGCCTCAACAGCCTGGGCCGCCATGAAGAGGCCATCCGCTGCTACGACAAAACCCTGGAACTTGACCCGCGCTTTGTAGGTGCCTGGTACAACAAAGGCAACAGCCTCAACAGCCTGGGCCGTTACGAAGAGGCCATCCGATGCTACGACCAGGCCCTGGAACTTGACCCGCGTGATGTAATGGCCTGGTACAACAAAAGCAGCAGCCTCTACAGCCTGGGCCACCATGAAGAAGCCATCCGCTGTCTTGACAAGGTCCTGGAGCTTGATCCGCGCCTTGCAGCTGCCTGGAACAACAAAGGCAACAGACTCGACGCCCTGGGCCGCAAAGAAGAGGCCATCCGCTGCTACGACAAAGCCCTGGAACTTGACCCGCGTGATGCAAGTGCCTGGCGCAACAAGGCGTTAACCGAGGAAAAACTCGGCCGGAGGCAGGAGGCGGCGTGCTCCTACCGGCAGTTTCTCGGTGTCGCCTCACCCCAGGACACGCAGCGAATCGAGCATGCTCGCCAGCGGGTGCGGGAGCTGGAGGGCAAGTAATCCGTTCAGAAATCCTGTCCATCTGAGGAGAAAATCATGAAAGAATTATCCATCGGTGCAAATCTGGTTTGGCAACTCGCTGCCGGGGAAGCGGCAGCAGCCCAACATCCGTTTATCGAATCCGACCACCTGCTGATCGGCATCTGCAGCCTGGAGAAAGTCCTGCATGGCGCCGAAGATGCCGATTTGGGCGCGCACTCGCGGGAGTCTCTGCAAGCCGAATATAATGCGCTTGAGGACATCCTGCGCGGCTTCGAGCTGGATTCGACCCAGGTGCGCCGCTGCCTGCGCCGCAAGCTGGGCAAGGGGATTAGCCAGTGTACAGAGAAGGTCATCCATCGCAGCCCGGCGTGTAAGCAGGTCTTCGAAAGCGCCAGGGCTCTGGCAACTGCCGCGGGGGAGATGACGTGCATCCATCTTCTGGCAGCAATATTGGAGCAACCAGGTAAGGGCATCTCTTCCGTATTGGATGAGGCCGGCGTCAAGCTAGAGGACTTACGGGCGTGAGCACTCGCCTGCGCCGGTGAGAAACTGGCGGTGGATGAAGAACCCCTGAAAGTCCACCCCGGCGAGCACAAGCTGGCCCAGAAGGGCACACACTATCTAGACCGCTATGGTCGCGACCTCACGCAAGAAGCCCGCCAGGATAAACTCGGCCCGTTCATCGGTCGCCGCCAGGAATTGTTGCAGGTAATCCAGACCCTGGCGCGCCGTTCCAAGAACAATCCAGTCCTGGTAGGCGAGGCCGGTGTGGGCAAGACGGCCATCGTGGAGGCGCTGGCGGTGCGCGTCGTCCAGGGGGAAGACGCGCAAGTCCTGGCCGGCAAGCGCATCATCGAGCTGAACATGGGTGCCCTGACCGGCGGGACAAAATACCGCGGTGAATTTGAGGAGCGGCTGACCCGCATCCTTGATGAAGCGTGCGCGAACCCCGATGTGATCCTCTTCATAGACGAAATTCACACCGTTGTGGGCGCCGGCCGGGCCGAGGGCAGCATGGACGCCGCCAACCTGATGAAACCGGCCCTGGCGCGTGGCGACCTGCGCTGCATCGGCGCCACAACCATCGCTGAATACCGCCGTTTCATCGAATCGGACTCGGCGCTGGAACGGCGTTTCGAGAAGATCATCGTCAACGAACCCAGCCCGCAGGAAGCATTGGAAATTCTCAAGGGTCTGCGGCAAAAATGGGAAGAACACCACCAGGTGCGTATCACCGACCAAGCCCTGCAAGCAGCAGTGGAGTTCTCCATTCGCTTCGATGGCGACCATCAGTTGCCCGATAAGGCGATAGACCTGGTAGATAAGGCCGGGGCGCGCACCCGGGTACCCATCCTCAGTATGCGCTCAGATGGCAAGAAAGATGTTGCGGTGGATGCTGCTAAACCCATTGAGACGGGCGCTGAAGTCAACGGGATGACCATCGCCCAGGTGCTGGCTGAGAAGATCGGTGTGCCCCTGGAAGTGATCACCGGTCATCTGGAAGGAATGAACCAATCCCGACTGCTCGAGCTGGAGGCATTCTTGAAAAAGAAGGTGATCGGTCAGGATGAGGCTATTGAGCGCGTCTGCCAGCGGTTGCTCATGGCGCATGCCGGCCTGGTAAGGCGGCAGGGACCGCTGGCGGTCTTCCTGTTCCTTGGCCCGACAGGCATCGGGAAGACGGAGGTAGCCCGCTCGCTGGCCGAGTTCCTCTTTGGTAACGCTTCCGAGATGATCCGGCTGGACATGTCCGAGTACATGGAGGAGCATAGCGTTGCCAAGCTGATCGGCTCGCCTCCCGGTTACGTTGGCCACGAAGCGGAGGGACAGCTCACCGGCAGGCTGCGCACGAAACCCTACTCGGTCGTGCTGCTCGATGAGATCGAGAAAGCCCACCCGCGGGTTTTCGACATGTTCCTGCAAGTATTCGACGAAGGTCGCCTGACCGATGCGAAGGGCCGCACTGCGGATGCCAGAAATGCCATCTTCGTGATGACCTCCAACATCTCCGCCGATAAACACATGCCGCTTGGTTTCTTAGCCTCAGAGCAGACTGGTGATGCGGCGCTACAGGAGGTCGGAAAGTTCTTCCGGGCCGAATTTATCAATCGCATTGATGAACAAATTGTTTTCCGCTCGCTGGATGAGGGTGACGTCAGAATTATATTGAAGCCGATGTTGGAGGACATCAACCAGAACCTTCAAAAGCAGGTTCAAGTCACCCTTCAGGTGAAGGAAGAGGCAGAAAAGTTCCTGGCGCATGCGGGTTACAGTCCGCAGTATGGCGTCAGGGAACTGCGCCGAACCGTAGAACGGCTTATCCAGGCGCCGCTGAGCCAACTGATCCTGAGCGGGGAAATCAAGAAGTACAAGAACTGGCAGGTTATTTGCAGCGGCGAAGTTCTTTCGATCGTCCCGCGTGAACGAGAGACTGGGTGAAAGAGGGTTCGAGCGGCAGGGTATGATTTCACTCATACTGCGATAATTAGTTTTTGGCTAATTACTTTCTGGTGCAAATCATGGACTATAAACACGGTTGCTATGTCGCTTATGTCGAGCTATTCGATGATGTGATATCGCCATGCCAATAATATCTTAATTTTGGTTCATTGGGAATTCCCGTGGTAGGGGCGGGTCTATGCGGAAAATATCGCCATTTGTGGTCAAAAAAACCGACCCGCCCCTACAAATGCCGATTAATCACGGCGAATCCCAGAGAGCCTTAATTTTCCTGCTGCAATGCAATTCGGATATCGGGTATAATCTAAATATGGGTGAGGGTATAAAAGCAATTGGTATAATGATTAATATTTTCGACGAGAAACTGGCAGTTTTTTGTCAATATCACCACATCAGTCATTTAGCCTTATTCGGGTCGGTTTTACGGGATGATTTTCAAGCCAATAGCGATGTGGATGTGTTGGTTGTCTTTGAGCCAAGTGCCAGAGTCGGTTTCCTTGCTTTAGGCCAGATGAAACGCGAGCTGGAAGATATCTTCCAACGCCGGGTTGATCTGGTACCGCAGGACGGTTTGAAACCCATCATCCGGGATGAAATACTTGCCAGTGCTAAAGAAATCTATGCGGCATGAAAAGCTTTACCTCACGGATATTCTCGAAGCCGCAGATGCGATCGAACGCTTCATTTCGGGTCTATCCAAAGCCGAGTTTATTAATGATGAACTCTACCAAAGCGCAGTGCTCCAAAAACTGATCGTCATTGGCGAGGCGGCTGCTAAATTGCCAAAAAAGCTTCAAGTCGAGCATGATGAGATAAATTATCTGACGGTTGATAGGTGTTATCTACCGTCAGATAAAGCGACATGATTTTGTCAATAACTTTCGAATTGATTACCTACTTCAGAAACCGTATACCCACCAGAATCCCCAGCAAAGATATCAACGCGCTGGCACAGGTGGCTCCTCCTGGGACGGAAGTAGTGGTAGTGGCAGTGATTGGAGTGGGTTGAGAAGCTGAAATTCCAGGAGTAAGAATCACTTTCACGGGCGTCGCATCAGACTTGATGGGAGAAGGGATCTGTACCGGAGCGGTCGTCTGCCCTGCCGGGACGACCTCATAAGCCACCCCATCCGAGATGGCGATCACCTGCGAACCCAGGGCAAAGGCATCGCCAAGCTGGGGTCTGGCAGCTACCAGGGAAAAATAATCATTTGAGAGGAAAGATACTTTAACGGTCTGCATGGTCTGCGGGTCGAAGGCTGTATCTGTCCAGATGCCATTGTTATATACAAAGGTGCGGGAACCCACGCTGCGCACGACATTGGCGGCCTCGACCGGCGGGGCAGCCACCTCGTTGGCCTGTTCCATACCTCCCTGGTCGGCAGCCTTCTGCACGGCTTCCTGCCCTGAAGAAGGAGCTGTCGGCATGGACTGCATCTGGGTAAATTGGTCGGCGGCAATGCGTTCCTGTTCGGCGGCGCCCAGCGGCTGCGGCTCGGTCACCAGGTAGGAGGTGTAAGGGGTGATGATGCCATAGCGAATGCTCAGCTTTACGATCTGGTCAATGGTTTCCTGGTCGGCGCCTTCCAGACGCACGCGGTTGAGCAGGTGACCGATCTTGCGTGTAGCCCACAGGCGCGGCAGAGCTTCCAGCGGCTCACTTCCGCCGCGGCTGTCACGGCTGAAGACCTGCTCTGGGAAATGAAAGGTTTTGGTTTCCCCTTCCATTTCACCCGTCAAGGTCACGTCGGTTGTGCCGCCCTGACGGTAACGGCCTACCGCCACGATTTGCGAACCGACAAAGAGATCGGGCAGCGGGGAAGGGTAGATATCATAGGTTTTCATGTCCCCAAAATCCAGGGAAAGATCGGTGAGCACCGGCGTGCTGATCTTGGCGTAAAACGCCGACAGGGTCTCATCCAGGCGCTCGCCGGGCAGTACATAAGTGGTGGTGCCGTGATGCGCCTGGGTCAGCGAGTCCAATAGGAAAGTGTCCACGTCGTAGCCCACGCCGAAGGCAAACAGGCGCAGGTTGCGAGAGAGGCTTTCTCCGACCGCGTTGTCCAAATTATCCAGGATATCCTGGCTTTCGATCACGCCTTCGGTGGGTAAGCCATCGGTCAGGAAGATCAGGTAAGTGGTGCGTTCCTTGTTGGCCAGGGAGGTCGCCTCCAGCAGGGCACGGTTGATATCTGTGCTGCCTTCAGCGCTCAGGCGGTCTACCCAGCCCAGGGCGCCCTTCACCTGGGAGATGGGTTGCATGCCTTCGTTAGCATAGGTCTCCATAGCGGTGCTGAAGGCGATGATGTTGAAGCGGTCTTCCGGGTTAAGGTGGTTCAGGATATAGCGCAGGGCGTCTTGGGCCTGAGCGATTTTGTCGCCATCCATGCTGCCGGAGCGGTCAAGCACCAGCAGGACATCCTTGGGTAGGCTGCGGGCAGCCGCATCGGGGCGGGGCGCCAGCAGGAGCATGAAGAAGCCATCATTTGCATCACTTGAACTCTCATCGCTTGGGTCGCGGTAGCTTAGCAGATGAAAAGCCTCCTGCTTGCCCAGGGAATAATACAGGGCGAAATCGGTGTCCGGCAAGACATCGCTGTCCTCATAGCCGGCGCGCACGTGGGTTTCGTCGATGAGGTCAACGGCGATCTTGTGGGAGGGTGAGTAAACTGCCCGGATGGGTGCGCTGGCCTTTATATCCAGGCTGACAGAGACGTCCTCCAGCGGCTGGGTCGAGAATTTTTCAGTGTTAAGCGGGTAAACATAGCGCACCAGGCCGTTGTCTGCGCTCAGCGTCTGAGTGTATTCCAGCTCAACGCGCCGTTCTCCGTCGGGTGGGATGGGGAAGATCCGGGCGCGCACGGCTCCCTGGTCGGCGTATTCCAGCAGGGCGGGGTCTTTCACCTTGCGAACGGTGTCTTCGTAGGTCTGGCGGGCCTTTTCGGCGTCCATAATTTCGCCTTCCACCGGCTTGCCATCCACCCACAGCTTAAAGGCGGATACCACGGCTTCATGCGGGATGGGGAAAACATAAGTGCCCTC
>Ga0315284_10012774_pt1 | contig 11959 bp, 5 predicted proteins | sample YL17G09_16_MG_FD_203696 | JGI IMG/M metagenome (GOLD analysis project Ga0315284, IMG submission 203696) | Sediment microbial communities from Yellowstone Lake, YNP, Wyoming, USA - YL17G09_16 | ecosystem: Environmental > Aquatic > Freshwater > Lake > Sediment | place: USA: Wyoming | collected...
CCACCGCCGCAGGCGCGTTGACGCCAACCGAGTCGATGGGCGTATAGCGCCAGCCGAGCAGCGCGCCTTCGCCGTCCGGATCGAGCAGGTCTTTCGGTCGCTGCTTCTCGTGAAACGCGCGCACGCGCCCAATGGCTCGCTCGAGCGCGATGCGGTCGTCGGCGCTGATTGCGTCCGCAGCGGTGCGGATCTCGGTCTCGGCGATACGCAGACTGGCCGCGTCGGCCCCGGGCCAGTCGCGCTCGCGCGAATGGGCCACGACCGCCTCGTCGCCGCGCTCGCGGACCTCGGCGACGATGCGGCGCACGCTCTCCTCCGCGGCCGAGTCGGCACCGCGCCGCGCTGGGGCAATGGCCTCCGCGACCACGTCAAGTGAAGTGTCTTTCGTCGTGAAAACGCGCACGGTCCGGGTCCTCGGGAATCGCGACCGATCGGGCATGTAGGGGCACGGCGTGGAAGCTGTCTCACAATGCCCGGAAAACGGGTCGGGGTGGAACCCGACCCCTACGATTCACTCACGGCCGTAGGGGTCGGTCTCCCTGCTTCGCGGGCTTCGTAGCCCAGCTTCGCAGGGCGAAGTAGCCTGGCCGACCCGCCATCTGCGATTATGGGACAACCACCCTACCGTGCCCCTACAAGGCAATCATCAGCCAAAGCCGCGCGGATCGCGCGAGCTAAATCGTCGGCAGCTCGGCCAAAGCCGCGTCGATCCTCTCCTGCGGCAGCTCGAAGTCCACGAGCCGCCCGGCCAGATAGTCGTCGTAGGCGGCCATGTCGAAATGACCGTGGCCGCTCAGGTTGAACAATATCACGCGCTTCTCGCCAGCCTCCTTGGCCGCCAGCGCTTCATCAATGGCGGCTTTAATCGCGTGCGCGGTCTCGGGGGCCGGGATAATGCCCTCCGTGCGCGCGAACGTGACCGCCGCCTCGAAGCAGGGATTCTGGTGGTAGGCGACGGCCTCCATGTACCTCTCGCGTACAAGGAGGCTCACCAGCGGCGAGTCGCCGTGGTAGCGCAGACCTCCGGCGTGAATGCCTTCCGGGATGAAGGTGTGGCCGAGGGTGTACATCACGAGCAGCGGCGTCATTCCGACGACATCGCCGAGGTCATAGCGATACTGCCCCTTGGTCAGCGTCGGGCACGCCGCGGGCTCGACGGCCACCGCGCGCACCTTGTTGCCGCTGAACTTGTCCGCCATGAACGGGAAGCTGATGCCGGAGAAGTTGCTTCCGCCGCCGCAGCAACCGATCACCACGTCGGGGTAATCGCCTGCGATTTCCAACTGCTTCTTGCATTCGAGCCCGACGATGGTCTGATGCAGGCACACGTGGTTGAGCACGCTGCCCAGCGCATAACGCGCATCCTCGTCCCGCACCGCATCCTCCACCGCCTCACTGATCGCGATGCCGAGACTGCCCGGGCTGTTGGGATCCTGCGCCAGGATCGTGCGGCCCGCGTTGGTCTTGTCGCTCGGGCTCGCGATGACCTTTGCGCCCCAGACCTCCATCATCGAGCGCCGGTACGGCTTCTGGTCGTAGCTGACCTTGACCATGTACACGGTGCAGTCGAGGCCAAAGCGCTGGCACGCGAACGCAAGCGCGCTCCCCCACTGCCCCGCTCCGGTCTCCGTGGCGAGGCGCTTGACGCCCTGCGCCTTGTTGTAGTACGCCTGGGGGATCGCGGTGTTCGGCTTGTGGCTGCCCGGGGGGCTCACGCCCTCGTACTTGTAATAGATCTTGGCCGGCGTGCCGAGCTCCTTCTCCAAGCGATGCGCGCGGTAGAGCGGAGTCGGACGGTAGAGCCGATAGGCATCGCGCACCTCGTCGGGGATATCAATCCAGCGCTCGGTGCTGACCTCCTGCTTGATCAACTCCATGGGAAAGATCGGCGCCAGCAGCTCGGGGCCGATGGGCTGATGCGTGCCCGGGTGCAGCGGCGGGGGCAGCGGTTTCGGCAGGTCCGCCTGGATGTTGTACCACTGCCGGGGGATCTCTTTCTCAGGCAACAGAATCTTGGTCTCTGACATGGATGATACCTCCTTGCGGCGTTCGCCGCGCATTATACGCCATCCGGGATTCCCCGGCTAACGCGCTCACCACATTCGGCGCGAGTCGGCGCCACCCCATCGCGGTAGCGTCGCGCCTCGGTGCGGGCCAATTCTTGACGCCGGCGACGGTACCCACGTGCGAATTCGGATCGTGCGCGCACGATGTCTGCCGGTCGTGGACAACCTGGGCTACAGCGTCTCCCTCCAGACCGCTCCTTCGCCCAGGAAGGTCTCAATCTCCTTGTACAAGGCCTCGCTGGCGGCCACCGCATATCCGCGAGGCAAGGCAAGATTCGTCTCGGACTTCTCGTCCAGCAGGTGCAGAAGGACCGGATTGTCGCCTCGGTGGCGGCGCAGAAGCTGTTTGAGCTCCTGGAGCAGATCGGTTTCGGCTTGCGCGGCCGGCAGGCGAATGTGGACGCGCTCGCGCGGTGTCGGCCGCGGCGTGGGTGTTGCCGGCGGCGCGGGGGCGGCGTTCTTCGCGCGATTCGCATGATTTGCGTGGTTCGCATGATTGCTTCCGCCCCGCGAGCGCCGCGGGGTCGCGGCATGCAGCGCCTTCACCGCTTCCGCGTCATCCAGCAACGCCACCTCGAACGCAACCATGCGCGCCATGGCCCCTTTGCCCTCGGCTTGATCCCCGCCGCGGCGGCTCCGTTCAACCTTCCCGCGCACGAGCGCGATGGCGCCGGCAGCCACCTCCCCGCCGCAGCGTTCGTAGGCGTCGGGGAATACCGTTACCTCAACGCTCCCAGTCATGTCCTCCAGCGCCAGGAACATCATCGGCCGACCGCTGCGCGCGGTGTAGCGGCGGCAGCCGTTCACCAGCCCGCCGATGATGACGTCCGAGCCCTCCTCCAATTCGCTCACGTCACAGGCCCGGGCCGTGACGTGTTGCCGCAACTCTTCCGCCAGCGACGAGAGCGGGTGATCGGATACAAACAGCCCCAGGTATTCCTTCTCCAGCGCAAGGAGCTCGTCCTGGTTGAACTCAGGAGCAGTGGGCAGGGACCATCGCACCTCGGCATGTTCACCCGCGTCATCTCCAAAGAGCGACACCTGGCCGGCCTGGCGGTCGCGATGGAGCTGGTGCGCCGCGTCGAGCGCTGCGCCCGCCGCCTGCACAAGCTGCCTGCGGTGGCCGGGCAGGCAGTCGAGCGCGCCGGCCTTGGCCAGGGCCTCGATCGCGGTGCGATTGACCGACGCCGAATCCACTCGCGAACACAGGTCGTAGAGATCGGTGAAGGGTGCGGATTCCCGCGCGCGGATGATACTCTCGACCGCGGATCTGCCGACGTGTTTGATCGCTGCGAGGCCGAAGCGAATGGTGCCGCCGGACACGGTGAAGCTTTCACCGCTCTCGTTGACATCGGGCGGCGAAACGCTGATGCCCATGCGCCGGCACTCCTCAATGTAGGCCGCGACCCTGTCCTTGTTGTCGCCGACGCTCGTGAGCTGAGCGGCCATGAATTCCGCGGCATAGTTCGCCTTGAGGTAGGCCGTCTGGTATGCGTTGAGGGCATAGCACGCGGCGTGCGCCTTATTGAAGCCGTAGCCGCTGAACACCGCCATGCGATCGAAGAGGTCATCCGCGACGGCCTTGGGCACCCGGTTGGCTTTGGCGCCCTCGATGAACTCCTCGCGCAGCTTCGCCATCGCCTCGTGCTTCTTCTTGCGCATCGCGTTCAGGAGCGCGTCGGCGCTTGCCATGGAGAACCCCGCCAGCTCGCGGGCAATCTGCATCACCTGCTCCTGGTACACGATGATGCCGTAGGTCTCCTGGAGTATCGGCTTCAGCTTCGGGTGTCCGTAGTTGATCTCGCGCGCGCCGTGCCGGCCCGAGATGAAGTCGCCGATGTATGCCATCGGGCCCGGGCGGTACAGCGCCACGACCGCGATAATGTCAGAGAACCGGTCCGGCCGCAGGTCCATGAGCACCTGCCGCATCCCCGAGCTCTCGAGCTGGAAGACACCTGCTGTCTCGCCCCTCGCCAGCAGGGCGTACGTCGCTGGATCGTCGAACGGGATGCGCTCGAGGTCGAGCTCCACGCCTCGGCTCTCACGGATCAACGCCAGCGCGTGCTTGATAACCGACAATGTGCGCAGTCCCAAGACGTCGAGCTTGAGCAGCCCGACATCAACCACGTCCTCCCACTTGAACTGGGTCGTGACGCCCTCGCCTTCGGTCGAGCGCTGGAGCGGAACGATGTCGGTGAGCGGGCATTCCGAGATGACCAGGCCGCCGGCGTGGGTCGATGCGTGGCGCGCCAGTCCCTCGACCGCCATTGCGGTATCGATCAGCTTGCGCACCTGGGTGTCGCCCTGGTACTCGTGGCTCAACTCGAGCACCGTGTCCAGGCTCTGGGAGATCGTCGCCGTCGGGTCAACCAGTTTGGCGATCCGGTCAACATCCGCCAGCGGTATCCTCATCGCGCGCCCGGCGTCGCGAATGGCCAGGCGCGGCCCCATGGTGCCGAATGTGATGATCTGCGCAACGCGCTCCGCGCCATAGCGCTCGATGATGTGGCGGATCACCTCGTCACGCCGGCTGTCTTCGAAATCGGAATCGATATCGGGCATGCTCAGCCGCTCGAGGTTCATCCAGCGCTCGAACGGCAGCCCGTGCTCAATGGGATCGATGTTGGTGACCCCGAGAATGTACAACACCAGGCTGCCGACCGCCGAGCCCCGGCCCGGGCCGACCAGAATGCCGTGCTCGCGCGCGAAGTGCACCGCGTCCCAACTGATAAGGATCAGCGGCGCGAGCTGCCGCTTGGCGATGATGTCCAGTTCGTTCTCGAGCCGCGCCATGATCTGTTCGCCGGCATCCGGGTAACGCTGCGGCAGTTGCTCCAAGCACAGTGCGCGCAGGTACGAGCTCTGGTCGTGCCCGTCGGGCACCTGGAAATGCGGCAGCCTGACCTCGCCCAGCGCCAGCTTCACACTGCATCGTTCGGCGATGTCGCGCGTAGCCGCCAAGGCCTCCGGGTGCTCTGAGAACAGCTCCGCCATCTCCTGCGGCGACCTGAGGTAGAACTGATCGCCGGGAAACCGCAACCGTGTCGGCGCATCCACCGTAGCGCTGGTCTGAATGCACAGCAAGACGTCGTGTGCCGCGGCGTCCTCCTGCCGCAGGTAATGGACATCATTGGTGGCGACCAGCGGAATCCCCAGCTCGCGGCCGAGCCGCACCAGTTCCGGGTTGACGCGCGCCTGCTCGGGGATGCCGTGATCCATCAGCTCGAGGTAGAAGTTCCCGGCCCCGAACATGTCGCGATAGGCGCCCGCCAGGTGGCGCGCCTCGGATTCCCGTCCCTCCAGCAGCAGCATGGGTATCTCGCCGGCGAGGCAGGCGCTCATCGCTATCAGGCCCCTGCTGCGCGCGCCGAGCAGTTCCCTATCCACCCGTGGCTTGTAGTAGAACCCTTCGAGGTGGCTCGCGCTCACAAGCCCGATCAGGTTGCGATAGCCTTCATCGTCGGAGGCCAGCAGCACGAGGTGCCCGAGGTTGCTGTCGGACTTGCCCTCGCGGTCACGCCGCGTGCGGGGCGCAACATAGACCTCGCAGCCAATGATCGGGCGCAGGCGGTGCTTCTGGCAGGCGCGGTAGAACTGGATGGTTCCATACATGACGCCGTGGTCGGTCATGGCGATGGAATCCATCCCCAACTGCGCCGCGCGTCCTGCCAGCTCCTCGATACGGCAGGCGCCGTCGAGCAGGCTGAACTCGGTATGCACGTGCAGATGTGCGAAGGACGCTTGGCTCATGCGGATCAGCGACTCCCCCAGGCGGCGGGACTCATGTTAGCACAGGGGGAAAACCGTGTAAACAACGGATACGCTGTTGAGGCCGCGCGCACCTTCCCGAGGGAGAGGCGCAGGGCGATCTGGCCCTGCTGGGGCGCGCGTGAACCCGACCATCAGGTCAGGCCGCGTGGCTTACGATTCGTGCGAATCAGCCGCGGAACTGCCGCGGTCCGGCGTCGACGACCCGCGCCTTCACAGCACCACCACGAAGGCAAGATAGGGCTCCACGTCCCGGAATCCCTTGCCAATCGGCATGCCAACGCCGACCTCGGTGACCAGTCCAAGCCGGTGCGAAACCCCCACCAACAGGCCGTCTGTGGTGAGCGCGAGATCCACGAATCCCCGCGAACCGAGGTGGATCAGCGTGACGTTGACCGTAGGCCTGAACCCGAATCGCTCATCGATCAACAAGCCGAGCTTGATCGTATAACCGCTCACGGAGGGCAGGGGCCCCTGGCGCTCGCCGAACTGGTTCAGCAGGTACGCGCTCACGAGCTCGGAGAGCTCTGAGCTGACGAGGGTCGCGCCGTAGTGGCCGGTGTCGAGCCACACCAGAGGCGGCTCGCCCAGCGCTCGCCACATCGCCCGCGCGGACTGCGGCGGGACGACAATGTCATACCGCCCTTCGATCATCAGGACGCGGCGGGGTCGGTTGAAGCCGGCATAGGCTATGGGCTCGATCACGCGCAGGCGGCGCCGCAGCTCGCTGATGGTGAGGCCGTTGCGCTCGAGCTCGGCGCGCACCCGTGCCATGATGGGGCTGGTCCACATCAGATCGGCGACCTCGCCGCCGCCGAGGATCGCGACGCCCGCGATGAACCGCTTCTCGATACCCATGGCCAGGTGCACCAGGATTCCGCCCAGGCTGATGCCCACGATGCCAATGCGATGCGGATCCACCTCGGGACGCACTTGCAACCAGTCCACGGCGACGCGCATGTCTATCATCGCCTGGCGCGCCGCTTGAATGGTGCGGTCGACATCACCGCTGATCATAAGCGCGCCGCTCTCGTGACCCAGCGGGGTGCGCAGGTAGTGATACGGAAGAAAGGGCAGGAAGCACGCGACGCCGCGATCGGCCAGATGGCCGCACAGTTTGCGCTCGACATCCGCGCCCCGAGTGCCGTAGCTGTGGAGCATGACGATCGCCGGGACTTTTCCGGTGCGGCGGGGTTGGTAGTAGAACGCCGGAACCTCGTTGTTGCACGGGTAATTCGTGCGCACGCAACTCTGATAGGTGACGGAATAGATGAGATAGCGCTCGCGGACCTCGGCGAGGCGCACCGTGAAGGTCGGCGGCGTGCGGGGATACTCGTAGAACGACAGGAGTTCTTCGGGGGTCGCGTTCTCAGGCGGGATCGCGGGCGCCGCCGCGTACGACACCCGCGTCAGCAGGAGCAACAGCATGCACAAGCCGAGCGCCAGCCCAGGTGCTGGGGGACGTGCGCGGCGGCGTAATGACATGGCGTTTCGATTCCAGGGGCGTCAATCTTCGCCGGCGCTCGCTGCGGCATGCTCCCTCGCCTTCGCCAGACGCTCCAGGCATCGTTTCCTGCCGAGGACCTCCAGCGTCTCGAAGAGGCCCGGTCCCGCGGTCCTGCCCGTGACGGCCACTCTAAGCGGGTGAATCAGCGCCGCAGCCTTCATCCCGCGCTCATCGGCCAGTTCGCGCACCGCCCGCTCGATCGATTCGACGTCGAACGTCGGCTCGGAACGAAACCGCGCGATCAACGCGTCGAGTGCGGCTGGCACGTATTCCTGCGTCAGCCACTTTTTCACCGCGGCCGGGTCGCACTCGACCTCGTCACGGAAAAAGAAGTCGGTGAGCGCAGGTAACTCCGACAGAACCTTGACGCGCTCCTGTTGGAGCGCCACGACACGCGCCGCATATTCACGCTGTTCGGGTGTCGGCTCCGCGGGCACCAGCCCCGCCCGCGCCAGGAACGGCAGCGCAAGCTCCGCGAAGGACTCGCGATCGTACGTTCGGATATAGTGCCCGTTCATCCACTCCAGCTTGGCGATGTCGAAGACGCTCGGCGCGACCCCGATCCCCTCGATGCCGAACGCCGCGATAAGCTCGTCGCGGCTCATCACCTCGCGGTCGTCGCCGGACGCCCAGCCCAGGAGCACGAGAAAGTTGAGCAGCGCCTGGGGCAGGTAGCCCTGATCGCGGTATGCGGTAACCGCGGTGGCGCCGTGGCGCTTGGAGAGTTTCGAGCGATCAGCGCCGAGCACCATTGGGAGATGCCCGAACGCGGGCGGTTCCCAGCCGAACGCTTGGTATAGCAGCACGTGGCGCGGGGTACTGGGAATCCACTCCTGGGCGCGCAAGACGTGGGTGATGTGCATCAGATGGTCATCCACCACGGAGGCAAGATGGTAGGTTGGAAAGCCGTCCGATTTGAGGATGACGAAATCGTCCAGGGTTGCGTTATCGAAAGACATCCGGGCTTTGATGCCCTCGGCCACTCGCCCGAGAACGATATCATGGTAGTGCGTTTCGCCTGGCGTCGGTACGGCAAAGCGCACGACAGGGGTGATCCCTTGAGTGTCCCTCTCCGCGCGTTCTTCGGGGGTCAAGCAGCGGCACAGACGATCGTAGCCGGGCGGTTCGCCGGGCTGCTGCTGGCGCTGGCGCATTTCGGCCAGCCGCTCGGGGCTGCAATAGCAGTAGTACGCGTGCCCGCTCTCTATGAGGCGCTGCGCGTACTCGCGATAGAGTTCGACGCGCTGGGACTGAACGTATGGCCCGTAATCCCCGCCGACGTTCGGCCCCTCGTCCCAATCAAGGCCGAGCCAGCGCAGGCCCTCGAGGATGTTCCGCTCATACTCCGGGCGACAGCGCGATTGGTCGGTGTCCTCGATGCGGAGGATGAGCTTGCCGCGGCCGTGCCGGGCGAGCAGCCAGTTGAAGATGGCGGTGCGCGCGCCGCCAACGTGGAGCAGTCCCGTGGGCGAAGGCGCGAAGCGCACGCGTACAGAGCTATCGAGAGCCATGGCGGAATGACGCGGGAAGTCTCGCCGGAACACCCTCTTTGGCGCGCCCGGCTGCGGCGCTACCAGGCGTCATCCGGAGCGCCTGGCGGCCGGGAAATCGGATTTCCGGCACCGCCCCGAACCTCGCTTGCAGGCCGATTCGGGTCACGTAGCGGGCAGCTCGGAGCGGAAACCGGCTACTTCCGAATGAACTTGCGCTTGGCCTTCTTGCGCCCCTGCTCGACCTTGCGCTCATCATAGACCCAAATGTCTGAGCCGGCAGGCCGCGAGTAGAACGCGTGGTAGGAGCTGAGGTCGGAGGCCACGACGCGGCGCGGGGTGCGCCGGACGGCGTTGACCTCGGCCCACAGCTTCATGAAATGGAGCCCCTTGCTGTGGTCGGCCATGATGCGGCACATGATGTCAAACACGGACCATGGCGTCTTGTTGGCCGGCTCGCGCAGAGCTTCGAGCTGTTTGACGCGGTCGGCGTCAAGCGCCAGCAAGGGATCCGGCTCATCCTCAGTCGCCAGATCGTAGTGATCGGGCCGGTCGGCGCGCGTGATCGAGATGATGGCGCCAGGCATGATCTTGGCCGACTTGTACCACTTGTCGAGGTCGTAAATCAGCGTACTGAACTGGTTCACCCACGCCGGAAATTCCTTGCCCTCCGCCGAGTGCATGGTCGCATAGACGAGCTGGGTCTCGGGCGGGAAGAAATCGCGGTCCGCCTCACGGATCTTCATGGTCCCCGCCTTCCAGTGATCGTACGGAAGCGGGTAGCGAATCTCTTCCGCGGCGACGTGATCCGGCGACAGCTCGATCTCATCCTCTTCGCCGAAGTCCTCGTAGCGCGGATCGTGCACCCATGTCGCCAGGCCTTCTTCAAGCCCGTCGTCCTCGAGCGCCGCGTCGGCCTCGGGATCCTCGAACTGCTCGGGATCCACCTCGCCGACCATCAATATCTCCGGGATGTCCTGGATGTGCTCGGGCGCGAAATCGGGCAGGCCCCACGTCGCCCTGCCCATGCGCATCAGGGACTCATCCTGCGCCAGCGCGTCATTGACGATATCGATCGCCAGCGGGAAACTCGGCGATGTCGGCACGATCTCGAAAATGCTGGTGACGAGATCGCCCGCCGGCACCGGCCGCTTGCGCTTCTGGAATACCGCGTGGATCTCCTCAAGGTCCGCCGGGCTGACCACGAGTTCCTCAGCCGCCGCCATCTCCTCGCCCGGCAGCAGCTCCACTTCCTCCTCCGCCGCTTCCTTGGACAGCTCGCGCAGCGCATACATGATCTTGTCGATGGCAGCGGCAAGGATCCATGCGGCGCCGGAGAGGAGGCGCAGCTTTTCCTCACCCAGGAGCTCCTCAAAGTGCGCCAGCGGGTCGAACTCCTCGCGCCGGCGCTTCCACGTCACGTAGTCCAGGATCTTGGTGGGCACGGGCACGCCCGCGGCCTCGATCACCGTCAGCGCCATGGTGATGTTCGACGCGCGCGCGCTGGGGCAGGCGTCGTCGAGTTTCCTGATGAACCGCAGCGTCTCGTCGCTGGCGAGGAAGAAGTTGCGGATCAGCATCTCCTCCTCGCTCTGATCCTCGATATCGAGCAGCCACTCCGACAAACCCCACTTGTCCTCGCCAAGGCGGAAGTACTTGCGCCGCGCGGCCATCAGGCGCGGCAGCAGCGTCAGGTACTCCTCGGGGGAGATGGGCTGCTTGGCGATAACGGCCATTTCATTCGCCAACAGCGGCAGTGGCATCGGTCGGCCGTACGAACGCAGGTGGTGCTCCAGCGCTCCCTCGAGCGGGCGCTGGATCATCTGCCGCATGGCGACGTTCCACCGCCGGTCCTGCACCGAGAAGCGCGGGCTGCCCGCCATCACCTTGCGCAGGAGTTTGGCATCCAGTTCGCCTCCCAGCACGTCCGCGGTTAGCTCGCTCACTTTGGCGGCGTGGCCGCGGTTGAGCAGCACCTCGAAGAGCTCATCGCCGAGATAGTGGTGCGCCAGGCGCTCCATCGCCTCGGAGACGCGGCGGCGAACCGGCTTGGGCTTCACTCTTGTCTTCTTAGCTTCGGACTTGGTCGAACGAGTTGGCACAGGGGTGCTCCATGGGCGCCTTATTGCGGAGAATGGGCGCAGGGCGCGGTCGGTTGGCCCAGGTTGCCCTGGAATGTTAAGTCTAACCGCTCAGGGAGGTTTGGTCAAGATCAAGCTGTGGCATGTGGGCAGCGGATGTCAACACTTAGGCGTGGTTTGACCTGCCGTTGCGGCCTGCAAATATTGCTCCGGGTTGTCCCGGCGTATGTGCTCAGCCGGCCCGACGTGTTCCCCGGGGCGATCCGGACAGGCCTGCGTGGCCCCTACCCTAGCTTCGCCAGACCCTCGTTCAACTGCCCGGCGAAGGCCGAGGCCCACTCCGGCGTGTCGGCGGGGGTAATGCCGATAAACCCCGTGCGCAGCATGATGTCTCTGGTGCGCGGGCACATGTCGGGCGAATACTTGGGCAGTTCCTTGACGTGCTCGCATGTGAACGGACAGCCTTCCTCGGTCGCCGACTTCTGCTCCAGCACGTGCTCCCAGTACCAGTACACGTGCCAGTCGCGATGCCCGTGCATGCCGCCCCCCGCGAGGCCGCCAATCCCGATGTCGGCGCCGATGACCTTGTGCGCCTGTTCGTGCGACTCGAACCGGATGCCGACCATGTACCCGCACACGCCGTCGGCATCCGCCGCTTCGACCCATCGTGCACCCGTAGGCAGCTCGATCTCGTTGCGAAGTTGCCGCCAGATCGCCCGCGTCGAGTCGTTCACCCAATCGAGCTTCCGAAGCTGGGCGAGGGCGATCGCGCCCGACATCTCGGACATGCGGTAGTTCTCGCCGCAGAAGAGCTCGCCCGGCCTGCGTTCCTTGGCATACCGGTTGGGCCGCCAGCAGGCCGCGGTGTCGTGATAGCTCTGGGCGCGGGTGTAGAGCCATTCGTCATCGGTCGTGATCATTCCGCCCTCGCCCGAAGCCATGACCTTGTACGCGTCGAAGCTGAAGCACCCGAGGTCGCCCCAAGTGCCCAGATACTTGCCCTGGTATCTCCCGCCTGCCGCCTGCGCCGTATCCTCGATCAGGTAT
>Ga0315284_10012775_pt1 | contig 11959 bp, 14 predicted proteins | sample YL17G09_16_MG_FD_203696 | JGI IMG/M metagenome (GOLD analysis project Ga0315284, IMG submission 203696) | Sediment microbial communities from Yellowstone Lake, YNP, Wyoming, USA - YL17G09_16 | ecosystem: Environmental > Aquatic > Freshwater > Lake > Sediment | place: USA: Wyoming | collected...
CCTATTACCTGATGTACCAGGGCTACACGCGCGTGGCAAACATGGAAGGCGGGATCGCCAAATGGGCGCGCAAGGGCTTCCCGGTCGAGGGCAACGCGTCCGCGGCCATCGCATCCGCCGAAACCGGTTGCTGCGGCGGCGCCGCACCGGCCAAGAATAACGGTGGCGAATCTCCGTCCGCCGCGGGAGAGAATTGCTGCGCTCCGCAACCCAAACGCGCCGGGGGCTGCTGCTGAGGCAAGGACAACCATGTCCGAACTCCCAGGCGTCACCCACAGACTTTCGGCGCATCGCCGCGGCCTTGTCGCCACCGTGCTCGGCCTTGCCGTGGTCGCCGGCGCGATCAGCTATGTCCTGATCGAGCACGACACGGCGACTGCGCCAGAGGTTCAATACGCCGCCGAAGCCGATGAGGTGCAACGGGCATTGCTGCTTGGGAAGCCCGCGGTCGTCGAGTTCGGCGCGAATGCATGCGCGAGTTGTCGCGAAATGAAACCGATCCTGGAAGCCCTCCAGCGCGAGCATGGGGAGCGCATCTCCGTGCTCAATATCGACATCCTGAAAGCGCGTGGCCATATCTCGCGCTACAAGATCCAGCTGATGCCCACGCAGGTATTCTTCGACGCACAGGGCCGCGAGATCGGGCGCAACTTGGGCAAGGTCTCTGCCGGCGAAATCCTCGCGCGGCTCGGTGTTTCGTCGCCGGAGCGCATGCCATGACGGGCCTGGAAAGCCTCGTCGCGGCGCTGATAGGCGGCCTTCTCACATCCGCCGCACCGTGCGTTCTGGCCGCGGTGCCGGTCGCTGTTGGTTACGTCGGCGGTCAGGCAACCACGCCGCGCCGCGCGTGGGCGCTGTCCTTGGCCTTTGTCGTGGGCATGAATATCACCTTGCTTGCGCTGGGACTGCTCGCCGCGCGCCTTGGCCTGCTGCTGGGGTCGCTGCCCGGTCCATGGTCCATCGCCGTCGGCGTCGCGGTCGCTGGGGCCGCTGTTTGGCTGTGGCGCTCCGCCCCCGCGTCATGCGGTCTGCATCTGCCGGCAGCCGTCGAGCGCCGGCTCGCGAAATCGGGCATCGGTGGCGCGGCCGTGCTGGGCGCGTTGATCGGCACCGTGATGAGTCCGTGCGCGACACCAGCGCTGGCCGCTGCCCTGGCGTTGGCCGGATCGGGCGCCCTGTTCGGTATGTCGATGCTCTGGGGCGCCGCGTTATTGTTGGCCTATGGGCTGGGCCACAGCGTGCTGTTGCTGCTGGCGGGTGCTATGCCCTCCGCCGCATCGGCGCTGGCTCGCCGATTCGCTCCCTTCCAAGCGTGGATCCCCGGGCGGCGCACGTTCGCGCTCGTCATGTTCGCCGCCGGCTTGTGGTGGATTGTGCAAGGACTCGACCTTTCCTAACTCTGAGACCTCAAATCATGAAAAAACTGCCCAAGCGTCGCTTCCACCTGGTGTTCTCCCTGCTGATGGGCGCGATGATGATCTTCCTCATGACCTTCGTCATCACGATGGTCAATGTCGGCGTGGTACCGGATTTCCTCGCGCGCTGGGCGCGTGCGTTCCTGATCGCCTACGTCGTCGGCGTGCCGGTCATCTATTTCCTGGCGCCCACCGCGCGCAAGTTGACGACGAGGTTCGTCGAAATCCCGTGATGCGACCTCGAGACCGACGACCATTAGCGCGCCAACGATGACGATGGAATTCCATGTGGAGTCGCGCCGCGTCGATGCGCATGGAAGCCTCGCCCGTTGAAAGGACGCCGAGATTGCTCTTGATACCGATCTCGCCGGGAATCGGGACGCGTTCAACCCGGCCGAGCTGCTGCTCGCAGCGCTGTCGGCCTGCATGATCAAGGGGATCGAGCGCGTGACGCCGATCCTCAAGTTCTCGCTGCGCGGCGTCGACGTGCGCATGCACGGCGTGCGGCAGGATATCCCGCCGAGAATGGAGTCGATCAGCTACGAGATCCTCGTCGACACCGATGAACCGGATCGGCACCTCGACCTGTTGCATTACAACGTCAAGCAGTACGGCACGGTTTTCAATACGGTCGTGCCGGGGACGGTGCTCAGCGGCGCGCTGCGGCGTAGGGAGGCGCAGAAGTGAACGGCGAAGCATTGATCCTCGTCAGAGCACGCATTCTGCGAACGCGCAAACTGGATTTGGACGCAGGAGGGCCGGTTATGGCGTCCAGGACAGGGGTGGTGCATGACGGCTGCCGAGTGAACCCTGCGAGCCTTCCGAGGACATGAGCACGTTCCTGCACCTGATGAACGGCGGGGCCGGCAACCTGGCCGCCTACCTCGCGGCCCATGTGCTGCTGTGCCTGCTGCCGGCATTCTTCATTGCGGGCGGCATGGCCGCGCTGATCCCCAAGGCCAGCATCACGCGGTTGTTGGGCCGCAGTGCGCCCTACCGCGTGTCCTACCCGGCCGCGGCGGCGGCCGGCTCGCTGCTGGCGGTGTGCTCCTGCACCATCGTGCCGCTGTTCGCCGGCGTCTACAAGAAAGGTGCCGGGCTGGGGCCGGCGATCACCTTCCTGTTCTTCGCGCCGGCCGGCAACGTGCTGGCCCTCGCCTACACCGGCAGCATCCTCGGAGCGGAGTTCGCGTTCGCGCGCCTGTTGCTGTGCCTGCTGTTCGGCATCGGCATCGGCATGCTGATGGCCATGCTGTTCTGGCGCGACGACGCCAGTCACGACCAACAGACCGATGCCTTGTTCGCCGAACAGGCGAGCATCGGCCCGGCCGCCACCGGCGTGCTGCTGTCGCTGGTGGCGGTGTTGATCGCCGGCACGCTCAAGGTTTCGCTGCTGACGGCCACCGTCGGCGCGGTCACCCTGCCACTGCCGTGGGCAGAGGCCTGGCAGGCCACGCTGTTCCAGTGGGTGCCCTTCGACGCAGCCAAGGGCGAGGAAGGTGTGAGCGTGCAGGGCTCGCTGCTGATCGTGCTGCTGTTGCTGATCGGCCTTTCCGCCTGGAAGGGACTGGAAAACATCGTCGAGGGCGCGAATCGCTGGACCTGGATCGCATTGGGTCTGACTGCCGCGACGCTGCTCATCGCGGCGATGCGGCTGACGCCGCGCGCTGACGGTCTGGAGTTCGCGCTCACCGGGCGTGTGCTGGCGGTCGGCCTGGCGCTATGGGCCGTGCTGCACCATGCACGCCGCCTCGAGGCCGACGCCTGGCGGGCCTGGCTGTGGGAATCCTGGCGCTTCGTCAAGCAGATCTTCGTGCTGCTGGTGGTGGGCGTATTCGTCGTGGGCGTCATCCGACAGTTGATCCAGCCCGAGTGGATCCAGAACCTTGCCGGCAGTAACACCCTGCTGGCCAACGCGGTGGCCGTGGCGTTCGGCGTGTTCATGTACTTCCCGACTCTGGTGGAGGTACCTGTCGCGCGCATGTTCCTCGACTTGGGCATGCACCGCGGGCCGCTATTGGCCTACCTGATGGCCGACCCGGAACTGAGCCTGCAAAGCATCCTGATGGTGGCCGCCGTGATCGGCAGACCCAAGACCTTCACCTACGTCGGCCTGGTGGCGGTGTTCAGCACCGTGGCCGGACTGCTGTACGGCGCCTGGGTGGATGGCGTGAACCCGGCTTGGATCGCCATCGGGCTGGCCGCCTTCCTGGGTTCGCTGGCGGCACTGCTCGCCTGGACGCTGGCGCGCCGGTCGGCCCCGACTCAAGCCTGACCATTCTCGACAAGGAGACCAATGATGAAGACGGTGAAGATTCTTGGATCGGGATGCGCCAACTGCAAGAAGCTCGAAGCAGTCGCGCGTGAAGCGGCGATCAGCGCCGGCATCGAGGCCGAGTTCGTCAAGGTGACCGACATGAAGGCCATCATGGCTTACGACCTGCTCGCCACACCGGGCCTGGTGATCGATGAGAAGCTGGTCAGCAGTGGGCGCATCCCCACGCAGGCCGAGATCCGGCAATGGATGGCGGCTTGATGCAGCGCTGGCCCGAGGTGACCCCAGCCTACGGGAGTTCCGCATGAACAAGACTGCCATTCTCGCGTTGGACCTCTCGCCGGCGGCCGAGCCCTTGCTCGAGTGTGCCGCCGAGTTGCGCCGCTGGGGCGTGGGTCGGCTCGTGATCGTCCACGTCGTTCGCATGGGCTATGGCCAAGCACCCGGGGATCGGGCACTGCAAGAGATCGCCGAATGGCTGGAGGGGCGCGCAGATCGCTTGCGTGGCGCCGACCTGCGCGTCGAGGTCAAGGTTCGCGCCGCCGGCTCGCCGGCCGACGGGATCCTCGCGGTAAGCAACGAGGCCAAGGCTGACCTGATCGCTCTCGGCTCGCGCAGCCACAACTTGGCCAGTCGACTCTTCCTCGGCAGCGTCGCGTCCGACATGGTCCGCAGGACGCAGGTGCCGCTGCTGCTGGAATGGCTCGAACCCACCGGTGACGGCGCCACGAGAGGCTGCGCAGCGGTTTGCGCCGTTACCTTGCGTCATGTCCTGCTCGCCACCGACCTGTCGAAGCATGCAGGTTCTGCGGAGAGCGCTGCCGTTGCATTGGCATCCGATGCACAGCGTGTCGATTGCCTGGCCGTGCTGACGGCGGATGCAATCGACGCCACACCCGCCTTACCGCTGATGGCCCGGGCAGCGCTGGACGCACTTGTCGCACGGATCGATGCAGCCGGCGGTCACGGCGAAGCCCTGGTGCTCGAAGGTGATCCCCATGAAGTGATTGCCCGCGTGGCGCAAGAGCGCGATTGTTCGCTGATCATCTGCGGCAAGCATGGCCAACACTGGGTGCAGAGCATGGTGATCGGTAGCACCGCGTTGCGCCTTTGCGAGATGGCGGGACGGCCCGTCCTGCTGGTGCCACTGCGTCAGGGAACGTGAGCAGGTATCTCCAGAAACCATCACAGGACCTCGGCCGGATCACGGCCATCGATCCACCGCAGGAGATGAAGCATGAATACTCGTCAAGTCGTTCTCTGCCATCCGGTACGTACCGCCATCGGCACTTACAACGGCAGCCTCAAGGACATCGCCGCCCCGGCCTTGGGCGCCGTCGTCATTCGTGCAACGATGAAGCGCGCCCAACTCGCCGCCGATAAGGTCGAATCACTGGTGATGGGCAACGTGATTCAAGCCGGGGTCAAGATGAACCCGGCGCGGCAGGCCGGCATCGGCAGTGGCCTACCCGTTGCGGTACCCGCGCTGACGGTCAATCGTGTCTGCGGGTCGGGTGCGCAAGGCATCGCCTCCGCGGCACAGGAAATCTGGGCGGGATTCATCTCATGCGCCATCGGCGGCGGAATGGAGAACATGGATCGTGCCCCGTACCTCATGCCGGAGGCCCGCTGGGGTGCACGCATGGGCGACATCACCGTCTACGACGCGATGCTCTTTGATGGGCTGAACGACGCGTTCTCGGATAAGCATTCGGGCTGGCATACGGAGGATCTGGTCGCGAAGAACGGTATCAGCCGGGACGATCAGGATCGCTGGGCGCTGCGGTCGCAACAACGCTTCTCTGCCGCCCAGGCGGCGGGCAAGTTCGCCGCAGAGATCGTGGCCATCGAGGTGCCCGGTCGCAAGGGACCGACGATCTTCGACAAGGACGAGCACAACCGCCCGGATACCACGGCGGAGAGCCTCGCCAAACTCAAGCCTGCATTCCGCAAGGACGGAACCATCACGGCCGGTAACGCACCAGGTCTCAATACGGCCGCGGCGGCGATGATTGTCGCCGAACGCATCTGGGCCGAGAAGAACGGCTTGCAGCCCATGGCGCGACTGGTGTCCTATGGCATCGGTGCGGTCGAACCCGGCTTTTTCGGCCTCGGCCCGGTGCCCGCCGTGCGCCAAGCGTTGGCGCGCGCCGGTTGGAAGGTCGGCGATGTCGAGCGTGTCGAGATCAACGAAGCCTTCGCGGCGATTGCGCTGGCCTGCCTAGGCGAACTGGGATTCCCCGAGGACGTGGTGAACGTGGAGGGTGGTGCCATCGCGCACGGCCATCCGATTGGCGCCAGCGGTGCAGTGCTGGCAACACGGCTGATGCACTCGATGCGGCGCGATGGCTTGAAGCGTGGTGTCGTCACCTTGTGCATCGGCGGTGGGCAAGGCATCGCATTGGCGTTGGAAAGCCTATAGTGACCCGGCAATCCCGCCGTCGTAATCAGGACGGCGGTGCATTGCTTTGAGTTGGCCCAGCGCTCCTGCTCGAACGGTCCAAGTATCCCAATTTGAACGAGGAACCCAATCATGGACGACGACCGTGACATTCTTGAGCGAGCCCTCCAATTCCACGGCCACCGCTGCTGGGCCAGCGTGGCCGGCGTGCGTGCCGGGCTGGCCGCACTGCGCGAACTGGGCGTCAAGCGTTCCGGTGGCCGGCAGTTGCATGCCTTCATCGAAATCGGCGAAGACCACGGTGGCATGTGCTTCGGCGACGGGGTTCAGTACGCCACCGGCTGCACGCTGGGCAAGGGCAACATGGAGAAGACGCCGTACGGGAAGCTGGCGCTCACCCTTATCGAGCGGACCACCAATCGTGCAATACGAATTAGCTACAAGCCAACGCTGCAAAAGCGCATCGGTGAATCTGCTTTCATGGTCAAGCGCGGTCAGGGAATCGAACCCGACGACATCCCCGAATCGGAGCAGTTGGAACTGGTCGACCTGATGTGGAACGCACCAGAATCCGACGTGCTCACCATCGACAAGATCTTCCAGTTCGAACGCGACTGGATGCCCGAGATCATGGGCTTCGTGCCCTGCGCCGCCTGCCATGAACTCACCGCCCGCGCCTATCTGCGCGTGGTGGGTGACAAGCATGTGTGCATTCCGTGTTCGGGCTACGAGCGTTGAGCCGTCCACGCGAGTAACTGAATCATGCTGGAACAACCGTGAGTGACGACCACGACCATCATGTAGCCAGTTCCGGCTGGACGCTGCTCGTCGCCATCGGGTTGACGCTCGGCTTTGCCGTTGTCGAGGCGTTAGCCGGTTGGTGGTCCGGCTCGCTCGCGCTGGCGAGCGATGCGGGGCACATGTTCACCGACGGTGGTGCATTGGCACTGGCGGGCGCTGCGGCGTGGCTTGCCAAACGCCCCCAATCGAATCGTCACACCTACGGCTTTGCCCGGGCGGAGATTCTTGCCGCCTTGCTGAATGCATTTTTCATGCTCGCCGTCATCGCCGCCATCACGGTGAGTGCAATCGAACGCCTGCGTTCTCCGGGTCCCATCGCCGGGGAGGCGGTTACCGTCGTGGCCGTCATCGGGCTGATGGTGAATCTTGCGGTTGCCTGGGTGCTTTCCCGGGGCGAGCGCAACCTAAACACGCGCGGCGCCATGGTACATGTGCTTGGCGATTTGCTTGGGTCGGTGGCTGCATTGATCGCCGGGGTGGTGGTGACGTATACCGGCTGGACACCCATCGATCCCATCCTCTCGATGGCAATCGCCGCGTTGATCCTCGTTTCCAGCGTGCGGCTGTTGCGCGAAGCGCTTCACGCGCTGATGGAAGGTACCCCATTGCACCTACCCATCGAAGAGATCGGACGTGCGCTCGCCGCGTACCCGGGCGTAAAGGCCGTGCACGACCTGCACGTTTGGACGATTTCTTCGGACATGATCTCGCTGAGCGCCCACGTCGTAATTGAGGACATGGCGCAGTGGGGAGAACTGCTCGCCGATCTCGGTGCGCTGCTGCAGCGTTACGGCATTAACCACTTCACGCTGCAGCCCGAGCCGACAATTCGGAAGGTGTACTGGCGGAACCGGGATACCGCGGCGCCCGCTGTACCCATACGATAGCGAAGTGCCCATCGCTGTGAGTGCGGACGCTAGGGGATCGCCGAGGGAAGACTAAATTCGGTCAATCGATTCCGGGCCCCGATAAGCAGCAATCTTCAAGGCTGATCGGGCATGGTGTCACGCATCGTGGCATCCGCCCGACACGGCATGCAGAGTTTCAGCCGCTCGATTCCCTCCTGCTGGATCAGCGGATGTTCCTTTACCAATTCCATGCTGCGCATCAGCGTCCGGCGACTGATAAAGGGAGAGCCACATCCGATGCACTTGAAGGGCTCATCGGTAAAAAGCGCTCTCGATTCCTCGCGCACGGCGCGGGAGAGCGTGATCTGCGGAATCAGCTTTATGGCGTGCTCAGGACACCCACGCTCGCACAACCCACATTGGACGCAGCGGGACTCGGTGAACCGCAGCTCGGGCAGCGCGTCGCTCCCGTTCAAGAGCGCATAGGTGGGACACAGATTCACGCACGCAAAGCAAAGGGTGCACCGCTCCTCGCTCACCGCCACAGCGCCGATTGAAGATCGCTCAGGGAGCCTCACGGGTACATTTGAGGGTGTCTTGCCCTGGGCAACGTGATCAAGCGCGGCGAATAGCGTCGACCGTTTGCTTTCCAATGTCAGCGTGCCCGCGACGGTGCCGATGGAAGCGGCAGGCGCGGGCGATTGTGTGTGCGCGTCCTCGATCAAGACGATGCGGCTGAGCGGCTCGCCAAGTTCGGCAAGAACGGCATGGGCCATGGCGATTTCATCACGTAGCGCACGAAGGGACGCCTCCGGCGTATTCGCACCAGCGACGAGCACGACCTGGGTTGCACCCCAGGCCAAGGCCGCGAACCATGCCTCGATCCCGAACGAGGCCAAGGCATGAACCGAATACGTCAACGCATCGGGCGCGTCCAGCAGGGATTGCGCAGCACCGGAATGCGCGCCTTCCGCCGAGACCACGACCAGCCGCGGCGCTGCGGCGCCGGCTGCGCGCCACGCCTCAAGCATGACCCGAACCGTCTCCAGTGTCGTCGCGGCAGGCGGATGCGCGTAGCGCACCGCTCCGTCGGGACAGACTGCCGTGCAGGTCCCGCAGCCTTGACAGAGAAAAGGATCGAATTTCACTTTGGCACCGGCGCTTACGATGGCTCCGGCCGGGCAGGCATCGAGGCATCGGGTGCAGCCCGTCACATTCGCCGCGCCATGTGTGCATCGCTCGGGCTCATAACCAAAGTAGCGCGGCTTGTGCGAAGCGCCAGGCTGAGCACGGATGCTTTCAACGGCGACTCGGAGTTCCGCCTCATCGCGCGGCGCGTAATAGCCGAGCGGCCGCACTGCGTGCGCAAGCAACGGTGGCTCATTCAGGTCGAGAACGAGGTCGAAGCGGCGGTCCTCGTTCCACCCGAACCGGCCGGCGTCGACCGGCTCACCGTTGACAGGAACCGAAGTCGCTGAAAAGTACCCGAGGTGACCGCACAACGATGTGATTGGTGCCGCGACCACCCGCAGGTTGGGCCCAACGGCCGCATCATCCGGCGCGCCCGGTATAAACGCGACGACACGAAGCGGCGCTGAAAGTCTACCGAGCACACCCAGCGCACGGTCCGCCTTGCCGGTCACGAGAACAGTACCGCGCGACGTAAGTGAGACCGTGTCGGGCGACACAACGCGAACGCGCTTCGCCACTTCCAAAGCAGCAACGCGTGCCGCCGCAAATGTGGTCGTATCCTGGGATTGGCTGGTCACGTCAATTGTCACGCCGGAAGGCGCCGCAAAGCCGGCGCTGTCGCGACAGCTTATACGCTCGCCGTCGCGCGTAGCGTGGCGTCAATGTTTTGCCGGTCCAGCGTCAAGACAGCCACCGTCATGCGCGCCAGTGCGCCGAAGAATGGCACGTGGGCTTCGATGGCCATGCGCTCGCAGTAGGTTGGCACCCAGAACAGCAAGTGGCCATCGAGAAACGCCTGTTCACGCTCCAGTAACGCCCGCGCCTGATCCACCGCGGAAGCGTCCCAAGCAGCGCTCTCATTGGCCGCAAGCAGGGCCATGAAGCGCAACTCGACGGCCAGGTGATCCTGTGGAACGGCGGGAACGTCGATTCGTTCGAAGCCCGCCTCCCGGTAGGCGGCGGTCACGTTCGTGACGCGATCCTCACGCGGCTCGTTGCCCACATGCATCGATTCGTAGGGCGGGGTCGCGCCATAGGATGCGCCGAGCCCGGAGAACAGGCGAGCGTGCTCGACCGCCAGCGCATCGGCGTCGGATTGCTCCAATGCCAATACGAGTTCGTCCAGGCGATCTTTCAGCGGGAGGTCGGCTTGCGGACTGGCAGCCTCGCGGGCTCCGCGGACAATCCCGGCAATGCGATCTCGATCAGGGGCGTCGAGAAACAGCTCGCTCAGCCACCAATAGGTCTGGCTGCGCTGTCTGGCGACCTGCGACAGCGCAGCCCCCTCCTCCGCTTCGATCACTTCGTCGCGCCGTACCAGGTCGGCTTGGCCGGCGCCTGGTGACACCCGAGACACAAGGCCCGGTCGACCGGACCCGGTCCGCTCGCAGCCACTTCTGCGCCGCGCAGGAACAGTACGTCCTTCAGTTCGGCCGAGTGGCAGGTGTCACATGACATCTTGAGCTTCTGTGTGTGGGTACGATGGAAGGCACCCTTGACCGGATCAAGCGATTTGGCGCTCGCCGCGGGCTTTGTGGCGGGCTTGGTCGTCGTCACGTCGGCTGCCGCGACTGGCAATGCGGCCATCGCCATCCCGAGCACGACTGCTGCGATCAGGCCCTTCATGATTTCGCTCCTTCAGCCAACGCATAGTAGACCTGCGGTCCCGTACCAAATTGCTTCTTGAGCTGCACGGCACCCGTGGCCTTGATCCGCTTGGAAACATCGCTGTTCGGGTCGTCGATGTCACCGAACATGCGCGCCTGGACCGGACAGACGAGATCGCAGGCCGGTGTGTACGCCTGATCCTTGCCAATCCGGTCGACCTTGCCGTCGGCAACTGCCTGGTCGAGTTTGTGCGCGCAGAACGTGCACTTCTCGACTACCTTGGCTTTCTTGCGGTGCGTCGGGTGGCGATCCTTGTACGGAATCGTCTCTGCGCCGGACTTGCCTTGCCCTGGATAGAGTTCGGCCACGCTCTTGTTCAACTGCGGCACTCCGTACGGGCACACCGCGGCGCAGTAGCCGCAGCCTATGCACTTGTCGTAGTCGACGAGCACCACGCCGAACTGGTTCTTGCTGATTGCCTTGGCACCCACCGCATCGCAGGCCGCCTTGCACGACGGCTGCTCGCAGTGCATGCAGTTCATCGTGTTGTAGACTCGTTTGACGGCCGGATACGTCCCGACTTCGTATTCCACCATCACATTCCACGGCGCATCGGGGGTGAAGTAATTCTCAACCGCGCAGGCGGAAACACAGGCGCGGCATCCCATGCAGCGATTCTGGTCGATGAGTCTGACTAGCTTGGTCATGTTCGTGCTCTCCCGTTACGCCTTGTAGACTTTGCACTTGGTGTCGTTGAACGAGTTGTGGCCGGAGATCAGGTCAGGGTGATATTCCAGCACCTGGTTGATCGCCGTCCCCTTGCGTCCTGCGGGAGAGTAGCCCGGACTCCATTGCCCATAGTGGTACGACACGGCAATGGTGTCGGGCCGGATGCCCTGCACGACCTGCGCGGTGCCGTTGATTTTGCCCACGCGGGTCTCGATGGTGACCGTGTCGCCGCTTTTGACGCCAAGCTGCGCCGCTGAAGTCACATTGATCTGCACGTAATTGGTCGCCGCGTCGGGACCCAGAGCCTGGTTCAGCATCGCGTTGTTGACGGTGAAGCCTGACTGGTTGCGGTACATCCGCTTGTGCGTGACGACGTAGAACGGGAACCCAGTCGCTTCGCGATGGGGTGTCGGGAACGCATGGTCCTTGTTAGGCAGCGGCGAGTAGGCGATCTTGTATTTGGGCAGGTCAATCTTCGCGAGGTCGTTCTTCTTCGCGATGCCCTCGACCTTGTAGTAGGTGTCGATCAATTGGTCTGCATAGAGCTTGATCTTGGCCTTGCCGGGACCCTTGAACTTGTCTTCGGCCCCGCCCAGGTACTTGGCCTTGGCGGTCTTCTTGCTGCCGACGAAGCCCTGCTCGACCGCGACCGAGAACTCCTTCTTCGTCTTGTCGGCCCAGATGATCTCGA
>Ga0315284_10012778_pt1 | contig 11958 bp, 13 predicted proteins | sample YL17G09_16_MG_FD_203696 | JGI IMG/M metagenome (GOLD analysis project Ga0315284, IMG submission 203696) | Sediment microbial communities from Yellowstone Lake, YNP, Wyoming, USA - YL17G09_16 | ecosystem: Environmental > Aquatic > Freshwater > Lake > Sediment | place: USA: Wyoming | collected...
AAGTCGTTGCCTCTTGCTATGCCGACGATCCCTGTTGGTCAGGTACCAGCGGAGTGGGTGTTCTATCTCTCGGCAATACCCCACGTTGAGTTGGCATTTGGGTAAACAGTGCAGGCGGGCCACCGGCCTTGAAACAGGTGGTGCATCTTGACTAGCTAGTCCTAACCTATTCCGAATTCCTATTCAGTCTAGTCGTTCAACTTGAATGACTTGGTACGGTAATCTTGTGTTGCGCTCCCTTCTGCATGAACGGGAACGGTAACCAAGATCACGCCCGCGAGGATTCTCCCCTTGAGGTCGTGGTCCAACGCCTGGTAGAACAACAGGCTGCTGAGGCCGCCGCTTCGGAAGAAGCTCCCGTCGAGAGCCAAGATCCCCGGGATCACGTGCATGGGTGGAAGCATCTACCCGCTGGGCAAGCGATATCTCTTGAGCAACTGCACACAGGACTGCTTTCCGTTTCACAGATTGCGGAAGCGGCGATCGAGATAGGGGTTCACATCACGGCCGATGTGAAACTGATCTTACCCGCACTCCAACAAGTAGCGGAGCAGTTGCTGGCGGTCTCAGCCGAGCTTCAAACCATACGTGGCACTCTTGTCTCTAACAAGCGGGACATTCAGTCTCTCAAGGAAGACACTCGTGACATGGTTGAGACGACGCGATCCATCCCGGGGATCAAGTTGATGTTGACTGAGGTTTTGGTTCGTCTCCCATGACATCCGCTAAGCGGGGTGATCTAGTTCCGGCTCTCGGTTATCCCGGCGGTCCGTGCCAGGTAGTACAGCGCATTGAGCAAGAAGTCCGTGATCCGAAACTTCGTAGCCAGCTTGTTAACGATATCAAGGATGGGGACGATCTCTCCAACCCTGAGGCGGCTAAAATCTACGATGTAGAGCAGGAAAGAGGGGCTGGGTTCTCTCGTAAGCTTTTAATTGGCCCTCACGCTCAATACCGCATGGACTTGAGGGGCATCACGGTACCTCAGGTTAGGGCAGCACTGGTCAGCTTCACGAAGATCTTGAATGATTGGAAGTCTCAGCACGACCCAAGATACGTCAGGTATACGACGGACTTGTTGGGTGAGGGGGTCAACTTCACTGAGCCACGTATGGGGCTCACCATCGTTTTTGCAGCGATGGGCGTTGGGGCTATCAAGCTGATCACCGCTTATTGGAAGGGTGAAAGTGACCCTAGTGTGTCCAACCTAGAGTGCGACTATTCCTACGATCGTCGTAAGGTCACGGTTTAGGCACCCAGACGCGGGTCTTGTTGACCGCCAGCATTGCCCGCATGGGCTCGTCTAGCTCGATGCCCGTCATGTTGGCGAGGTCCAGGGCGTTCCAGATCAAGTCGCAGATCTCTTTGGCGAGGTCGGCATTGGCGTTCGCGGCTTTTTCGGGACCGTAGTTCCCGAGCAGCTTCAGGACCTCCTTCTGGACTTCCCCCGCCTCAGTCCCGAGGAACAGTGCCCGTTCTTTGAGCCCCGTCTTCCTCTGGTGATCGGTCTTCGAGTCCTCGACGGCGGCTTGGAGGGTGGCAAGTTGGTTCATGCTCACCACTACACCTTAAAAAGCAGAGGCCGCCCCGAAGGACGGCCTCGTTCCACACGTGGTAGACGAGCTAGATCTTGATCTCGACTTCGCGCATCTCAGCCTTGCACTCCAGTTTGCTGCCGTCCACATCGAGCGTGAGGCTGTTTTCGTCCAAAGAATTGAACTCTTGGAACCACACCTGGCCCACGATCAAGCTAAAGTTCGTTTGGGCGATCTTGAAGATCAGGTCGCGGGTCTTCTGCTTGGCGGCTTTGGTCTGCCCCGCGAGCCACGCCTCAAGAACGCCGTCCTTGTTGGCAGCCTTGAGGTAGATGTCGCTCGTCAGGAAGGACTCGACCAACTTGACGGTCGGCACCATGAGAGCGCCCCCGGCGTTGATCTTACCCTTGGCGATCTGCTCCTTGACCTCTTTGAGGCTCGGGAGCTTTGAGAGGCCCTTGAGGGAAACCTTCAACTCCTTGCTCATGTAGAAGTCGGTGGCTTCTGCCTGGGTGGACTTGGGGGCGAACCCACCATCGGTGATGCCCTGCTCTTTGAGCCAGGTAGCCGCAGCTTCCCCGTACTTTTCCGAGATACCATCAGAGCGCTTGGACGGCAGCAACTCCTTCGAGTACCCGTTGTATACCTTGGCTTCGGCCTGGGCCAACGTCAGAGCGTACTGTGTCTCGAAGAACTGCTTGGCCGATACGTCCTTGACCATCTTGCGGTTGATGACCGGCATAGATCGGAGGTTCAAGAGGATCTCGAACCTGTCGTTGGGTAGGTTAGCGCCTGTCTCGATCGCGGAGTGGAACGCACCTAGTTCTGTCTTAAGCTTCTCGTACGTGTTGCGGTCCACGCTGATTGGTAGCGTCTCGATGTTCACGAGGCCGTCCTTGATGACCGCGTAGTTGCGGAAGATGTTGGTGGGGATCTTCGTAGGGACAGAATCGGCTACATTCGCGGGTGCGGGCCTAGAGCTGAGGTCCACGGTGCCGGTCTTGCGGACCAGGAACGAGACGTTGGGGCGATCTTCGTTGAAGGTCAGTGAGGAGATCGGGTAGCCGTCGGGGGCCGGGTCAGCCTCGAACTTGAGAGCCGGGGCCTTGTTGGCGGTGATGGCTGCGATCTGAGCACTGATCTCTGCGATCTTGGTGCCGCTCTTTTCAGAAGCAAGCTTCTGGGTGAGCTTCGTGATTTCCTCTTGCTCGGACTCGGTGAGCTGGTCACTGGCGTCCACTCGCCCCCGGCCGATCTTGCTGTACTTGAAATGCGGGTGGTCCAGCAGGACTCGGTTCTGGTCGTCCCCTGCGAGCAACTGGAGCACGTCCAGCACCGTGAAGGCATCCTCACGCGGAACTCGGGTAGGGTCGTATCCCCTGAGAAAGCATTCGTGTCCAAAAGCCGCTTTCTGTGCCCGTTCTTGGAATTCGCTGTACTTTTGCTTGCCGTAGCACCCTGAAAAGGCATCTACGAGATGTGCGTCTCCCAGTGCGCGTAGGAGCGGGTAGACGATGTTTGGTTTCATTCTGCTGCTGAACAGGGAGATAGCGGCATATGCCGCATAAATCACGGAATCTTCTTGGTGGGGCATAATCAACCTTTGCTTTCCTAATCTTCTTGTGTGTTGCGTAGAGTATGCATGCCGGACTGGATACCGGACTGGATGGCTGGTAAGCCGCCCGTGAGCGCATCCGAATTGCCGTGCTGGATGGGCACAAAAAAGCACGGCAACGGGGTGTGTTGTTTGGGGCTAAGCGCAAGCCTGTGCGAAGCGCTTCGCGATCTGAGACACATCCAGATCTGCCGCCCCAACCAGAGTTGGACTGAGATACCAAAATTCTTGCAGGTCCTTGGGCAACGTGGCCTTACCGCCCTCGACCGAGTAGGTGATCAGGTCCCCGTCGGAGAGAGCGTAGACGAAGCCTCCTACTGGGTCCCCCTGGATCGCGACCTCAACACGAGGGGCTCCAGATAGCTTCTTCTGCATCGCCAGCTCGAAGGCTGGGGCATAGCGGTCAAAGTCCTCTGCGAAGATGTGGGCTCCGCCTGACTTCTCGGCCATTGCGGAGAGCAGGTTGCGGTCCGCGTAGTACCCGTACTCGACGATGGTGGCCGAGGTGAAGCCGCCCGCCGCCTTCTCTACGGCCTTGAGGATGTCGGCACGAGGCCACTGGTTATCACAGCCGTCGGACATGAAGAATAGGCTGGAGACGCTTCCAGGCGACTTCTTGGACACACGCTCCACGACCTTGACGGCTTCTTCCAAGGGCTCCTTGAACCCGGTGAGGCCTTGCGGTTTGATCCAACGGTCAATGGCTTGCTCGACCTGCTTGAGGTCCGTGAGGGTGGCGACTGGCTCAGCCTCCAGTAGGGTTCCGAACTGACCACGCCCACTGAACCAGATGATCGAGATAGTGTCGGCTTCTTTGAGCAACTTGGGCAGCTTCTTCTTGAGCTGTTCTCGGATCTTCGGGAGGTCGTAGGACATCGAGCCGCTGCAATCGATGACCACTAGGTGGTTGGTGGGGGCCTCGATGACTTTCGGGGCTTCTGCTGTTTGGTCCTGCGTCTGTTTGACCAGGAACAGGTCTTTGGAGACCAGGTACGAACGGGTGTTGGGCATGGGCGATCCTTTCGCCTACCCGTTACACCGCGTCCCCTTGTCCTCCTCCAGGTTCTTGTGTACTGTGTCGATTATGACCGGTCACATCATCTCCAGGGTTGTCCCCACTATACGCAGCCATCGGGCTGCGTATTTCTAAGTGGACTTCAACCTGGAGAATACATATGCGCACCGATTTGGCGCAGTTGCTCGTGGAAACCCCCCGTCATAACTCAGGGGAGTTTTACCGTGTGCATCGGCGTAGGGCTAACCGTGACCTTGATTTGGCACCGACCAAGCAGGGGATGCGGCGACCATACTTTGATCGTAAGGAATTCGGAGAGTATCTGACGCCCCTCAAGGGCTTCCTGCGTAAGAACGTGGGGCGGCCTTGGGACAAGGTGTTCTCTGAGCTGAACTCGGCTCTGCAAGGCGGGGGGACCGTCGTGGAGCACGTGAAGGTCCACCTTCGCGGTTACGTGGAACTCCACCCCGTTTTCATCAACGGGAAGCCGCACCACTCGCCACCGTACTACGGTGCTGGGGGGTCTACCCAGATCAACAACGACTTCTATGTGGATCAGCGGGGCATCCTTCGTCATGCGAAGGCTCGTCCTCAAAAGCGTCAGACGCCTGTTGTTGATCACGTCAAGATCGATGACTCGACTGCTTTCCACAAGATCGACGGTTTGTGGTATCGCGTTTGGTTCAAGACGCTGCCTCTGGCGGATCGGGCTCATCCGCCCATCTACGATCTCGTGCTCAAGAAGTGGTTGCGGTGCGATTCGCACACACCTTACAGCTTCCGCAAGGTCGCAGAAGTAGCGGACGTGGTGCAGTACCGTTGGGCGGTTGAGGGTAGCTCGTACCGCTACCCTAGCCGTGTGGCGTACCGCAAGGAATCCATCAGTTCCCGCACGATTCGTCGTGAGGGGTTGGATCGAATCAAAGCTGCATGAGGGGGCTTGATCTTTTTGTGTGTTGGTGTACAGGGTAAAGCGTGAGGTCGCGCCCTCTGGGTTTGGATCTCTCGTACTGCCAATCGCGCCCGTAAGGGTTTGGAGCGGCAGCGGACGTTCTGAAAACAGCTCGACAATTTCGTGATTTGGGACCCCGTCCAGGGTTTGCGTCACGGGAAGTGCTCGGGCCAGACGACTACGGGAGTAGCCAAAACCATGAAAATCGACGCTCGTCTCACGTTTAACAAGGTTCAGTTCGATCAGGATGCCGATGCGCATCTAGTGCTGTCTGTGACGGCTCCGGCTGTAACGGGGGACGCTAAGCGCCCTCCGTTGTGCTTTGTGCCGCTCATCGACGTGTCTCCTTCGATGGAGGGGGATAAGTTCGCGTACGCCAAGAAGTCGCTCATTAAGTTGATCGACCACTTGACGCCCAACGACTATTGCGGGCTCATTCAGTTCTCGTACGACGCCCAGGTCTTGCAGAAGCCGGTGCGTTGCACCCTTGAGGCCAAGGACGACCTCAAGCGTAAGGTCGGCGCTCTGCGTCTCAGCGGAGCCACCAACATCGCTTCTGCGTTGCTCGAAGGCTTCTCGGTCGCCAACAACATGGACCTGCCCTCAGAGGTGATCACTCGTGTGATCCTTTTCACGGACGGGGCTGCCAACACGGGTCCGGCAAAGACCCCGGCGGAGATCCTGGCTCTCGTGAAGCCGAATCTAGGTATCGCTTCAGTGAGTGCCTTTGGGTACGGTAACGACGCCCAGCAGGACTTCTTGCTGGATCTCGCGAAGTCAGGTAACGGCAACTACGCTTTCGTCCAGAACCCGGACGACGCTCTCTCGGCATTCGGTAAGGAGCTTGGAGGGCTTCTGTCTACCCACGCAACGAACCTTGTGTTGGAGGTTTCCCCGCTTGCGGGCCACCTGATCACCGGGGTCGTCTCGGACGTAGAGGTCGAAGAAGAAGCGTTGGGTCAGGTCGCGATCAAGATCCCGGACATCCTCTCGGAGGAAACCCGGCACATTGTGATCGGGATCAAGCTCCAAGCGCAGAAGAACGCCTTTCCGCGTGAGGTCAACGTCTTCGATGTGAAGATCGGGTATGACGTCCTGGACGCAAACCTTCGTCGGGAGCACAAGACGATCGAAGTGAAGGCCAAGGTGCAGTTCGTCAAGGCCGGGGAAGAACAGAAGGCAGCGGACACGGACTTGGACCAGATCGTTGGGCTGGCTCAAATCGTGAGAGCCCAGATCGAAGCCGAAGTCCATGCCAAGGCTGGTAACTACGTGCAGGCCGCTGCGGTCATGATCTTCTGTTCGGATGGCGTGATGGGTCGGGGGTTAGCGGGTCTTGCGGCTGTGGCTCAGGACATGTCGAGTCGGGTAGGTTCCCATACCGCGTACGTGAGTGCGGGTAACGCAGGACACCTGGCTGGTTTTAGCCGTGGGGCAACCAGAGGTTTAGGGGGTACGTATGGGGCATCGGCGTCATCGGCTTTGCGTTCTGCTGGTGTTGTGATGTCCAATACTTCCCAAGATAGTGTGTCGGCGTCTTTCGTAGCAGACGCTGCCCATCCTGGTGTCGTCGTCGGGAGCGGTTCCGGTTGGGGTGACGGTACGAATGTGGTTGGTGACGGTGCAGGTGCAGGGGACGTGATTGTTGGTGGTGGTGGTGGTACGTACAATCCTTTGTTCACCATTTGGCCCAATAATGGGGTTCAGTTGGTCCCTGGGCCAACTGTGAGTCCTGCCCCTTTTATGGTGCTGCCTCATGTTGTGCCTGCTGTGCTTCCGCCTGTTGAGGATAAGAAGCCCAAGGCTATTTGGCACGACTTGCGGGCGAGGCAGATGTGAGCCGCAAACTTGTCGCATACGAGGGAGATGCAGCGGCGAATCCGTCCGCCGTTGTGCGGTGGGGCGCAGCGGCGGTCATCTCGGACAAGGAGTTGCTCAATCCTGCAACCGGCCATGCAACACCCGCTAGCGAGCTGGCCGAACTGATCGACACGCACTCACTTATTGCGCTCGAACGGCCGCTGGTAGTCCGTGAGCCCAAACCGGTTCCTTTTGTCGTCGTTGATCTCGACGTTACAAGTTCGCTCTACCACTACCTACGTCTTGATGTCGCAAAGACTCCCGGTGTCGTGGCCCACGAGGTGCAAGGCAGTCGATTCATTGCGGCATTTGATTCGCCTAGCACCTTCGACGGGTACAGAGCGCGAGGCGCAACATCCCTCGCCGAAGCGCTTGCGTACGAACAGATCGATGAGAGCCAGATCCCGCTAGCACTCAGCTCGGGACTCACGCTAATGGCGCGCGATCCGATGCTAAATGCACTTAGGGTTCATTTCGCACCCGAGGAGCATCGCTCGCGGACACTTCTGCTTTGTAGAGCGCTCCTTGCTGATGAAAACGCTCAGCGACGTCTGGAGGAGTGCCTGGAAGCAATGAAGCCGTCGGGCTTGGGGTCAAGAATGCGAAGTCTAGCCGCTGGTAAGGGCTAAAGTTGGGGTATCTAGGGCGGTGGCTGTAAGGTCACCGCCTTTTTCAATTGTGGTGTTGTGCTTGGACTCCCGGTGTATTATCCTTAATGGGTGCCCATCTCTAGAGAGCTTGAAGAAGCTATGTTGGCGCGACTCCGAGAGTGGTACGGTGCGTCGGCTTCTGAGTTACGTCTTCGTTGTGGTGAGTTGACCCCTCAGGAGCTTCGGTTGGTACGGGCGGTGTTGAATTCAATCGTTGGCGACACAGGGTTTCCGGTTCGGAGTTGACAGGGGCGCACCATGACGACGTTAGATCAGATCAAGGAAGTTCGTGCTCGGTCCGGCGTCGGGATGGACGCTTGCCGTAAGGCTCTTGAAGAATCTGGCGGGGACGTGGAGCAAGCGTTGGAGCTGCTCAAGAAGCGTGGCGTCATCAAGGCTGCGGAACGGGCAGGGCGGCTTGCCACCGAGGGCAAGGTGTTCGCGTACAACCACAGTGACGGGAAGATCGTGTCTGTGGTCGAAATCAACTGCGAGACAGACTTTGCGGCGAAGTCAGACGCTTTCAGGCAGTTCGCGGATTTAGTGCTGATGCAGATCACGGCGGCAGCGCCGTTGGCTTTGCGAGAGCAGCAAATTTCGGTGGTTGCCTATGAGAACCAGCGGGAAGTGTTCTTGTCCCAGATCCCTGCGGATGCCCCAGAGGATCGGAAGGAGAAGATCATTTTGGGCAAGTACGCGAAGTGGCATTCCGAGGTGTGCTTACTAGAACAAGAATCCGTGGTTGTACCGGGAAAGACCATCGAACAGCTTCGTGTGGAGTTGGGAGCCCAGCTTGGAGAGAACGTCACGATCCGCCGGTTCATCCGGTGGGAAGTTGGCGAGGGTCTCGGGTTGTAGTGTTCTCCCTCGAAGAAACCAGGACTTGGACTGCCGATGACGTTTGTGACCGGATCAGGTCGGTGTTGCCGCCTGGTTGGCAGTTGGAACGCGCTTTGAAAGATGGGTGGCATTCTCTCTTGGTGCGGGATGCAGAGGGGGTTCAGCAATGGTTTGGGGAGCACCCAGACCCTAAACTGGTGGGCCTCGATGCCTTGGGTTGGCTGAAACTTCGTGGTTATCGGGTGAAGAACCCAGCGTGGAAGCCTCGGGAGCAAGAAGTCCCGCACTACCAGCCTCAGGGGGTCGTGCTGTCGTCTCAACCGGATCCTGCGGACCTTGATCCAGACGAGATTAACGCGGTGTATAGGACCTCTCGTTGATGCCCTAGGTGGGCACTAGAGGGAGTCCACTGGAAATGATCAAGTACGGAGTCGAAGCTCGTCAGGGGATGCTTCGCGGCATCAACAAGTTGGCAGACGCTGTGGTCGTTACGTTGGGCCCCAAGGGCCGCAACGTGTGCTTGGAGAAGGCCTTCGGGAGCCCGTTCATCACGAAGGACGGTGTGTCGGTCGCCAAAGAGATCGAACTGGAAGATCCGTTCGAGAACATAGGCTGTCGGCTTATCCGTGAGGCAGCTAGCAAGACCAGCGAGGATGCGGGGGACGGCACTACGACCTCAACCTTGTTGGCCCGTTTCATGGTTGTTCAAGGGGTGAAGCAGATCGCGGCTGACTTCTCTCCGGTGGCCTACAAGCGGGGGATGGACAAGGCGGCAGCGTTGCTGGTGGACGCTATCGTTTCTGGCTCCATCCCGGTCAAGACGCAGCAGGACATTGAGAGTGTGGCGACGATCAGTGCCAACGGGGATCGGGTGATCGCCAAGGTGATCGCCGATGCTGTAGCCAAAGTCGGCCGGGACGGCGTGGTCAACATCGAAGAGGGCAAGGGCATGGAGACCCGTGTGGAGGCTACGGACGGCATGAAGCTTGACCGTGGTTGGGTCAACTCGTCGTTCTGCTTCGATGAGGCCCGGCAAGAGTCCGTAATGAGGGACGCCTACGTGTTGGTGACCGACCATGTGGTGTCCTCGGTACGCCCTTTTTTAGCGATCCTTGAGGAACTCGTAAAGAACCCGGAGTCTTCGTTGGTGGTCCTTGCCCCTGATTTCCAAGGGGACGCTATCGCGACCTTCCACCACAATCTCAAGCAACTCAAGGCTCAGTTGATCCGGGGTCCGGGTTACGGGGCTACTCAGCATGATTTGTTGGAGGACATCGCTGTTCTTACGGGAGCGCTTTTTGTCTCCAAGACCATGGGCATGGAATTGGATTCGGTGACCTTGGAGCACTTGGGGCGGATTGGCAGCGTTCGGGTGACGGCTAAGGACACGTTGCTCATTGACGGCGCTGGGGATCAGGTAAACGTCGATGCTCGTGTGGCTCAGATCAAGACAGCCATTGAGCGATCTGGGTCTGAGTACGACCGAGACAAACTGCGGGAGCGCATGAGTAAGCTTCTTGGTGGTGTGTGCGTGATCCGGGTGGGTGCTGTTTCCGAGCTGGCTATGAAGGAAACCAAGTCCCGCATGGAGGATGCTCTCTATGCCACCAAGGCTTCGATTGACGAGGGTATTGTTCCCGGCGGTGGGTTGGCTTACCTGCGTGCCGCTCAAGCGGTTCGATCTGGGCTACAGTCCAACGACGAAGACGGGTTGTTTGAGGCCCATGAGCTTCCCCAGGGTGTGGATGAGGAAGCGGGTTTCGCGATGGTGCTCCAAGCGTGCAACGAGCCCCTTCGTCAGATTGCTCAAAATGCGGGCCTGGTTGGGGATCTCTACGTCGCCAAGGTCTTGGAGTCCGATGAGCATGTGGGCTTCGACGCCTCGGACATGACCATGAAGAACCTGCTTGAAGCCGGAGTTGTGGACCCCACGAAAGTTGTCCGTTCGGCCCTGACCAACGCTGTTTCTGTGGCAGGTACGCTTTTGACCACAGAGGCGATCATTCACAAGGGGTAGCTAGTGGTTTTGTGCGGCACCTCTAGTGGATGGACTCACGACTCCAACGGATGGGTGGGACGCGGCTGACGCATATCCGGTATTCCGATGTGCCTCGGGTAGCTCAGGCCATCACAGATGCGCTGGCTGGTCGGGCTCGGGTTTTGTCGGGCAGCTCCCACACTACTCCGTACGTCGAGTTCGTTCGGGATCGGGCTTACACGGTCGTGGTTAGAGGGGACGATTGGCGGAAGATCTTTCCGTTCCTTCGCTATAGCTCGGCTTCGTACCGGCCGGTCATCCCTCCGGGTAACCAGCCGCCCCCTATCATGTCGCCGCAGCCTAACCGGACCATGCAACCACCGCCTGTGAGCCCAGCAGGTGGGCTCCAATCCTTTTTGGAGGGGTTCCCGTTCGATGAGTACAGCAAGATCCAAAAATTGCTGACGACGATCAACTTGAGCAGTGTAGGTCAACCGAGTCCGGCATCGAAGCCGTCTACTCCGCTTCCGGATCCCCCGTCATTGATTCCGCCGCAACAACGTACCGACTCGTTCTCGTATACGGACACCGTGTTGTACAACCGTTTGGTGCAGGTGTTGCAGCAGCTCTTCCCGACGGATTTCCCGACGACCAATCTCTGAGGTCCTATGCCAATTGATCCAGCCGGTACTGCCCCGGGCATTACGCCTAAGGTTGAAGAACCCCAGGTTCACAACATGCGCTGCAAGAGTTACCCGCAGTGTGACTCCATGACAGCTATCGAGATGAAGCATCCGGGGTTGCCCGCCGGTAGCCGCATGTACCAATGCACCAAGTGCAAACGTTCTTGGGGTATCCCTGTGGGGGGTTCTGTTGATCTGTGAGCACACAGGACTTCATATGTTGTCCGCAATGCCGAGGGCAGCTTCTACCTAGTGGTGTAGAGGTCCATCGACACATCTGTAAGGATTGCGGGCAGAACTACCACGCGGTCCTTCAATTCGTTCCTGTGGCCCCTGTCTATAGACGTGGGGTGGAAGGACTTCTTGGTTCCGGTGATGCTACAGCAAGTCCAACATCAGAAGGAGGGGACACGCTTTCTTCGACGCTTCGTTGAGGGGGGTTTATCCTCTCCAGTTTTGCTGCTTGGGAACGAGGGTGTGGGTCGCCGTTTCTCTGTGATGTGTGCAATTCGTGAGACGTTATGTGTGGGGACGCGGGAACCCGATTGTCAGTGCGCCCCTTGTTACCAAATTCTTCGCAAAGCTCACACGGACGTATTCGTTCATGCGGCTGGGGAGAAGGATATCGGCATTGAGGAAGTGCGGGAGATCATCGCGGAAGCTCGAAATTATCCGACAGCAGCCGACATACGCTGCTTCGTGATCGACGGTGCGGATCGCTTTACGATAGCGGCAGCTAATGCCTTTTTGAAAACCCTTGAGGAACCGCCAGCTCGTGCTCGGTTCTTTCTTCTTGCGGAGTCTTCGGAACACGTTTTACCGACAATTCG
>Ga0315284_10012780_pt1 | contig 11958 bp, 10 predicted proteins | sample YL17G09_16_MG_FD_203696 | JGI IMG/M metagenome (GOLD analysis project Ga0315284, IMG submission 203696) | Sediment microbial communities from Yellowstone Lake, YNP, Wyoming, USA - YL17G09_16 | ecosystem: Environmental > Aquatic > Freshwater > Lake > Sediment | place: USA: Wyoming | collected...
GCCCTCTCCGCTCAGACCGCCAGTTCGAAGCCTTCGGGCCTCTTCGCGGGTTGTCGGGGACAGAACATCTGATATAGTACCGCGCCGTTGCGGAGCGTTCGGCATTCACTATTGACCGCCAATCATTGACCGCCAATCATGGTGTCGAGGTTTTCATGAGACTGCGGGTAGTTTTAGCAACCTTGCTTCTGGCCGGGGGCGCATACTCGGCGTCTGCCCAGACAGCGCTTCACGACCATCTCCGAGCCGTGGCCTGGGAGCGGTATCAGGACGAGGCCGTGAAGTTGATGCAGGAGTATCTCCGGATCGACACCTCGAACCCGCCCGGCAACGAGCTCGCCGCCGCCGAGTTCTTTCATCGGCTTTTCGACGAGGCGGGAATCCCCAACACTGTTTACGTGTCTGCCCCAGGCCGCGCCAACCTTTACGCCGTAATCAAAGGAGACGGCAGCCTCCGGCCGCTGATCCTGCTCAATCACATGGATGTGGTGACGGCGGAGTCAAGGAACTGGAAAGTCCCGCCATTTTCCGGCGAGCTTGTGGACGGGGAGATCTACGGCCGCGGTGCCCTGGACATGAAGGACGAGGGCCTGCTCCAGGCCATGGTGATGCTCATTGCCGCTCGCGAACGCCTGCCGCTCAAGCGGGACCTCATCTTCTTGGCCACGGCGGACGAAGAGGTGGGAGGCGTCGGAAGCGCCTGGATGATTGAGAACCACCCCGAACTCCTGCGCGGGGCGGAGTACTTGATCACCGAAGGCGGAGCGAACCTGATCTATCCTGGGCGAGGCACGATCTACGGGATCGGAGTAGGGGAGAAAGCTCCGTTCTGGATCCGCCTCACGGCAAGGGGACGCGGGGGCCACGGCTCAATTCCCATTGCCAACTCGGCCACGCACCGGTTGGCCCCAGCCATGCAACGCGTGCTGGATTGGCAAACGCCCATCCGCCTCCTTCCCTCCGTGGAGCAATTCTTCCACCAGATCGCGCGCCTGCAACGCGAGCCGCGCGCCTCGCAGTTTCGCAACATTCGCAACGCGCTGCGGAACCCGTCGTTCGCAAAAGCTCTCACGCAGGACGAGGATTACAATTACCTGCTCCGTGATACGGTTTCGCTGACCGTGCTGAGGGGCAGCGAGCAAACCAATGTGATTCCCGATACCGCCTATTGCGAGCTCGATGTGCGTTTGCTGCCCGGCCAGGATCCGAAAGTCTTTCTCGAACAGTTGCGCGCCGTGGTGGCAGATGACCAGATTCAAGTCGAGCCCCTCAGCCCCTTCCGGACGCCCAATGCTTCGTCCACGGATACGGCGCTCTACCGAATCATCGAGCAAGTAAGCCACCAATACAACCCGCAGGCGCTGGTCGTCCCGAGCCTCAACAGCGGTTATACCGAGAGCCAGATGTACCGTCCGCTGGGCATCAACTGCTACGGCTTCGCGCCGATTGAGATCACGCCGGAACTGGACGGCACGCAGCACGCCGCCAACGAACGTATCCCGGTCGAGCAGATTCGGCGCGGAGTGAAAGTGCTTTACGAAGTGGTGGCGCGGGCGGTACACGAATAGAACCACCGGCGATGAAACGCGAGTTCCCGGATCATCCTATCGTAGGCGTGGGCGGCGTGGTGGTGTACCGCGGCCGTGTCCTCCTCATCCGCCGCGGGAGCGAGCCCCTGAAGGGCGCGTGGTCTATCCCCGGGGGTTTGCTCGAGCTGGGCGAGGAACTTGCCGAAGGCGTGCGGCGCGAGTTAAAGGAAGAAACGGGGCTCGACGTCAAACCGCTGGAAGTTCTCGCCGTATTCGACCGCGTCTTTCGTGAGGGCCCGCGCGTGCGCTACCACTACGTGATTGTGGACTACGCATGCCGGTTGAAAGGCGGCCGCCTCAGAGCTGCCTCCGACGTCCTCGACGCCCGCTGGGTCCGCCGCGAGGACCTGCCGCAGTATCACCTCAGCGAAAAAGCTATCTCGGTCCTGTTCCAGGGTTTTGAATTCTTCAAGAAACGGAGATAGTGGCGCAGCCTGGCATAGGCCAGGGGACCGCGGACCTTCGACACAACAATCGGTGTCCCCAAAATGCAAAGCCCCTGGTCCCGCCCTGCGGGACCAGGGGCCCGGGATACTGATGGGGATTGGCAAATTCGTCGTTTGACGAATACGGCGCTGACTAGCGCCTTGCCACTCATCCTCTCTTCGCTAGGGAGAGGTCCTTACAAATGTGCGCTAGCGAGCGCCTATGCCTCAGCACCCTCGCTAAGGTCACTTTCGTTTGGCATGAATCACCTCCTTTCTAGCGTTGCGGGGATATTAAAGTTCGGAGCTGAGCGAGTCAAGAAAAAACGCCGCGCCTGCGGAGAAATCAGGCGCGGTACCGTCCGGTCAGAGCCCGCCAGCGGAGGGCAACCAAGTCGAAGAGCATCCGCGCGGCGTCGCGCAGGAAGCGCACTTTGCTGGCAGGATTGTCATTCCAGCGCACCGGCACTTCGATGACTTTGCCACCCAAGCGCTCGATCAGGAACAGCACTTCGGGGTCGAAGCCGAAGCCGGTCACGCGTTGGAGTTCGAAGGCGCGGCAGGTTGAGGTGCGGCGAAAGAGCTTCAGGCCGCACTGGGTGTCGCGGATCTTGAGCCCGGTGAAGAGACGCACCAGCCGATTGAACGCTCGCCCCGCCCATTCGCGCCACCAGGGCTGGTGGACCCCAATCAACCGCCGCTGGAGCGCCCGCGAGCCCACCGCCGCGTCGGCGCCGGAGGATTCCAGTGACGCCAACAGCTTGTTCGTCTCTTCGATGGGCGCGGAGAGATCGGCGTCCGTAAACAGGACCAGCTCACCCCGCGCCTCCAGCACGCCCCGCCGCACGCTGAACCCTTTGCCGCGATTGCGCTCGTTCCGCAGGACACGCACCGCAGGATGGTGTCGCTGCATCTCCTCAAGAAGGTCCGCAGTCCGGTCGGTCGAGCCATCGTCCACGACAATCAACTCGCCCGAGTAGTTTCTTGACTCCAAGTATCGCCGCGCTTTCTCAAGCGTGCTGCCCAGGCGCAAGGCTTCGTTGTAAGCGGGAATCACGATACTCAGGAAGGGCTCGGACATCGAGCGAAACTATACGGGGTCAAAAAGCAATAGTCAAAAGAAGCTAGAGACAGTCAATGGTCGACAGTCCACAGTAAACAGTTGGAAATGGGTCGGCAGCATCTGCCGACGTGTTTTTCTCTCTTCCGTCAATTGCCGACTTCTACCAGGCGCCTTCTCGCTTCTCCGGCCAGGCGTGTTTACCGATCAAAGGCACAAACTGGCAGGGGTCGAGATTCCGCGTCGTCAGTTCCTCCGCACGTTTGAAGATCAGTTGGAGGTCTTGGTGGTAAAGGTCACCGACGGGGATCACCATCCGACCGCCATCATCGAGCTGATCCAGCAGCGGCTGGGGAACGTGCGGCGAGGCCGCCGTGACCACAATCACCTGGTAGGGCGCCGCGGAGGGATAGCCTTCCGTTCCGTCGCCGCAGATCACCTCGATACCCTCGTAGTTGAGGCGCGCCAGCCGTGCGCGCGCCGCGTCTGCGAGCTGACCATTTCGCTCCATCGTCCAGACTCTCGCGCCCAGGTACGCCAGAATTGCCGCCTGGTACCCGCTGCCGGTCCCTATCTCCAGCGCCTTTTCCCCCGGCTGCACCCTTACCGCGGCGGTCATGGCCGCCACGATGTAAGGCTGGGATATCGTTTCCGATTCGCCGATGGGCAGAGGACGATCGTCGTAGGCGGACGAGAGATAGGCAGCAGGCACAAATTCATGACGTGGCACCTGGAACATGGCCTCGAGCACTTTCGCGTCGCGGATGCCACGCCGACGGATCTGGTAGTCCACCATGGCACGACGCGCGGATTCAAAGGGTATCGCTTCGCTCATGGCGTCCAAGGTGGGTGCATTTCGGCCCAAGTGTAAGTCGAGTAGTGAAAAGAAGCAACGCGTCCAGGACTCCGGGGCTGCATTATCATCGCCCCGCAAAGCCTGCGAGTCCAGCCATTTTTCGTCGAGGACTTCGGACCGCGCTTGCCGGGCAAAGAGCACTGAACGACCCACCCCAGGTCGGAGGAGGCTATAATGAAGCCTGTCAGCCCTCAGCTATCCGTGAGGCAAGGAACGGCTACTGGCTGACTGCTGAGTGCTGACTGCTCCCAATGAATCGCGAAAAATATTCCCGCCAGATCCTCTTCCAGCCCATAGGCGCTGAAGGCCAGGAGAAGCTTCTGCGGGGGAGAGTGGTCATCATCGGCTGCGGGGCCCTGGGGACCGCCCAAGCGAACGCGCTGGTGCGCGCCGGCGTGGGGCGGCTGCGGATCGTGGACCGCGATTTTGTGGAGGAGAGTAACCTGACGCGCCAGCTCTTGTTTGATGAGGCCGACGCAACGGAGAACCTGCCCAAGGCCGTTGCCGCCGAGCGGAAGTTGCAGCGCATCAATTCCGATGTCCAGGTGGAAGGCATCGTCGCCGACGCCGACAGCCGCAATGTCGAGGGTCTAGTCGAGGGTTTCCAGATCATCCTTGACGGCACCGACAACTTTGAGACGCGTTACCTGCTCAACGACGTGGCCTTGAAACTTGGCATCCCCTGGATCTACGGCGCGGTGGTGGCCAGTTACGCTGTCACCCTGACGGTTCTTCCCAGCCGCACGCCGTGCCTCGCCTGTGTGTTTCCGAAACCTCCCCAGGGCATGCACGACACCTGCGATACCGTGGGTGTGATAGCTCCCGCCGTCGCCTGGGCAGCGTCCATCCAGGTGACCGAGGCGTTGAAGATTCTGCTCGGGCGAGAGGCCGAATTGCACGGGTCGCTGCTCGCGTACGACGTGTGGAAGAACAGCTACCATGCCGTCAAGCCCCAGACCGATCCGAAGTGCCGGGCGTGCGGGGCGCGCGACTTTATCCACCTGGAGAGTGGCAGCTCGAGTCACACCACGCTCTGCGGACGAGACGCCGTGCAGATTCACCCCCGCGAATCACGTGGCCTGAGCCTTGCGGAGCTGAAAACCCGGTTGGAACAGTTTGGGCCCGTGCGGGGCAACGAGTTCTTGCTCCGCTGCACGCTGGGCGCCTATGAGCTGACTATCTTTCCCGACGGTCGGGCGATCATCAGGGGCACGCATGACCCGGCCGTGGCTCGCGGGCTGTACGCGAAGTACATCGGGGCTTAGAGGATTCTGGATTGTTGATTTTGGATTTGTGCTTTTGCTCTGTGCTCTTGAATCTGCAATTTGAGATCCGGAGTCCGGCACTGCTGGCCCAAATTTTGAACTTGGCACACACTGGGAATCTCCCACCTCGTCGAGGAGTCACAGTATGCATCTTCGAGCATCCCTGTATGCCCTGGTCCTGGCTGTGGCTCTCGCCTGGGTCTTACCAGCGCACGCGCAGGAAACGCTGCAATCCGCACTCCGCGCCAGGCTTGAGGCTGATGTCAATCGTGTCGGCGACCAACTGAGCGGCGTGCTAGGCTTCGCCATCAAGGACCTTGCGACGGGCGAGACGATCCTTCGCCTCCCCGACACGGTATTTCCGCAGGCGAGCTCCATCAAGTTGACGATTCTGCTCGAGCTCATGCATCAAGCGCAGGAAGGAAAGCTCTCTCTCGACGAGAAGCACACCGTGCGCCGCAGCGAAATGACGGTGGCAGACGATGAGGCTATCCTGAACAAGCTGGGCGATGGGACGGTGACGATGACGCTCCGCGACCTGGCGGTGTTCATGCTAGTGCTGAGCGACAACTCCGCCACCAATATCCTCATCGACCGGCTGGGAAGGGAGAACATCAACGCGGGCTTGGCGCGGCTGGGCCTGAAGGAAACCAAGTTGCGGCGCCGCATGATTGATCTCGACGCCGCGCGCCACGGCAACGAGAATGTCTCCACGCCCCGGGAGATGATGCTGCTGCTCGAGAAAGTCCGGACGGGTCAGGCGCTGGACGCCGTGCACACCGAAGAGTTCCTCCGGTTGCTCAGGCTGCCCAAGGACAGCGCCTTCCACAAAGCACTTCCCTCAAGTGTCCCCATCGCTGACAAGCCGGGCGCGCTGGAAGGCGTACGGTGCGATTCGGGAATCATCGAGGTCCCGAACCGGTCTTTTGTGCTTTGCGTCATGACCACTTACCTCGCCCACGACGAGGACGGCGCGCGGGCTATCGAGGAGGTTGCCAAGTTGGCCTACGCGTATTTTGACCGCGTCAGCCGCGCGAGTGCGTACGGAAGAGTGATTTCGACAAAGTAGGAGTCGCCGGCCCAAACTGCGGGTCTGCGCACCACATCATAAGGAGATGCGTCCCATGAAAATGAATCGAAGCTCTGCGATCTTCTTCTTGTCGCTCGCCTCGGTGATCCTGCTCTCCGTAGGCTTGTGGGGGCAGGAGGCCGGACGGGCCGCGGGTGATCTCCCGGTCCGATACGAGGAACTCACGGCACCCGACTTCGTGAAGGCCGTGGCCAAGTCGGAAGCGACCTGCCTCATCCCGCTGGGTGTCATCGAAAAGCACGGACCCCACCTACCCCTCGGGACTGACCTGCTCAACGTGCGCCTCGTCGCCATGCGCGCTGCCCAGCAGGAGTACACCATCGTCTTTCCCGAGTACTTCTTCAGCCAGATCTTCGAGGCGAAGCACCAGCCCGGGACCCTCGCCTACAGTCAGGAACTGATGTGGGAGGTCCTCGAGGAGACTTGTGACGAACTTGGGCGGAACGGCATCAAGAAGATTATCCTGGTCAGCGGTCACGGCGGGAACAACAGCTTCCTGCCTTACTTCTGCCAGGCGCAACTGGCGCGTCGCAAGGACTACGCGGTGTACCTCTACCGCCCGACGGGCGATCCGGAAGCCGAAACGCGCGTGAGGAAGATGCGCAAGACGACCACGGGCGGCCACGCGGATGAAGAGGAAACCGCGGTGATGCTCGCCAACCGTCCCGAACTCGTGCATCTGGAACGGGCCAAAGACCAGAGCGGCGCGGACCAGAAACGCCTGACCGAACTGCCCGATTTCTACACGGGAATCTGGTGGTATGCCAGCTTCCCCAATCACTACGCGGGGGACGGGAGCCCCGCCAGCCGCGAGTTGGGCGAGGTGCTGATTCAGAGCGACGTGAAACAGCTCGTGAAGGCGATCCAGGAGGTCAAAAAGAACACGTCCGTCCTCGAACTGCAGAAACGCTTCTTCGATGAGGCTGAGAACCCGCTGAAGACGCCGCAGTAGTGGGCCGGAGCCTCCTGCCTCCGAGAGCTTGGCGCATGAACCACTTTCGGGCCGGCAACATCTAAGGACAGAGGATCGCCGTAGGCGTAGTGCACCGTGGCGGAAGAGCAAAAAGGAGGAGTATGCCCGATCAATCGCAGGAAGTTGACCCAAAGACGATCAAGAAAGCTGTAGAGGAGAGGTACGCCGCCATCGCCCGCGGCGAGCTGAAGAGTTGTTGCGACCGGACGGATGCCCCAGCCGATGGCCTCTACAACATCGCCACCATGGCCCAGGGCTACAGTCCCACCGAACGGGCGGCGTTGCCCGAAGGCGCGGACCTGGGGCTCGGGTGCGGTGACCCGACCGCCGACGCCGATCTTCAAGCCGGACAAACCGTGCTCGACCTGGGCAGTGGCGCGGGCGTGGACTGCTTTCTGGCGGCGCGGCGCGTCGGGCCGCAGGGTTACGTCATCGGGGTGGACATGACCGATGCCATGCTGGCCAAGGCGCGGGCCAATGCGGCGCGCGGCGGGTTCACCAACGTCGAATTCCGCAAAGGCGAGATCGAAAACCTGCCCGTCGAATCCGGCACCGTGGACCGCATCATCTCCAACTGCGTCATCAACCTGGCGCCGGACAAGCAGAAGGTCTTTGCCGAAGCTTATCGGGTCTTGAAGCCCGGCGGCGCGATCACAGTCTCGGACATCGTCTCATTTGGCGAGATCCCCGACTCCGTGCGCACCGACTTGCAGCTATGGGCCGGCTGTACCGCTGGGGCGATGGACAAGCAAGACTACCTGGGCGTGATTCGGGGTACAGGATTCACAGAAGTCTCCGTGATCAAAGAAGTGGTGTACGACTACCTGCGCGGGCCCGACCACGGCTTTGCGAGCATCACCGTGCGGGCAGTGAAGTAGTTGCCAGCTCGAGGCGGACCGGATTCTCGTGCCCGAGCAGGGGCACGAGTTCCGACACTCCCGCCCGTCAAGAACGCCCTACCTCGAGGCGAGAGCAAGTAGGGCCCGCAACCCCCGGCAGGCCCTACCGAACCGGAGCCGGGCTGAGCCTTGAAGCCGTTTCCCGAGTCGTCTCGCTCTGGACAACCAGATCCCGGGTCAACTGGTAATTGAGCTGGGTGCCGCTGGGCAGGGTAAGTTCTTTTCCCCGCCGCCGAAGCGTATCGACGAGGGCCGCTCCCCCACCGATGGCCCCACCAACTACCGCACCGTGAAAGCCGCCGAAGAGCGTGCCCAGGAAGCCGCCGCCACCCATCCCGAGGCCGATCTCCTGCAGGTCTTTGATTCGCGAGCGAGGTCCCTTCACATACCCTTCCTCGCCCACTACCCTGGCATCCTCAGCCCCGTAGGTGTTCACCAGGACGGCATTTACGGCGAAGCTGCGACCGTCAGGGAAATTGACCTTTTCCGCGTCCAGCCGCATTTCGCCGACGCCCTTGATGCGACCGGGGCGTGCCAGCCACGCAATGCGGCCCTCTACGGTTGAGCCCACTGGGATGACGTGCTTGCCGTCAATCACCAGGGGCTCGCTCACGGTGGCGACAAAGGAATCGCCCTGGAAATTGAGCTTGGTGCTGAGAGTTTGCAGGAGCCGACAATGGAGCGTGGTGCCGGCGGGGACGGCGAAGGTTTCCGCCCATGCCACTGACACGCACCAGACGGTGAAGAGAATGCACAACAAAGCGCGTTTGACCATGGTACCTCCTAAGGTCGTCTCATGGCCGGACCCTGGCGCTTTGTCCAGCTTGACTTATCAGACGTGGATGGGAGTCCGCGAATCGCCCGCAGACTCCCACAGAATTCGGCGAGCCGTATCGAAGCCGGGTTAGCGCGCCCCCTCCGAGCGCGAGGCCACCTGCACGGCGCCTCTAGGGGTACTGATGTACCCCGCTACCCTACCTGATTCTACCTTATTCACCACCAGTTCGTAAAATCTTTTTGAGCCCCGGAGGTAGAAAAAGATAGGCTCGTTCACGGTCCGGTCTTTCTTCTCGATCTCCATATCATCCGCGAGCAGGGCCATGTTGAACCGATGCCGCTTGACGTTGGCCTTCTTCAGAACCAGACCTATGCCGGCGACATGTTGCGGCTGGCTCTTGTCGAGGACGAATTCGAAGTAGTCGCGGTCGCCCATCTTGCGCAAGGTCTCGATGTCGTCGTGGTTGCGGGCGATCAGAGTTCCCAGTTCGCTGCGCGCCATGCCGAGATCCGCGCGTGTCGCGTCCAGGACTTTCTTGGTGTTCTCCAGGTCGGTCCGTGTGGCGGAAACATCCTGGGAAAGCGCGCCCACCTGCTGCTGGTCAGCCTTCTGGGCGATTTCCGATTTCAGCTTGTCGGCCTGCTGCCGCTGCTCAGCTTGCAGTTGCTCGACCATCGTGCGGGCACGGCGCAGTTCCTTTCCCGTCGAACCCGTGCGCTTCGAGGCCGCTGCGAGTTCCTCCCGCAACGCTTCCAGTTGCTGGGCGTTGGAGTTCTGCAAGGCCGCGATCTGGCTGGAATAGCGCTGCTCAAGCTGGGTGCTCAAGGCCTGCTGCGCGGCGGCCTGCTGCGCCTCCAAAGAGGTGCGGACCGAGTTGATGCGGGCAAGCGTGTAGATCTCCCCGATCACCAGCGCCGCGAGAATAACGAAAACCAGTCCGAACTTCAGGCCCAGACCGGAACCCTCCGGCGGATTCATAGGGAGCACTTCCTGCTCGGGAACTTCATCAATTGCCATGGTTGCTTCTCCTTCTGGGGACCTTGCCCGGCGAGCATGCCAGCCGGCTTGGCACTTCCCCTCCCCCACACCAAAGCACGGGACGTGCCAGCACCTCCTCTTGTTGATGTGTTGAAAACAAAGAGGATAGGCGACGGTCGCAATGGGGTCGCAGCCGTCGGCGGAGCAGTTCTTGCTCGCGGGATGTAAAAACTGCCTCGCGGCACGGAATTGAGCAGCCCGCCCTGACCCTGCGCCCCACACCGAAGACCGGCGCCACCTAAGGAGGTGGTCGAGGCCCTTACCCCGTCGGAGCCTGACTGAAGCTGGCAAGCCCTGAGGCCTCGTCGGGATAGATTTCGAAGACTTGGTTCAGATTGGCGGTCTCGATCAGCGTGAGCACTTTGTGCTGAATGCTACTCAGCCTGAATTGCCCACCACTTTCTCGGGTTGCCTTCAGGGCGCTCACCAGCGCCCCCATTCCCGCGCTGTCGACATAGGTCAGATGGGTCAGGTTTAGCAGGAACTTCTTGCTTCCGCTCTCCAGGACCCGGCGGATGGTCTGGCCCAAGGCCTCGACGGGTGGGCCGAGCGTGAGCCGGCCATTCAACTCGACGACGGCCACAGGGCCAGCCTCGCGGACAGTGACGTTCACGGAAGGTTTGGCCTGGCTCCGCGTCCGGGCCCAGCCTTCCTTATTGCTCTGGCGCGCGCGGCCCAGCGCCAGCGATTCCGGTGGGACGTCTTCGGTAATCGTCGAGCCTGCGGCCACGTAAGACCCTCGGCCGATCCGCACCGGCGCCACCAGCATACTCCCGCTGCCCACAAAGACGCCGTCCTCGATGAGGGTGGGGTTTTTCTTCTCCCCGTCGTAATTGCAGGTGACCGTCCCGGCGCCGATGTTGACCCCTTCACCCAGCGTCGCATCACCCAGGTAGGTCAGGTGTGAAGCCTTCGTTCCCCGCCCTACGTGCGATTTCTTCACCTCCACGAAGTTCCCGATGCGGGCGTTCTGCTCGATCACCGCGCCGTCGCGGAGATGGGCAAAGGGCCCCAGGATGACGTCGGACTTGACCTCGCAGGCGCGAATCATGCAGTAAGGGCGCACGGTGACGCGGTCACCCAGGACTGAGTCGATGATGGTCGAATACGGCCGCAGGGCACAGGCATTGCCCACGCGCGTTGCGCCCAGCAGGCTGACTCCCGCCTCGATGACCGTGTCGCGGCCCACCTCCACTTGCTCATCGATGTAGGCGCACTCGGGATTCACGACGGTCACCCCATCGCGCATCAGGGCTTCGGCCTTGCGGAGGCGCAGGATTCTTTCCATCTGCGCCAGCTCCGCGCGATCGTTCACCCCCAGCACTTCCCGCGCGTCCGCGACCGGGAAAGGCACAACCTTCAGACGCTGACGGTTGAAGATCTCGACCAAGTCCGTAAGCAGATATTCTTTCTGGGCGTTCTTATCCGAGAGGGCTCCGAGGTGTTCCAGCAGTTTCGGGCGAGAAAAGCACAAGATGCCGGAGTTTATTTCCCGAATCTTCCGTTGCGCCGGCGTGCACACCTTCTCTTCGACGATGGCCCGTACCCGCCCGCCGCGGCGCACAATCCGCCCGTACCCCTGCGGGTTCTCCAGCCGCGTCGTGAGGACGGTGGCCGCGGCGCGCGCCTTCTCGTGGGCCTCAACCAGCGCGTGCAGGGTCTCGGCACGGAGCAAGGGCGCGTCGCCCACCACCACGACAAGCGTGGAGCTGGGGCACCGCTCGAGTTCGGTACGCGCCACAAGCAGCGCATGACCCGTCCCCAACTGTTCCTTCTGTTCGATGAACGTGAGGCCCGGACGTGCGAACGCTTTCCGCACTTCGTCGGCCTCATAGCCGATGACCAGGTAGGTCCGCTGGGGCTTGACCGCGGCTGCAGTCTTCAGAACGTATTCGCCGAGCGACCGGCCCGCCAGCCGATGCAGCATCTTCGAGTGCTCGGACTTGAAACGAGTGGCTTTGCCTGCCGCGAGAATTAGCACTGAG
>Ga0315284_10012781_pt1 | contig 11958 bp, 6 predicted proteins | sample YL17G09_16_MG_FD_203696 | JGI IMG/M metagenome (GOLD analysis project Ga0315284, IMG submission 203696) | Sediment microbial communities from Yellowstone Lake, YNP, Wyoming, USA - YL17G09_16 | ecosystem: Environmental > Aquatic > Freshwater > Lake > Sediment | place: USA: Wyoming | collected...
TCAAAGCCCCCCGCTCTCCCCTTCACACCCCGCAAACCCGCCAAACATGCTTCACCTTCATCTCGCGCCGTGCTACCATGCCCCCGATCCGAACGCTACGCATAATGTCGGTTAGAAGAGAGTCAAAGGACGAGTTCAAGGACCTAGCAGTGCTCGCAGTCCTGGAGACAGTGAACGATGCCTGCGGTCTTGCGGATTATCTGCAGGCATTCATATCCGGACCGCACTGGCATGGCGGCCCGCGCGGCCGCACGTGGTCGACTCGTCTGCGGGGACATCAGCGTCAGGCGGTCAAAAACTCTGTCGAGGCGTCGACTGACTCTAGATATGTGACCCCATCTGAACAGATTGATGCCGTTCCGGCCCCTTCAGAGGCCGACCTCATGGACACAGGTGATATTGACCTTTCGGCGCTGTCGCCTGCCGAGCGTCGAGCTGTCGAAGAGGCGATGGCGGCGACCGCAGAGGGCTACCATCGCCACTCCAAGCAGGGCAAGAGCATGAAGGCCTGGTGGGGGGCATGCTACCCTGCTAGGATACGTGCCCTCAGCAGGGCCAAGGCGAAGTTGATGCGGCATTGATCAGGCCTGCCCCTGTCTCTGATACATGCTCCGGCCCGCGCGTCTTTCGCATACGCGCTCCACAGGCTCCCCATCGTCTCACTTCAGGTTTCCGAGGTGCGACGTTTGGTCGGTCGGCAGCCCTCGCCGTGAGTACTGTCCCAAGCGCGGGAGCCCTATACAGCCGCGCGTTTCGTGGTATACTCTCGGTGGACAAGTGGGCCCCTGGCCCGTAGTGGTGGGGGAAGAGCCGACGGTCGACAGCCGGCGTCTGATGCGAGATAGGGACTGATCCTCCCGAATCTGGCACCAGGGGCCGGCTTCGTCCTTGGCCGAGGAGAGATACGATGAGCCAGTTGCCAGAGCGCGTCGCGACCGAACCTACCCGTGCCGCTATAGGAACGGTCGAAGCTTCGGGTATCGCGGTACACTGCGCACACGACGAGATCGTAGAGGTCGAGACGCTCGTCCCCAATCCGCGCAACCCCAACCGCCACTCGGAAGAGCAGATCCGCCTGCTCGCGAAGATCATCAAGTACCAGGGCTGGCGGGCGCCTATCACGGCCTCGACGCGCTCCGGCTTCGTCGTGCGCGGGCATGGGCGACTCGCGGCGGCGAGGCTGTTGGGTGTTGACCTCGTGCCCGTGGACCGTCAGGGCTATGCCACCGAAGCAGAGGAATGGGCTGACCTCGTCGCCGACAACCGGCTCTCCGAGCTCAACGAGATGGACGCTGCCGCGCTGAAGGACATCCTCCAGGAACTCGACTCAGGGATGCTGGATATCCTGGGCGCCGACATGGAGATCACCGGCTATACCGACCAGGCGCTGGCCGACCTGATGAGCCAGTTCGAGACCGAAGAGGAGCCCCAGGAGGTCGAGGCGCCGGAGCCCCCTGCACACCCGGTGACGCGGCCGGGCGATCTCTGGCTGCTGGGGCGGGTCGCACGCTGTCCTCGCTGCGAGAGATTGAGCGATGTCTGAATGCGTTTGCCAGCGCTGCGGGCACCGGTTCAAGGCGGAGCCGCAGGTGAAGCATCGCGTGCTCTGCGGCGATGCCACCCGTGACGCGGATCTGGCGACGCTGACCTCGGGCGAAGCCTGCGAACTGCTGGCAACTGACCCTCCCTACAACGTCGGCCTGGGATATGACGAGGAGACCGACGACAACAAGAGCGCAGAGGCCTATCGGGAGTTCACGCGAAAGTGGTTTGAGACGACGCGGACCCTGACCCAGAGGCAGATCGTGACCCCGGGGTGCAGTAACCTGGCGATGTGGCTCCGGCTCTTCTCTCCCTACCACGTGGCGCCCTGGACGAAGACCAACGCCATGACCAATGGCAAGGTCTCCCGCTTCTGGTGCTGGGAACCCATCCTCTTCTTCGGCGAGCGCTGGCCGCGAAGTAGGCCCAACGATGTCTTCGACTTCCCGGCGGGCACCCACAAAGACACCGGCGGTCATCCCTGCCCCAAGCCCGTGAGGATGTGGGCCGAGCTGCTCCTCCACTACGCTGGCGAAGGCGCCGCCATTCTGGAGCCGTTCCTGGGCAGCGGCACCACGCTGGTGGCGGCCGAGCAGGTGGGACGACGGTGCTTCGGCCTGGACATCTCGCCCGCCTATGTGGACGTCGCTCTGATCCGCTGGATGAAGCTGACCAACAAGCAGCCGATCCTGGCCGCCACCGGCCAGACCTTCGAGGAGGTGCACCATGAGCGAAGCAGTTGAGTGCACCTGCGCACACTGTGGCCAGCGGTTCCAGGCGGCCCCGATGCCACAGCATCGCGTCATGTGCGGTGATTCCACTGACCCGGACGCGGTCGGGGCGCTGATGGCTGGGGAGAAGGCCGGGCTGCTGGCGAGTGATCCGCCCTACGGCGTGGCCTACGACGGCAATGCCCATCGCCGGGAGCACAGCGGCGGCATCGTCTACCGCGCGATCGAGAACGACGATCTCGACTCCGCCGCCCTAGAGGCCTTCCTCACCGACGCCTTCTCCGCTGTGGTCCCTCATGTCGCCGATGACGCGGCCTGGTATGTCTGGCATGCATCCGTCACCCGCCCGGCCTTCCTCGCGGCGCTGTCCGCGGTAGGGGTTACCGTGCATGCGGAACTCATCTGGGTGAAAGAGGGCTTCACGTTCAGCCGCTCCGATTATCACTGGCAGCACGAACCGTGTCTCTACGGGTGGCGAGAGCGCCACACCTTCCGGGGTGAGCGCAATCAGTCCACAGTCTGGCAGATCGCCCGCCAGAGCGAGCATCAGCATCCGACGACCAAGCCGACGGAGCTGTGGCGCATCCCGATCCGCAATCACCTGCCACCCGGCGAGATCGTGCTGGACCTGTTCCTGGGCAGCGGGACGGCGATCATCGCCGCCGAGCAGTTGGGACGGCGCGGCTTCGGGATGGAGCTGAGTCCAGCCTACGTCGACGTGTCCATACTCCGCTGGCAGACGCTGACCGGCAAGGAGGCCGTGCTGGAGGCGACGGGGCAATCCTTCGGCGCGGCCGCCCAGGCCCGGGGGGTGGAGATCGAGCGCTGATATGAGCGATGAGGTTCAGGAACAACCGAAGAGCAACGTGGGCGGCATTACCGGCAAGGGGTTCACTCCCGGCCGCTCCGGCAATCCCGGGGGCCGGCCTCGCGGTTCCAAGAGCCTGGTCAACCTGCTCATCGATGCCCTCCGCAAGCGGGCCAAGGACGGCAAGGGCGGCGAAAAGGAGTTCTACGAGCTCCTCGCGGAGTCCATCGTGGTGAATGCCGCGAAAGGGAACGCGGCGCTCGTGAAGCTCATCTTCGACTACCACGAGGGGCCCCCGCCGCAGAAGCACGAGGTGACCGGGGTCTTCTACAGCGGCGCGGACCTCCAGCAGGTGCTGCGCCAGATCGCGGAGCTGATGAGAGACTTCGTGCCCGAGGGACGCTGGGATGAGTTTGCCGCACGCCTTGACGAACTCGACGCGATCGGCGCCGCGTAGTCTGCTGGGCCAGGTTGCCCGCGAATTCGCGGCCCAGGTGGCGGCGGCCTCGCTCGCGCGTTACCGCGAGCAGCCCGAGCAGTTCGTGCTGGAGTGCTTCCGATGGGCGGATGGCGAGGGACCGACGATATATCAGCGCGAGATTCTACGGGAGATCGTGGAACGTAGGCGGATCGCGGTGCGGTCCCCGCACGGCAGCGGGAAGACCGCCCTCGCCGCGTGGATCGCGCTCTGGTTCGCGCTGACCCGGGATGCCATGGCGGGGGGCGACTGGAAGATCGTCATGACTGCCAGCGCCTGGCGGCAACTCTCACACTACCTCGCGCCTGAGATTCACAAGTGGGCGCGGCGCCTGCTATGGGAAAAGATCGGGCGGGGGCCATTCGACCAGCGCAATGAACTGTTACAGCTCATGCTCAAGCTGCGAAGGGGCGAGGCATTCTGCGCGGCCAGCGACAAGCCAGACCTTATCGAGGGTGCGCACGCCGACCGATTGCTGTATGTCTTCGACGAGGCGAAGGCGATCCCGCCGGCGACCTGGGACGCGGCGGAAGGTGCGCTGGCCTCGGGCGATTGCATGGCGTTGGCCATCAGCACGCCAGGGGAACCGCAGGGGCGCTTCTACGACATTCATAGCCGCAAGCCGGGGTTCGAAGACTGGTGGGTCAGGCATGTCACGCTCGCCGAGTGCATCGCGGCGGGGCGCGTATCGCAGGACTGGGCGGAGCAGCGCAGACTGCAATGGGGCGAAGGCTCGGCGGTCTATCAGAACCGCGTGCTGGGGGAGTTCGCTGCTTCCGAATCCGACGGTATTATCCCTCTCTCATGGGTCGAGCTGGCAAACGAAAGATGGTTGGCGCTGGAGGCATCAGGCGAGTGGGGCGAGATGACGTGCTGCGGGGTGGACGTAGCGAGATCGGGCGAGGACCGTACCGTGCTGGCGATGCGCTATGGTGACACTGTTCGCGAGTTGCGGCGCAGTCCCCGGCAGGATACGATGGCTACGACGGGCGATGTGGTGGCCGCAATCGCGGGCAAATCCGCCTATGCTGTGGTGGATGTGATCGGGATTGGCGCCGGCGTCGTGGACCGGATGCGTGAGCAGCGTCTCAACGTCGAGGCATTCAACGCGGGCGAGCATACCGACTGGCGCGACGTGAGTCGGGAACTGCAGTTTGCGAATCTGCGCTCTGCATCGTGGTGGAATCTGCGGGAGCTGCTCGACCCGGCACAAGGGCACAGCATCGCCCTTCCGCCCGACGATCTGCTGACGGGCGACCTGACGGCCCCGCGGTGGCGGCAGAGCAGCGGCGGGAAGATCCTACTGGAGAGCAAGGACGATATCCGCAAACGCATCGGGCGCTCGACCGACGACGGAGACGCGGTGGTGATGGCCTTCTGGCAGTCGATGGCACAGGTGGGAGGCTTTCAGGCATGAGCCTCCGTGAGGGAAACCGGTGCCTTCTCCGCGAGGACCCACCTGCCGAGGATCGGGCTGGGGCCAACCGCTCGCTCGCCATGGGACGACGCGCGGCGCGGGCACAAGAGCCGTTGGGATCGCGTGCGCCTGGACCGCTAACTCGGCGGGTTCGCGCGATTCCAGACATTCTCGCCCAGACAGCGCCGAAACGCCGCACCACGTGGGCTTCAGAGTAGTGCCGCGCTCGGGAGCGGGGTGGTGGTAGGGGTGCGGCTACCTCCCCCAGACGCGACAGACCCCCGGACTGGGGACTCGGGCCGAGGGGGTTAGCCCGGGTCCCGGGGGTGCCCAGGGGCCGTCTGCTGATGACTTCGTCGGCCTGGGCATGGGTCCTCCCCTCGCGCGGAGCGACATGGCGACCAGGGGATGATGTAGGGTGCCTCAGCCGGGTGTGGGCTTGCTCGCGTGCGCGGCTCCCCCTTGTGCTATACTGTGTGGGTTGGCCGGCCCTGTCGGGCCGCATATTCGGACCTGCGCTTCGGCGCAGAGGGGGTGTGCGATGGGTGTTCGGAGTCTGTGGCGGATCGCAGCAGGGATTGTCCTCGCATGCTGTGCTCTGGCACGGCCTGGTCTTGCCGACTTGGAGTTTCCGGTCTGCACCAACTCGCCCGCGAACCAATGGATGCCGGCCGCGAGCGGGACGCGCGTGGTGTGGGCCGACTCCCGCAATGGCAACTGGGACATCTACCTATACGACCTCGCCACCGGCGAGGAGCAGCCGATCTGCACCGCGCCCGGCGACCAGATGTGGCCCGAGATCGACGGTGACCACATCGTCTGGATGGACCACCGGGACAGCCAGTGGGCCGTCTACATGTACGACCTCACCACTGGCAGCGAACGGAAGCTCTCCGATGCGCCCATTAGCGCGACCTACGACGTCTGGACGACCCAGGGGCCGGACATCAGCGGCAACTACGTGGTCTGGTCTGACAGCCGCAACGGGAACCTCGACGTTTTCCTCTACGACCTCTCGACAGATACTCTGCAGCAGATCACCGATGGTCCAGCCGACCACGGGCTCCAGGGTCCGCGCGTGCAGGGACATCGCATCGTCTACCGCGACTCGCGGAACGATCCTGACGGCGATATCTACCTCTACGACATCTCCACCAACCAGGAGACGGTCATCGCTGACGGGCCGTCCGACCAGGGCCAGCCCGATATCTGGGGCGACATCGTGGTCTGGCGAGAGGCCGGGGCCACGAGCTTCGACATCTACTATCGGGATCTGAACGGGGGAACCGCGCAGCCCCTCGTGACAACACCCGATATCGAGGACCACCCCCGCGTGGACAGCCGCTATGTTGTCTGGTCCTCCCACGAGATGAACGCGGACAACACAGTCAAGTGGGAGAAGGTGAGCGCGCTCGACCTCAAGACAATGGATGCCGTGCCCCTGACCGTGAACAGCCCCTACTTCGGCGACCTTGGACCGGCCATCTCCGACAGTGGGATGGTTGTGTTCGAGGACTTCCGCAATGGCACGCGCGATCCGCAGACCAACGCCGACATCTACGGCTACTTCCTGACTCGCTTCAAGGACGTCCCGCTCACGAGCTGGGCTCACGACGCGGCGGATGCCTGTGCCGCCGCCGGCATCGTCTCCGGCTACTCCGACGGCACCTACAAACCCTCCCCCCCCCCGACCCGCGATCAGATGGCGGTGTATATCTCCCGCGCGCTGGCGGGAGGCGATGGCGGGGTGCCGACTGGGCCAGCCACCGCGACGTTTTCCGATATGGCGACGAACTACTGGGCATTCAAGTACGTGCAGTACGCGGTGAGCAAGGGCGTCGTGAAGGGCTACTCGGACGGCACCTATAAGCCCACCGATCAGGTAGACCGCGGCCAGATGTCGGTGTTTATCGCTCGCGCCATCGCCACGCCTGCAGACGGCGCGGACTTGGTGAACTACACGCCGCCGGCGACGGCGACGTTCCCCGATGTGCCCGCCAACTTCTGGTCGTTCGCGTTCGTGGAGTACATCGCCCAGGACAGCATCGGCGTGACCAAGGGGTACCCGGATGGCTACTATCATCCGGAGTACATCTGCACGCGGGATCAGATGGCGGTGTATGTGGCGAGGGCATTCGAGCTGCAATAGTGCAGGCGTCTTGCCGACACCACCGGCGAAGCGCTGGTATGGCGAGAGCGTTCGGATTGGCGTAGCCTGGGCGGCGCCCTCACGGAAGCGCGCTGCACCAGCCTGAGCCGTGTGCCCGTGGCGGCAGCGGGGTTCTGGAGGTGGGCAAGACGGCGTGTCGCGCGCTGTGAGGCATGTTTGCAGCGCGGGGCTCCGGGCGAAGGTGACGCTAAGAGAGAACAGGTCCGCTAGAGGGCTGTTCGAGCCCTCAGGGCGGCCCGGTCCTGCCAAAGACCGATGTGGGCGGAGGGAAGCATGGCCTCGAAGCGGCTGGGGTGTGTGTGGGCGTTGCTGGTGGTGGCCCTGGCAGTGTTCGCGGGGGTGGCGGCGGGTGCCGAACGGATGGTGGAGGCGTGGCGGAGTCCGTTCGGGACGGGGCGGTCGGTGACAGTCGACCCCACGGACGGCTCCGCGTGGGCGGCGATGGGTGCGAGCGTGATGCACCTCTCGGCGAGCGGCACGATCCTCAGTCAGTGGGACCGGTTCACCGCGCCGGGCGCGATCGCGGTAAATCCCACCGATGGCTCCTGCTGGATGGCAGACCGCTGGACCGGCACCGTGGTGCACCTCTCGCCCGATGGTACGCTGCTGTGGCGGGGCATCGGATACACCGATCCTTACTTCCTCTCCGTGAACCCAACTGACGGCTCCTGCTGGGTGGCGGATCAAGGGGTCTGGGATGATGCCACTCAGGCCTACGCCTTTGGCTCGGTCACCCATCTGGCGGCAGATGGCTCGATATCGTGGCGAGGGACCGGCTTCGGGATTCCGGAGTGCGTGTCGGTGAACCCGGCGGATGGGTCCTGCTGGGTCGCGGACCTGGGGAACTGGAGTGCGAGCGCAGGCGACTTCACGGGCGGCGCGGTGTGGCACCTCTCGGCCATCGGCGAGGAGCTCTGGAAGGGCGGTTCACTGAGCCAGCCCTTAGCCGTGTCAGTGGCCGCCGACGGTTCCTGCTGGGCGGGCGATCGCGGGATGTGGGACGAAGCGCAGCAGCAGTACTCTGGCGGTGTGGTCGTGCACCTGAGCGCGGCAGGTGGTGAGCTGTGGCGCGGCGGCCCACTCCCCTCGGTCACCTCTGTCGCGGCCGACCCAATCGATGGCTCCTGCTGGGCCGCCGACTACTGGAACGGTGGGCTCGTGCACCTCTCCCCAAACGGCGGGGTGCTCTTGCAGCGCATTGAGGTACAGCCGTCTTCGCTCGCGGTGAACCCGGTCGATGGCTCGTGCTGGGCGATGAATTGGCAACCTGGCGCGGTGGTGCACCTGTCGGCAGGCGGGGATGAGCTCTGGCGAGGCAGAGGGTTCGAGTTGCCGCTGGCCGTCTCCGTGGACCCGGGCGACGGCTCGGTCTGGGTGGGGGACATGGGCAGCGTGTCGCACCTCTCGGCGAGCGGGTCAGGGCTGTGGACGAGTGCCCCGGGTGCCTTCCCTTATGCCGCGTCAGTCTCGGCGAACACCGCCGACGGCTCCTGCTGGGTGGCGGACTCTCTCCTTCCGACCGTGGCCCACGTGACGGCAGACGGGGAGATCGACGCCCAGTATGGCGGCGTCACCATGCCGGTTTCCGTCTCTGCGAATCCGAATGACGGCTCGGCGTGGGTGGCCGACGTGGACAGCGTGCTGCATGTGGACGCGGCCGGCAATCAGGTGTGGCAGGGCACGGCATTCTCCGGCCCGACATCCGTATCTGTCAACCCGGTGGGCGGCTCTTGCTGGGTGACGGACTTCGGAGCAGACACAGTGGTGCACGTGGCCGCCAGCGGAAGCGAGCTATGGCGAGGGAGCGGCTTCAGCTACCCCTGGGCGATTTCCGTGAATGCGACGGACGGTTCGTGCTGGCTGGTCGATGTCGACCCGGGCGGCTGGTGGATGCAGGTGGTGCACCTCTCGGCGGCCGGCTCGCCACTCTGGAGCGGAGGGCAGTTCGCGGACCTCTGGTCGGTCTCGGCCAACTCCACTGACGGCTCTTGCTGGGTGGGGGACTTCAGCCAGGTGGCGCACCTAGCGTGGAATGGCGCCGAGCTGTCTCATGCCGACAACTACATGGGAGTGGTGAGCGTTTCGGCCAACGCAAGCGACGGCTCGTGCTGGGTGGCGGACGCGCTGAACGGGCAGGTGGTTCATCTGCAGCTGGCCGCGCCGGAAACGCCGTCGGCGGCATTCGTTGCCGCGCCCGCGAGTGGCCCCGCGCCGCTGAGCGTGCAGTTCGCGGACCTCTCGCCGGGCGGCCCGACCTCGTGGGCGTGGGACTTCGGGGACGGCGGGACCTCCGCCCAGCAGTACCCGTCACACACCTACGGGGCGGCGGGCAGCTACACGGTGAAGCTGACGGTCACGAACGCGGTCGGCGCCAGCACGGGGACGAAAACGGGCTACATTACGGTTGCGCCCCCGGTGCCGGGGAGCATCGCGGGGAAGGTGAAGGACGCGCGCACCGACGCGGCGATCGCCGGCGCGAGCGTGGCGTGCGCTGGGCAGACCGCCACCTCGGGGGCGGACGGAACATACACGCTCTCAGAGCTGCCCCCAGGGAGCTACGCGGTGACGGCGAGCGCGCCCGACTACGAGCCCGTCACTATCACCGGCGTGACGGTCATCTCGGGCAAGGTTACGAGCCTCGACGTCCTGCTCAGTCAACAGCCCGGCACGGTGCAGGGCGTCGTGCGCGACTCGGTTTCCGCACAGCCGATCGTGAGGGCGATGGTGAGTGGCGGCGGAGAGAGCACGCAGTCCGACGCGAACGGACACTACGTGCTCTCGCTTCCCGGCGGCTCGGGCTACACGATCACCGCGAGCGCACGCGGCTATGGGCTGGGCAGCGCGTCCGGCGTCTCGGTGGTGCCGGGGCAGACGACGGCGCTCAACTTCGCCCTGGACCCGCTCCAGGCCAGCCTTCAGGGCGTAGTTGCGGACGCAGTGAGCAAGACACCGATTGCAGGGGCGACAGTGACGCTCGGCAGCCGCACCGTGATGACTGACACAACAGGCCACTATGCGATCTACGATCTCCTCACGGGAACCTACACCGTGACTGCGACGGCGGTGGGCTACCAGACGCTGACCCTGGCGGGGATCAGCGTGTTCGGAGGGGAGACGACGGCGCTCGACATCGCGCTCCCCTCACTCTCGGTGGGCGGAGTGGTGGGGGCGGTGCGAGAGGCGGACACGCAGGAGCCGGTGGCCGGCGCACTTGTCACCTGTGGCTCCTTGCGGGCGGTCACGGACAGCAACGGGCGCTATTCGATCTTCCTGGCGACGGCCGGCACCCACGTTGTCGGCGCGAGCGCCGGGGGCCACTGGTGGTCGGCCGCGGAGAGTGTGGAAATCCACCTCGGCCAAACCGCGACCCAGGACCTGACAGTGACGACGATCAGCGGAGCGGGGCCGCAGTTCCAGGACATCAACACCGCAGACGCGATTGCACCAACTGTTGGCGCTGCGTGGGGGGATTATGACGGGGATGGCTACCCCGACATGTTCCTCTCGGGCGGCGTTCTCTACCGGAACAATGGCGACCTAACGTTCACAAACGTCACGGCCGCGCAGGGGCTGCCCGGTGTGACGCTCGCCCACGACGGCGTGGCAGGTGGGGACTATAACAACGACGGCGCCCTCGACTTCTTTGTGGCCGGTGACACCTCGGCTGTGGACCAACTCTTCCGGAACGACAGCCCCGGGTTCACAGATGTCGCGAGTGGAGCCGGCCTCACGTATGGAGGGACAGGGCGCACTGCGTCCTGGGGCGATTACGACCGGGACGGGTGGCTGGACCTCGCCGTCGGGTACCTGGGAACCGTACAGCTCTTCCATAGCAAAGCGGACGGGACGTTCGGCAATACATCGGACGTGATCCGCGGGGGCAGCGGAGGGGGAACGTGCACCTGGGCCGACATGGACAACGACGGATGGGTGGACCTGCTCAGTGTCGGCAGCGGGGGCGCGGTGGTCTTCCACAATGCCAGCGGCACGGCACTGCAAGCGGTCCCCTCCGCGTTCTCTCCTGCCCCAACCACGCCAGGTCCCATCGCGGTCGCCGACTACGATAACGACGGCTGGCTCGACGTCGCCTTCAGCGCGCCCGGCGGCTCCGGCCATCGCCTCCTGCTCTACCGGAACAAGGGTGACGGCGCCTTCACAGACGTCACCACGCCGGCCGGCGTCGCCGGCCCTGCGACTTACATCGACGGTGTCTCATGGGCGGACTATGACAACGACGGCTGGGCGGACCTCTATGGCGCCAGCGTGGGTGGGCCTCTGCTGCTCTACCACAACAACGGGAACGGCACGTTCGCGGAGGTCGCTGAGGGGTCGGGCCTGGGGGCCCCGCTCCACACTGAGGCTTCGGTGTGGGGCGACATGGATCTGGATGGGAGGATTGATCTTCTCCAGACGGCAGTTCCGACGCCGCGGCTCTATCACAACATCGGGCCCACGGCGAACTGGCTGCGGGTGCGCGCTCTCACAGATCGTGATGGTGATGCCACGGACGCCAACCAGGGAGAGGACCGCGACGCTATCGGGGCGCGGGTCGATCTGAACGTTGACAACGATACGGCCTTTCCCCCGGGCCGGACGCTGACGAGGCTGATCGGCGGCGGCTACGGCTTCCTCGGACAGGACGAGCCGATCGCTCAGTTCGGCGTGCCGGTGGACGGCCCGGTGGCGGTGCGGGTGATCTTCCCGGACGGCTCGGTGGTGGTGCAGAAGGACGTGGCCGTGAACCGGCAGATCGCCGTCCGCGATGTACTAGGCGGCGGTGACGCGCCCTTCGTCGATGTGACGCCGTACTTC
>Ga0315284_10012782_pt1 | contig 11958 bp, 16 predicted proteins | sample YL17G09_16_MG_FD_203696 | JGI IMG/M metagenome (GOLD analysis project Ga0315284, IMG submission 203696) | Sediment microbial communities from Yellowstone Lake, YNP, Wyoming, USA - YL17G09_16 | ecosystem: Environmental > Aquatic > Freshwater > Lake > Sediment | place: USA: Wyoming | collected...
GTTGGGGATTAGGATGAACCCACAAAGCCAAATGAAACTATACCTCGCACCAAGTGCCTCCAGACTAAACCCAATTGCAGCGAGGTCTGCGCAGGATGTGTATAACCACACCGCCGATGGCGCAATTTGCTACTGCGAGCTCTTAACCACCGCTAAAGGCGTAGACGGCAAATGGTATAGAATCAAACTCGAGCCGATAGAACAGAGCAAGCCGTCTAAATAGTCTCTTCTTCCGCGGTTTCTGTGCTGTCCGCACTAAGCATAGCTTCTATTTCTCGCTTTACATCAAATTCGGAAGTACCGTCTATCACAAACTCAAGCCGGTCGAACAGCTTGTTGCGCCGAACAGCGCCTGAAAGAACCCACTCACGTAGTTTTACGCTGCTGTAGAGCGCGGGAAGACCTTTCCTAAGCACTACATCTTTGGCCTTTGCGACATTTACTCCCAGAAGGAGCTCAGCGGTTTCTTTAAACGCAACGCATCGTATAGCACCCGTACCGTCGTCCAAGACACCGCTCATTCTCATAGCGTAATCCGGTTCGACTTCGCCATGGTTTATACATTTCCGATTGCCGCTTGCCTGGTCTTCCCTAACAGTCAAACCGCACTTAGGACATATCTCATAAAATGGGTTCGACTCAAAGACCTGGACGATTGTTGCTCGCAGGTCCTTCTTTTGTCCCTCTTGAAGCTCAGAAACCGTCGTACGTCTTGATCCGGAAACCCGTGATATTTTTCCGAATCGTCCCAAACGCAGTTCAGAACCGTAAAATCCCTGGCGAACGTAGCCTGTCACACGCAAAACATCGCCCTGGCTGAGATCCTTCATCTTCTCTATTTCCTCGTTCCAGAGCGTCAGGCGTATTGCGCCAGTCTCATCCGACAAAGTTATCGCAAGGAGTTTACCGCTGCCTTTTGCCGTAGAATATGATTTGGCGGAAAGCTTAGTTACAACACCGACTATATCAACGTTCTGCATCCCGGGAATAAGGTTGCACACGCTTACACGTTTTAGTTCCATAACAACACCGTTTAGCCGATTCGGCCTCTTTGAGCGTCCATAACCTTTCGTGCAAGCTTCACATCCTCACCTATTACGGTGCGCCTGTTTGCATGCATGGCGATTTTGTGCGCTTCTACAACGAGTTCAGCCGTCTGAATCTCCAGTGCAGCAGCCAAAGTTCGAGCAGCGTCATCGCTGACACGCGGCGCACCAGCCTGTTTTATCATCCGCCTGAGAGGTTCGAGCGTAAAAGACATAGCAAACAATACGACGAGATTTTATTTAATGGTTTTTGGTGCCTTTCAGTGGAGAAAAAATATTTTCTCGCCGCGTTTAGCAGTAGTAAGATATATATATCAGGAAATGTATAGTGGTAGCAACGATTTTTTCGGGGAAATGCATGATTACAACCAAAGCAGAGCTTGAAGAACTGTTTTTGCGGCGCAAACCGGTCAAGCTTCTCATGGCGCTGAAGATACATCCGACTGCGGCGTACATTTCTACCCTCTCGAAAGAGACCGATTGCACATATTCACACACCGTCAAGCTTCTCGAAGAGTTCCGATTGCTCGGTCTGGTCACATTCGAAAAAACAGGCCGCGTGAAATACATCAAATTGACACCAGACGGCGAAGAGTTGGCGACCAATTTCGAGGGCGTTCTGCGAAAGTTCTCCAAGCTCCAGCCCAAAGTAGAAAAAAAGCCCCCCGCACCCTACCTCGCTAAAAAGAGCATGGCGCAGTAAAGCCGTTGGTAATTATGCAAAAGAAATGTTTCTTCTGCAGCATTCAGAAGCACGGCAAAACGAATAAAATAGCGGAAACGGCAAACTTCTTTTCGCGCTACGACGGTTTCCCAGTCAGTAAAGGTCACGCAGAAGTCGTCCCGAAAGCGCACATCGTGTCGGTTTTTGGCCTCCACGGCAACCAGATACGCGAATTGTACGAGCTTGTCGAAAGAACCACGAAAATACTAAAGGCTCGGTTCAAGCCAGACGGCTTCAACATAGGAATAAACGAAGGCAAAGCAGCCGGAAGGACGCAACCGCACTTGCATGTCCACATCATTCCCCGTTTCAAAGGCGACGTTGCCAACCCAATAGGCGGCATACGGAACATCTTCCCCGCCAAAGCAGATTATACCATCAAGGTAAAGAAAGGCGTTGCGCAGTAAAGGTAATTTTTCTCAAATGTCCTTTCTTACCAAATTCTGAACAAATCCGACCGTTAGAGAAACCGCGAAACCGCCAAAACCCGCAACTCCTATCAAACCCAATAATTCCTCTCGAATAACGCAAAAGTTATATATGCCATGGACAGAAGCAGTTGCGTAGCCACCATGGTATCCAGTCAGAAACATGCGAAAACGTGCATTTCGGCTGTCCGCTACGGTCAAAAAATGACACTTTCGTAATGGTAAACCACGGACAATGGTCGGCTATTTCAGTCGAAAACCGATAAGAAAACGGCGATTTTATGCAAGACGAAGTGTCGACTTCGCCTGCATTGAAGAACCAGAGGTTATTCAAATGCCAAAAAAGAAGCTCGCGGATATGGTTTTTCAGCGCATCGCTCCGCCTGACGAGAAGGCGAATATCACACCGGAGGACCTTTGTAACGTCATGGTCCGAAGGCTAGGCCTGAAAAGAAAAGAAAGCCGTGCGAATCATGCCATGCTTCTTCACGAGATGATAAAGTATCGCAAAGAGAACATACCGATCGAAATCGACAAGATATCCCAGCATTTGAACATCAGCCAGTCCCAGGCGTACGAAGAGATTCGTAAGTGGAAAACGTTGGGGTTGCTCGAGTTCGTTAAGGTGCCGCAAGGCCAGGGTTTCATCAAAGGCTACATGCTTTCAGCCGCGACAACAAACCGTCTTCTAGACAAAGTCGAAGCTACTTTTAAGGCATTCATGCGCCGAACGCGCCGCATAGCTAAAGACTTCGACGACATGGTCGGCCTCGAAGCAGCCCGCGCCGGCAAAGGCCAGGAAAAAGATGCTGAACCAGCCGAGCAAGCCGAATTGGCTGAGGAAGAAGGCGAATAACCGCCCGTTCTAACATCGATCGAACACGACGAAAGCCGTACGTATCTACTACAACCTATATATTACGTCACCAGCAAAATCTACAAATACCAGTTAACCACTAATAAGTAGTAAGGTGTATTAGTTATGTTGATATCAAAATACGTTTCGCGTGCCATGTTGGCGCTACCTTTATCGGGATTGCTTTCAGTTGGCGCCCAGGCCGGTTCGAACAGAACACCGCCATTGCAGGAAGCGTATCATAGCGTTTTAGGCAGCAGCTACAGAACAACCCAGAAAGGGAGAAGCGTGTTAGATGAAGCCATATTGCCATACTTACGCGTAAAACTTAATGATCAGTATTTATCGCCGTTTGGAATAAGTCCCAAACAAAAGCGTACCGCGCTGAAACAACTGTTGCAGCGTGCTGATCAAGATGGGAACAAAATTGTGACAGAAAAGGAAGCGGAAAACGAAAGCGGCAGGATTCGGAGAGCTTGGGATCGGTATTTAGAAACAGAGCTGCAGAACGAACAAAAACGATTGTCGCCAACGTGGGCCGACATCTTGCCAAGGTACGAAGCCACCATCGAAACAGACGCCCTAAAGGCATTGGATATATCTACAGGATTATCGGCGACACCCGACTTTAATCAGCGCTAACTCAGCGACAACTTTTACAAAATCATACGAACTTCGTGAAATCACACCAACGTGCGTAGCCAACTTAAGCTTTCTTGGCATTGAAACCCGTGCCTTTGGAAAAATATTACAAAATATTGCGCGGGCAATCGAAACCTACACGCCCAAGCTCTTAATCTGGACAAGTACGACCCGTTTCAATGGTTCGAACAAAGATTTTGCGATCGCTATGGCATCTTCTATTTCGTCCAATGTCGGCCTGTAACCTCTATAATTTACGTCATGCCGAAGCTTTCTCAAATTGTCGAGGACACGCAGTGGCCTTGACGTTTTCACGCGCAACTGCATCAGCGCTCCTATCATCTCCGTATGCTCCACAGTCTGGATGCCTTTAGCCACGAGGAGCGCATCGCCGAGTAGCCTGAAATTTTCGTAAACGCCTCTGACAATCGTAGGGCCAGCCGCCTCTGTGACGGGTAAAGAGAGCACAAATGCCATATCCTTAGCAGCGGCTTCGGCCATGCTCATGGCCTTTGCGATGTCCGGCTGTCGTGCCCTATCACCATTCATGGCCGCACCTCCAAAAACCCTTCGAGGATAATCCCGTTCGCGATGTTCGCAAACACATTGATGTCGACGTTCTTCCGCGAGAAGACGTGGAGATTTACTTTCACGTTCGTTCGATAGCCGAAGCGCGGAAATTCGCCAAGTTCCACGATTTCCAGCGGCTTGTTGCCGGCTATTTCCACAGCGATGTCCATGTCGCTCTTGGGGAGGTCGTCACCCTTCCTATAGCTTCCGAACAAGACGATTGCCCTGGCGTTCGGAACACGCGCACGAACAACGGAAAGAATATCAGAGTCGTATACGAGCGCGAGGTTCGCAGCCACCCTTTTCGTCGATAAAAAAACATGCCCTTTGACGGCTGAAATTAGCCACGCCCGCCCGGCGACACGCTTGCGCAGAAAACCGTCCTTCTCAAGCCGCACTACGATGCCCTTCGCCGCAGTTTTTGATGTCCGCGTACGCACACACAACTCGGTAAGAGACGTTTCAATATTGGGAAACGCGAAAAACCATCCAAGTATACGCTGGTACGGTCGACCTTCCACACCGAGGCCAACGCTGCGAAGTTCACGCTCTTTCTTCCCGGCCATATCGATATCTCATTGTACCAGTATATAAACTTTTAGAGACCCACATGAATTTTTAAAGAACCATAAGAACTTTTTGAGAACCATAGGCGCTGGCGCAGCCAACTTAAACCTTGCGTGGCACTGAAATCCATGCTTGACAAGTACTACAAAATCGTGCGTGGCAAATCGAAGCCCCGATTTCTCACAGCCAAGGCATCGATGAAGAAAGAGCTCGAAAAAATCGAGAAATCGAAGCAGTGCGTTTTGTGTAGCAAGGAACACAAACTTCCGAGTGTCAAAGTAAAAATTTCCACAGAAGAAGATCCGACTTTTCGAAACGCTACTACGCTTACGTTTTCATCGAAAGGCGCGTCGAAAACGGCGGCGCAAGTCGCTGCGACGGTTGCAAAAAATTTCGCGAAGGGCAAGAAAACGCTTATCGTTTCAGGTGACGTCGTTCACGGTTTGCCGTTTTTAATAAAAATACTGAACAACCTGAAAGTCTTTCCCGCGGTGGTTATTACTTCCGATCCGTTATATTCCGCGAAATCGTTGAAACTCGTCCAGAAAATCGCTGACGTTCATGCGCCAGTCTGGCGCTTTGCGAATCCCGGCTGTGCTGAACACTTTGGCGTCGACGGTTACGTCGACATTGTAAAACAGAACATCGCGGCGCTTAAACCGGAAATAGTCCGCATACCGCTAATGCCAGGCCATCTCGAATGCGATGCGAAACCGATTATGCAATGGATCGCCATACAGAATCCGAATATTCTCGTGCAGCTGGTTCTTGCGCACGCACCGCAAGCATCGGAACGCGCTCCTGAACTCGGGAAAACCGTGACGATAACCGATTTGCACGATGTCGCGGCTTTCGCCAGACAGTTGGGACTAAACGCAGAAAGCATAGCCTCGCAGAATTAGTTTATTCTTCCGGTTTCTTCTCGGTTGCGCGCACCATCGGAAACTGAACGGGTGGCGGCAAGCGAACGTCCTCGGCCAGAACAACCGCTTTGGCCAGGCATCTTCGGAAAATCGTGTTTATCACTTCAACTCCGGATTTTGATTCCATTTTCTTTTCTTCTTCCCAGAGTTTGAGCGCTTTTTTAGCATCGCCATCGCGCCAAAGAAGGCTTCCGTCCATCACTATTTCTCCGACGTCGGGCTCGTATTTCGCTTCGAAGCGGAATTTTACGCGAAGAATATCTTTCATGTTCAGCACCTCGGCCTTTTCCAAGTCGGTTACGCTCGGGACGCTGTTAACAGTTATTCCGCGGGCGCTGAGTTTATCTTCGTTCACTTTCACATTCATCGAATTGAAATTAAACCCTACTATCATGTTAATCACTTACTCAAATTACGCAGAAAGGCTTAAATGACTTCAGCAAGCAGTTTTAGCATGTTATCGGAAGAAAGACAGCGGAAACTATTCGAAGCCGTTAAGCGACATTTCGCGAGCCACAGGACAGACGGGCTTCACGATATCGACCACACCGTGAGGGTGACGCGTTGGGTGGAGATTCTTTCGGAAAAAGAGCATGCGGACAAGTCGCTGACAATACCCGCGGCAATCCTGCACGACATCGCCAGACCGCTGTCCGGGGAAAAAGATCACGCCGCCGAAGGGGCGCTGCTGTGCAAAACGTTCCTTAGAGAAACCGGCTATGATAAATCAGATATATCTAAAATCTCGAAGATTGTGGCCGTGCACAGCATAAGCGGTAAAAATCAGCCGGAAACGTTGGAAGCAAAGATATTGTTTGACGGGGACAAGCTCGATGGCGTTGGACCTATCGGGCTATGCCGCCTGTTGTTGGATTATATCAACAAAGGCAACACGATCTCAGAAGCGGCAAAGAAGAGCGTAGATTTCATAAAATTCTGGAAAGGAAAATACGGCAATCCGCCATTCTTCACCGAAACCGCAAAAGGTATTGCAAAAAAGAAAATGAGGTTACATGGAAGAACGCTTGCGAGATCTGAACGAAGACATTGGGAAATCGAAAACATCTGAATAGCCCCGGGCAGATTCGAACTGCCGTCACTGGCTTTCTCTTTCAACGCCTTTCGGCTCAATTCTCTGGAAGAATCCAGAGGCCAGTATCCTTGACCAATTTCCGGTGGAAGCTGAACGCTCCCTTCCTTTCCGCAGGCGCTTTCCCTCGGAAAGGGCCTCTAGACTACGGGGCTGTTTTCAACAATGGAATGAAACAAACGATTTAAACAAAAACTACTGACTCCGATTTCCGAATTTGACAAGTCCGCACTCGATTGGCGGCTTGACTAAAACATCGCAAAGCGGCGGAAGCAGGTCACTGTAGGAAGATGCGTTCCACGTTTTTTCACCGCGAATCGATTTTGCAAACACCCATGTACCGGAGCCAGCGTTCGAATCGGAAAGTTTCTGTATAAGCACCTGATAGCTCAGTTCAGACGGTAAGACATCGATGTAAGCTTCCAGATCGGGACAACACCCATTGTAGTCGTGCCATTCCATTACGGTCATTCCGTTCTGAAGGGCCAGCGTTTCGACATCCGCACTCACCCGACCATCTAATACGAACTTGTCGGGAAGTTTTGTTTCGGCAGTCTGTGCGCTAAGCGGAGCCAGACCGTTGATAACGAAAGCAACGGAAGAAAAGAACATAACCAAGACCAGAGCTAATACAAGAATCATGTTTCTCGTTGACTTTTTCATGAATAACTACTCTCCTAACAATTTTTTAGCTTCATCACGCTCTCTCTTAAACCTGTCTAACGAGCGTACGACGTCGTCCGGGTGCGCGCCGAAAACAGCGCCTAGCCGACGAAGAATTTCTCTGTCGTCGATTGCATCCACGTTTTTCTTATCGGATAATATCTTGTTTGGTTTATTTAACATATTTTTCTTTCACCCTGGAAATTACCTCTTCAACCGACGATAAATCGATACCAACGCCTTGGCCCACGGTAGCCGATCCGCCGCCTCTTCCATCGAGCATAGCGCAAACTTCACACGCGACGGTACCGGCATTAAACCCGCTTTCGGAACCCGCGGATATGAATACATTGATTTTGTCGGTTACGCCTAAAGTTATCACAATACGGTTGACAGCCGAGAGTTCACGGGAAACATCTTGCAACAATTGCATATTGGCTCCGTCGATTTTCCCAACAACGTTCTTTCCGGAGAATTTTTGTTGCAACTCTGCGGCGATTTGTTTCGCCCTACCGGAAACATTTTTCTCAACGAGTTTATGGTATTTTTTCCAATCGTCAAAAAGTTGTTTGGCCGCACCGACTACTTTATCGCGCGGTACGCCTAGTATTTTTTCGCATTTGTCGACTAGTGCGGAGTACGCGGCTTTGGCACGTTCAGCCGCAGGACCGGCGGCGAAAGTTATTCGTATGACGCCATCCTGAATTCGTTCGGTTCCTAGTATGATGATGTCACCGATATCGTGTGTGTTGTCGGTATGTGTCCCTCCGCAAGCCTCGACATCGACACCCGGTATCTCGAGAATTCTAAGTTCCGCCTGTGGAACGGCGCCCCCCTGGTATATTCCGAAGCCGTGTTCTTCCTCGGCGTCTACGCGAGGCTCGATTATTTTTTTAATGGTTTTCGAAGAGCGCACAATCTTGTTTGCTTCCGATTCTATTGCCGAGATTTCTTCCGGAGTTAGTGCCGCGTAGTGTGTGATGTCCAAGCGTGCCTTGTCCACATCCTTGAATGCGCTGTGCTGCCAAACATGGTTGCCCAGAACTCGTCGCGCCGCAGCGTTGACGACGTGCGTTGCCGTGTGATGTCTCGTTATTTGTTCGCGACGCGGCCAGTTGACCGTTCCGTGAACGGAATCGCCTTCCGAAAACGAAATGTCTTCAACGGCATGCACGAGCACGTCGCCTATTTTCCCAACATCATATACTGTACACCCGCTTAGCATTCCGTGATCTGGTTCCTGTCCGCCGGAGCGGCCGTAGAAAGCAGAACGGTCGAGTATAACGTGTTTTTTATCTATAATTTTTACCACGGTCGCATCGAATTCGCGGATTTTTTGGTCTTCGTAAAAAAGCAGTCGTGTCGCAGGCAGGCCGTGGATGTCGATTTTTTCTTTTTCCTCCGAGTGCTCCCCCATGTGCTTTTCGGTCATCCTGACATATGCATCCGAGGGAAGCTCTAACTTAACGCCTTTCGCATTAGCGACCGCAGAAATGAGCTCCGGCGTTATACCATGAGATTCGTACAGTTCGCCCAGTTTCGATGAGTCGAGCTTGGACTCGCGCTCAATCAGCGTTTCTATCGTTCGCGATGCGCGGGATTTTGTTTCATCGAACCGTTCCTCTTCAACATTCAATATTTTTCTTACGTCGTCAAGCGATTCGAGCAAACGCGGATCAAGTCTCTTGAGATATTCTGCGTGACCTGCACAAACATCCGCAAGGTCGATGTCGAGTTTGAATTTGTCGATAAATCCGAGCGCCCGCCGGAGCAGTACGCGAAGATTGTAGCCGCCGCCGACGTTCGATGGCAGCTGTCCGTCTGTAATCGCATAGAGCAGTGTTTTAGCATGGTCGGCTATGGCGTAAACGGCTTCCAGCTGCCCGGTTGCCGTGTCTAATTTTGCAGGTGAAACTCCGAGCTGCCACGCGACTTCTGATTTTGCTTTCGCGATATCGCCGATCTCGTCCATGTTCAAGTTACCGGCTATGGCGGCGTACTTGACGAAAAGTTCGGAGTCGTATTCTATTTTTCTTTTCAGGTCGGACATGACTGGACCAAATGCAGAATCGTAGCTAGTCGGCTGGCCCGATAGCAGCCAGAGAAAGCGTTCATGACCAGCACCCATATCAACTACTTTTTTGTCCATAACGCGAAAATCGTCGGGAGTTCCAAGAAATTCTGTGAACACGGCATTGCCGAGCTCGAGACCGCGTACAAAGTATTCCAAGGAGTAGCCGAACGCGCTCGGACCGACCCAGACATCTTCCATAAACGAGATCTCATCTTTCGGGATTCCGAAAACCTCGGTGAGCAATCGCCAGTCAAGTTCTATGCAGTTATCTTTCCAGTAGCCGTGTTTGCCATCGTAAAGAGAGTGCTGTCCGACCATGACGAACGATGTGTGGTGTCGACCGCTCACGCCGACGTTGGGTATGTCGTTGAAGCGCAGGCACACCTGAGGTATAACCAACGGATTCGCTGGAAATTCAAAGGTTGGTCCGGTCGGAGTGGCGCGCTGGAAAGCGACAATCGAGGCGATTGTGAAGTAAAGCCCCGGATACCACCTGCATACAGTCGGGTACGAGGCGATAGATGTATGCCCGTTCTTTTCGAAAAATCGTTCAATCGCACGCCACGTCCCGATATAATCGTCGCGCAATGTTCCAATCTTCTGGCCGATGAAATTATACGGAGTGCATGGCGGATCCGGGCATTTCGTTTGCTCCGGGTTTAGCGTCCAAAACCACTTGCCGCACGTACACTGTCGTCGCTCAAAGCCAAGCTCGTCGAATAGTGCAATACGATAATATTTGTCAGCTTCTGCTGAAAATCGCGCACGCATAGCGTCCTTCGAAAGCATAGGTATACCTAGCTATGATTAGAAAATTGAAGATAAAAAGAAAACAAGTGCTGCGGAGAGGTTGGACCTCTCCGAGCTCCCGAAGAACTTTGTTCTTCGAGGATTTATCCGAACAAGCTTGAAAGTCCTTCAACAGCTTCTTCCGCCTTCTTCTTCTCCTCTTCTGGGTTGGCCTCTGCCTTCTTTTCCGCAGGTGCCGCCGCTGCCGGAGCAGCCGCAACAGGCATAGCAGCCTTCGAGATAGCCTCTTCGATGTTCACGCCCTCAAGAGCCGAAACCATGGCCTTGATACGACTTGCGTCGACCTCGACCCCGGTTGCAGAAACAACCGACTTGAGTCCGTTTTCATCGACAGCCTTTCCCGCCGAGTGAAGCAGAAGTGCCGCATATATATAGTTCATATTTTAGCAACCTCCTACGATTGTAATGGTGTTGGTTCTGTTGCCGGGATTTTTTCTTCCAAAGCCTCAGCTTCTGCAACAGCCTTTGCCAACAGTTCACCTATAACATCCTTTTCCAAAATATTCGCAGCCAAGCACAACGATTTTGCGTGCCAAAACGCGAGTTGTATTGCAAGCGAGGCGGTTTGCGTTGTTATGTATCCGGTGTTCAACGATAGGTTTGTAGCGGCACGAACCGCGCTTTCTACATCGCGCAGATACTGGTCGACGCTTACGTCTAAGACATCGGATCCGTAAATCATACCGTTTTCCCACGCGGCCACGAGCCGGAGTCCTATCTCGATGGGCTCGATTTTCAGTAGACTAAAAACCGCCGCAAAATCCGCGGTCACAGATTCGCCGGCTTTCAAGACGGTTTTATCGTTGATTACGGCTATTTTACCACCTTCAACGCGTGTCTTCAACCCGATTTTACCCAACGTGGTTATCGCGGGTCCTGGCGGAATCCCTATCGAACCCTTGGGGATGATAATATCCTTCGTTACAACCGAGCCGACCTTTGCCGCACTCGTCGCACGATTTTTTTTCAGCAGTGAGAAAAGTTTGAACGGGTCGGAGTTCGAAAAAAGCAGCGCCGGAGAGTCCGAAATACGGTCGACAAGTCCGTTCACACCGTTTACGCCGGACTCATTCAACGCGCGCATTATCAGCCCTTTGCGCATCATCTTTATCTTGACGCCGTCTTTGGAAATCATGTTCTTAATTCTGAGAAATTGTCGAGCCGGCATTTTCGACATGTTCAGTATTCCGACGGTCCTGTAGTTACCTAGAAGTGTCTTGAGCTCTTCCACGACCACGGGTTTCTCATCTCGTTTCAGCACCATACGAATCAACATTAAACGACATTGAATTTTGCAGGTTTGCCCATCGTGAGCTTGAAGTACGCGTTCCTTACTTGAGCCTTGGCTGGCAACGCTTTTTTGATTTCCTCAATAACGCGCTTAGAATTGTCGAGTATTTGCTCGTTGGACATGCTTTCTGTTCCTACGGCACACTGTATGTTGGGTGAATCCTTGATGCGAATGCGCACGGATTTGGAAAGTCCTTCCGCAACGATTTTTGGATCTGCACCCGGCGGAAGCGGTTTAGGCATCTTTCCGGTGGGACCAAGGTAACGACCCAACG
>Ga0315284_10012784_pt1 | contig 11957 bp, 15 predicted proteins | sample YL17G09_16_MG_FD_203696 | JGI IMG/M metagenome (GOLD analysis project Ga0315284, IMG submission 203696) | Sediment microbial communities from Yellowstone Lake, YNP, Wyoming, USA - YL17G09_16 | ecosystem: Environmental > Aquatic > Freshwater > Lake > Sediment | place: USA: Wyoming | collected...
GAAAATGCAGGACACTCACTGGTTGAGTTTCACCCAAAAACAGGCAGAACTCATCAGATTAGAGTTCACGCTAAACATATCGGCCATGCAATCGTTGCCGATGAATTTTACGCCGGTCGAAAGACTGCCAGGAACGACCGCAAGTGGTGTCCAAGACTTTTTCTTCACGCCTCGGCGATTAAATTCGTTCATCCAATTACGGAAAAAGCAGTTGATTTTAAATCAGAGTTACCAATAGACCTTCAGAGTGCACTAAATAAAATAAGCAAATAAGCGAATAAATGGCTTAATGTCTCAGTGATTTAACTATTTGACTAATTAAGGCATTTACAATTTATTTGTAGATTGGTAGATTTGTAGATTTGCTTATTAATTACCCGTGCTTTACTTGTTTTCACGCATTGTTTAATATGGGTGTATGGATGTTGTTGTTTTAGGACTTTTTTTAATAACAATAGCAGCGGCTCTTGGGGGACTGCTTGCAAAAAGTCTTAAACTTCCCGGTTTGGTGGGCTATATAGTGGCAGGCGTAGCTTTTGGGGCGATCTTACCCGAAAATCTTAAGAGTGTGGCGGGTCTCGCTCAAATAGGTACGATTCTTCTCCTTTTTTCAATTGGTATTGAGCTTTCCCTGACAAGACTCTCCAAATTTTTAAAAATTGCAGTAATTGGTTCGATTGTCCAGATTGTTTTAGTAACTATCTCAAGCTATTTTGTCTTAAATTGGTTTAGTTTGCCTCATATTACCTCGCTCATTTTGGCCCTTGGTTTTTCGCTTTCATCTACGGCGGTCGTCGTTAAACTTTTATCTGAAAGAGGAGAGCTCGAAACCATTCACGGCGGAGTGATGCTGGGTTGGCTTTTGTGTCAGGATCTGGCAGTGATCCCAATTATGGTAGTGCTTCCGTTTTTTTCAAACTTGAGTGTTGGCTGGGAAAGCGCATTGGTAATAGCGCTGGGCAAGGCGGGTGTAGTTATCGTCACGGTGGTGATTTTGGGTAAAATGGTGATTCCATTCCTTGTCCATAAAATTGCCTCCGCAAACTCACGAGAGTTGTTGCTTTTATCCTCGGTAGGGTTGGCGATGGGGACGGCGGCGGCAACATCATTTTTTGGCATATCTCCCAGCCTGGGGGCATTTTTGGCCGGAGTTGTTATTTCTGCGTCCCAGGAACACAACGCAATTTTTGCAGAAACCCGACCTCTGCGGGATCTCTTTATGGCTCTATTCTTCGTATCGTTGGGATTTCTGGTTAACCCCGGGATTGTAGTTACGCATTTGCCGTTAATATTGTCTTTGACTTTGATAATTCTTTTTCTGAAGGCAATGGTCGTGTTTATTGTCAGCAGCATTTTTAGGTATCGCGGCAAAACGGCCATCGCTGCAAGTTTAGGCCTAGCCCAAGTCGGGGAGTTTGCGTTCGTAATTTTTTCCGTGGCCTTGGGGCTAAAGCTAATTAGTCCTGAAAATACAACCTTGGGCATTTCCGTGTCACTTCTTACTCTAATTGTAACGCCAATGCTCTTTAAAGGTGTCTTGCCGCTTTGGCGAAAACTTCGTGATCTGACATCGGGTACGGCTTTTGAGAAATTGTTTTCTACCCGGGAGAGGAGGGACACATTTTCCGAAAGTGTTTCCGAACATATAATTATTTGCGGTTACGGAAGAGTGGGGAAGTGGGTCGGGCGCGCCTTGGCGGATTTTGGCATTCCCTTTGTGGTTGTGGAGTATAACCAGAAAATAGTTCAGGACCTTAAAGAAGGCGGAGTATCTGTTCTATACGGCGATCCGACAGAGCCGGAGGTTCTGGAGGCGGTTAACATTCGTCAGGCAAAGGTAGTAGTTCTTGCAATACCCGACCGGGTTGCACAAGAAACTTTGATTGCTTACATCCAGACTGTTGCGCCTGATGTAAAGATTATAAGCAGGGTTCATGAGGATAGCGATTGGGAAAAGCTCAAGGTTCTTAGAGTTGATAAAGTAGTGCAACCGGAATTTGAGGCCGCAATAGAAATAATCAGAAGCATCCTTCTTGGCCGCGGAAAGAACAAAGATGAAATATCCGAAGCGGTAAAGAGTTTAAGAGTTTCTCACAGTAGGTAGTTTGCTAGTTTCTTTGCCGGCCTTTTTTCTGACACCGAAGATGGTTATGTAAGAAAGGCCGAGAAACATATGTCTGCCCGACGAAAAAACTTAATAAAAAAGAGGAGAAGGAGTTTTGGGAAGCCCTTTAGATTTTTAACTCTTCTACTGCTAATATTCGGGATCTTTCTTTTCGTATACTTAAGGACGGTTTATTGGAACGGTCGTGATAAATTGGCCTTTGCCTTTAGAATGAATGGAGGAGACGTTGGTGTCACGGTTGCCGACCCGAAGTTAGTCGAGATAACAACATTAGTCATTCCCGGAGATACTCAAGTTGATGTGGCGAAAAACTACGGCACTCTGCGTGTAAAAAACGTTTGGCAGCTGTCTCAGAACGAAAAACTAAAAGGGAGACTTCTTCCGGAAACTATCACGCAAAATTTTTTGTTTCCGACTTTTTTGTGGGCAGATGTTAGTGGAATTAGTATCAGCAATTCCTCGCTATTAGGAATTGCGAAATTCATTTTTGCTTCTAACGCGACTAACATTCCCTTTGGAGATCGGCTGAACTTGGGCATTTTTGCCCTGAAGGTTCAGGGGCCGGGAAGAACCGAAATTAACTTGGGCCAAAGTCAGTTCTTGCGCAAACAAAAACTTAACGATGGGGAAAGCGGTTATGTTTTAAACGGGCAGCCGTCTTCCCGTCTCACGGTTTATTTTTCGGATAACACACTTTCAGTTTCCGGAACAAAAGTAAATATAGTAGATGCTACAGGTACGCCTGATGTCGCCAATAAAGTTGGGCAGATAGTTGAAGTGATGGGGGTAAAAGTGGTCTCGGTTGAGAAAAAAGCTCCTGCAGTATTCGATTGTGAAATTGTCGGGGCAGATCCTAAGATTGTCAAGAAGGTCTTAAATCTTTTTTCCTGCACCAGGGGGGATAGGGCAAGTGGCTTTGATATGGAAATTAGACTGGGGCAGAATTTTGCAAAAAGGTTCTAATGCACCGTTTCAGCCTTCTTACTGAGCGTTATGCTTCATCCTCTGTTGCTTCCTCCTGAAACTCCATGAGCTTTTTGTCTTTATGAACAAGTTCCGGGGAAGTAAAAGCGATGTATTCTATTTTTTCGGTTGGGAATGACGGTCCTAGGTCTTGCTTACTGCCAGGTTCGACTTCTCGGATAAATACGCCAACTTCCTTTTTAGGGTCAATCGACTTAATTAGCACCTGGTACTTACGACCAGTTTTGAGTAGTTTTCTGAGTCTGGCTGCCAAGTCGTCATGAAGACGGCCCAAGTACCTGCCGTCAGGGGTGGTAACCGAAACACGGTGAGCATGCGGCAGAAGTCGCGCTTCATCGCCCGAATCAACACTGGCAAGAGCACAGCTATCCCCAAGGTCCGTCAGGGAAGCGATTTTTGTTTTACCGGGTTCTTCTAAGAAGGATTCCGGGGAGGTAACAGCGATTTTTTGCCTGTTCCCGTTTTTGATTACTAACCACTTCTCAAGACATTTCTGAGCGATGGAGTTAAGAGGATCAAGGTCTAATACCTTTTGGGTGGTTTTCCTTGCTTTGCCAATCTGTCCGAGTTCCGAATAGCAGCGTGCCAGCCTATTTAGAGAGTCTACGTCCGTTGGAGTGAGGGAAAGAATTTTGAGGTTAGCTTTTACCGCTTCCTCCCATTTTCCATTCAAGGCCAAACTTATGGCTTTTTGGGCAAGGGTAACATCCATCTTCATGAGTATAAAGGCGGGACACTTTATGTCAAGATCCGTTTGGTTTGATATAATACCAATAATGAGCGGACATTCACACTTTGCAACCATTAAGCGGCAAAAAGCAATAAACGACGCAGCCAAGGGTAATGTTTTTAGTAAAATGGCGCGCGCCATAATGATTGCCGCCAAAGGGGGGGCAGATCCTAACATGAACTTCAAACTGAGATTTGAAATCGATAAGGCCAGAGCCGTCAGTATGCCAAAGGAAAATATTGAAAGGGCTATCGCCAAGGCGACGACGGAGGCGGCAAACGTAGAAGAGATCACTTATGAAGGCTTTGGCCCGTTCGGTATTGGAGTTATTGTCGAGGCGGCCACAGATAATAAAAACAGAACCGCACAGGAAATGAAAAACGTTTTTGAAAGGGGAGGGGGGAGTCTGGCCGGGCCCGGTGCAGTTTCATTTAATTTTGAAAGCAAAGGGTTTTTGCTGGTTAAAAAATCGGCCAACACAGACTCCCAAATGCTTTCTCTAATTGACGCAGGGGCAGAGGATATACAGGAAACTAATGACGGGATTGAGGTTTATGCGGCTCCGGAAAAACTTAGTGAGATACATAAAAAATTGGTTGATGCAGGCTTTGGGATAAGTAAAACGGAACTTCAAATGAAACCTAAAAACCTGCAAACAATATCGGATCCTGCTGCGGCCTCTAAGGCCGTAAAGTTCTTGGATTCGTTGGAAGAACTTGATGATGTACAGAAAATATTCTCAAATTTGGACACTCCGGACGATACTATGGCCCAAATTGTATAAATAAAATATGAGCAAACGACGAAGGTTTGTAATCACCTCACTGCTTCTTTCTTTAGGTTTTATCGCGATACAATTCCTTACGGATCAAATCCGTTTTTGGGCAATTGCCGCTTTAGGGATTCTTACAATAATTCTTTTTATGTGGTCCCTCTGGGAGGGACTGGATAAAAATATGACCCTTTTAACCCTGGTTTTGCCCACAATTTTTACTATTGGAGTAGGTATTTTTTGGTTTTTACTCCCGACAAATATATATACCAGAATTCCAATAGTGATTTTCTATGGAATTGGTATTTATGTACTATGTTTAACGATGAATATTTTCTCGGTCGCGGCAGTCCGGACAATAGCTCTACTGCGCGCCGCTAGGGGAGTCGGTTTTGTACTCAGTTTAGTCACTTCATTCCTTGTCTTCGATACTATACTGTCTTTAAGATCTGAGATATATATTTTACTTCCTCTTGTATTTGTAGTGTCGCAGCTTTTGTACCTGCAGGGGTACTGGGCCGTGCTTTTGGAGAAGGAATTTTCCAAAGATATATTATCCCTTTCCCTTATTTCGGCACTTGTTACTTCGGAGGTCGCATTGGCACTATACTTTTGGCCGATTACCGTTGTTGTTGGATCACTGTTTTTAACGGTTGCCTTCTATATGCTTTTGGGTTTAGGGCAGGCTCATCTGGAAGAACGCTTGTTTTCGGGTACCGTTAGGGAACACCTGGCTGTAGGGCTTCTGGTATTCATTTCTATGTTTTTCGCAACCCATTGGGGAGGTTAAAAATAAACAAATCTACAAATCTGCAAATTTTGGGACAGACCTAGAGAGGGGAGAGGGGAAGGGTACGCGCTATAATTATAGGATATTACATCAGCTTCAGATGTAGTTTTCACGAAATATTATATGTCTTTTCACGAATTGCGACGCGAGACGCGTGGAAAGAAAACCCGAACTCTTCGACTGTGCTCAGGGCTATAGTGACACTTAACGTTGATATGGAGTGATATAGTTGTCACACTCGCTCTGTGGATAACTTCTGCAGTATCAAATAGCACATCTTTGGTGAATTGTATATTGTTTAAGGGGAAGAGCAACCTACAGAGCTTGGGGGCTTTAGACAACGTCTATACTCCTCAAGGGAAACCCGGGCCAATTATTGGCAGACCCCGACCCCGGGTAGTAATTGGGTATGGGGTCGTACAATAATACTTTTGCGACGTACTCTAAAGCTGTGGGCGTAGTGTAGTGTTTATCATTGCTTTGCAATGAACTTCCAACTATCAACTGATAACAATTAACTTTTTCTATTTAAATCCTCCGTTTTAAAGATTTGTATAGAATGCCTCCTCCGAACATAAGCCGAAACGAATTTTAGGTCTTTCCGACCACTTCCCCGCTTTTGGGTGTTTTATCGATTTTTATTGCTTAGCGGTTTATCCCAAGATTTCGGGCAAAGTAAGACGATGGTTTACTCGTCTTTTTAAAATAAACGCGTCAGAATTGATTACACGAGGTCTATTTTAGCCTCAATTGCGAATTTACCCTTTGAGTAGTACAATTTCGCCATGTTGGCTGAACGAGCACCACATTTACTAAATTCTGTTGAAGAAAGTTTAAGTTTTTTAAATGGAAGATCTGTCGGAATAGATATTGACGCAGTAACACAAGCAACATATATTTTGGCGTTAAGAAAAGTTAGCAAAACTTTTGGCAAGGTTATTTCAAAGGACCATCTTAAGACATATTGGGAATTGGTAAACATAGTCCAAAAAAATGGCATTTCGGCAGATGAAGCTTTGGGTTATGCTAAGGGAGCATGGAATAATGAGGAGGTTTTTGGAAATGCGCCGGAAATGCCCGGAATACGTTCTCTGATGATGGTTTTTAATGAAATAGGAGTACCTTATGTTTTTATGTCGTCGCGGCCCGTAAAGTTTGAAGCTGTGACAAGAAGATGGTTTAAAGATGAGTTCCCATGGGTACCCAGTGAAAATATCATTTTAGGACGAAAGGACGGTGAATCTGGGGGCAAATTTAAGTCTGAAGCAATCCAGAAGCATAACGTTGGGTTGCATATTGAAGATGTAATGGATGAAGCTTTGGAAATAGCCAAAACCGCGCATATTCCGGTTCTTGTAGTTCCTCAGCCCTGGAATGTTCACGAGGACGCAAACCATCAGTTAATAAGAACACTGGGAAATTATTCGGACTGGGATGGTGCTTGGCCAGTTCTCAGGTTTTTGGTCAGTAAGCAAGCAAAAACCTTTTTCGGTAATGTCGCACAATGTCATTGACACGCTTCTCTTAATATCCTAATATCTTAGTATCTACCGTATGGTTGATACTGCACCGATCAATCAAAGTGAAATTGCCAGAAAAGTTAACGACTTTTTGGAATATCTTCAGGTAGAACGCGGCTCCTCTCCCCTAACGATAAGAAACTACAGACACTATCTTAATCGTTTTATATTATGGTTACAGTCCCGGCATATTCACGAAGGGTTAAAAGATATAAATCCGGAAGTAATTCGGAGCTTTAGGGTTTATCTGTCAAATCTGCCTAATGGAACGGGTTCAACATTATCGAGGCGGACGCAGGGTTACCACGTTATTGCCATGAGGTCCTTCCTTAAGTGGCTAATAAGAAACGATTTCGCCGTCATGGCTCCAGATAAAATCGATTTGCCGAAAGTGGAAGAGCGGCAGGTGAAATTTTTGTCCGGTGAACAAGTTGACCGACTTCTTAATGCACCGTCCCAGGATTCTATTCAGGGGAAACGCGACAAAGCGATCTTGGAGGTTTTGTTTTCAACTGGGCTTCGTGTTTCGGAACTAACCAAACTTGACCGGGATAAAGTTAACCTTGATACCAGAGAATTTGGAATAATCGGTAAAGGCGGCAAAGCGCGGGTTGTATTTCTTTCGAGCCGCGCCACCGACTGGCTTATAAAATATCTGAATGAAAGAAACGACCATTTTAAACCCTTGTTCATTCACCACAAAGGCAAAAAAGATCCGACTACGCAGGACGAAAAAATGCGGCTTACTCCCCGATCGGTCCAAAGGATGCTTAAAAAATATTCACATAAAATGAAAATGCCGATGGAAGTTACGCCGCATGTCATGAGACATAGTTTCGCTACGGATTTACTAAATGCCGGGGCGGATATAAGATCGGTTCAGGAAATGTTGGGTCACAAAAACATTTCGACAACCCAGATTTATACACACGTAACCAATAAGCAATTAAGAGATGTGCATCGGGCGTTCCATGGAAAAGGGGGAAACTAAAGTTACTCGGAAGTCTTGCCGTTAAACTCTTCTTCAGAAGACTGGGCTATGGCTTTTGTTGCGTGGACCGTACCGTCTTTATGATGGGCCGGGGAATAAATTGTATAGAGTTTAAGTTCGCTTGTAGCCGAAGTATTTATTATATTGTGCTGGGCGCCTGCCGGAATAACTATGCAAAAGCCTGCGCTGAAAGGATATTCCGACCCGTCTATTATTGCTTTCCCCTCCCCGCTTTCCACTCTAAAAAATTGATCATTTCCTGGATGAACTTCCATTCCGATTTCTTCAGAAGGCGTAAGACTCATTAAAACAAGTTGAGAATGATGGGCCGTATAAATAACTTTTCTGAAGTTAGAATTCCCTGCTGTCGCCTCTTCAAGATTTATAACAAATCCCTTAGCCATATAATATATAATACCATAATGATTACATTTATTTTACCCGGATATTCTACCAAGAACAGACAGTGGGCCGATGAGGTGGCAAAAAACCTTAAATTAGATGGGCAGATAAGACCTATTTATTGGGACCATTGGGGAAACCCCGAAAAGCATTTCAGACTAAAGGAAAAAGCCAGACTAATTGCCGGACTTGCGGTGAAGAATTGGGTTAATATTATAGCCAAATCCGTTGGGACTTTGGTTGCCGCTTATGTAGTCAAGGAGATTCCGGAACAGATAAATAAAGTGATTCTATGCGGAATTCCAACAACCTCAAATGAAAGACTTGGTGTTTTTCAAAACGCATATAAAAATATTAACCCAAAAAACGTGATTTGTTATCAAAATGAAGGCGACCCGTTTGCTACTCCCACCGAGGTTGAAAAGTTTATGAAAAAAGTTAATCCAAAGATCAAGGTGATATCAACTCCCCGCCGCGATCACCACTACCCAAATTATGACGAGTTCCAAAATTTTTTGACCTCCTAAAATTGTCAAAAAAAAGAACCCATAGGTTTTTAACAGACCCCATGGGTTCTCACTTAACAAAGATTCGCTTCAATTTATTATTGTTACTACCGTACCGACAGGTGTCCAATCGAAAAGCCACTTGGCGTCGTTCTCTGTCATATTGATGCAGCCGTGGCTCATCGGATGGCCAAAGTTGTTATGCCAGTAGGCACCGTGAAGGGCATATCCTTCATGCCAGGAAACTATGTCATTTCCAAAGTACATTGTCCATGGCACATTGGGTAAATCGTAGGTCTCTCCAGCCATCCTTGTAGAGGTTAGTTTTACAGCAATTTGAAAATTTCCCAATACAGTAGGATGATAGACGGTTCCCGTAGAGACAACAAAAGTATTGATAAGGACCCCGTTGTCAAATGCATAGACTTTTTGTTGTTCTATGACCACGATTATTTGTTTACCACCTATCGTAGTGGCAGGAACCCTGGATAAATCCGGAACATTGATTACCTCCCCGGGGTAGATCGTTTGATCCGGGTTATCCATTCCGGTAATCAGAGCCAATATTTGCCAATCCACTTCCAATTTTTGGGAAATATCAAAAAACGTATCTCCCGGTTGGACAACATAAATGTTGGCAATCGGAGTCGGTGACGCCGTAGGAGTTGGGAGCAATGTCGGGGTTGGATACACCATGAACGGTGTTTGCGTTGGAACTGGCGTTTCCTGAACAGAAGTCGGCAGAATTATAGATGTTGCCGAGGTTGCCTCTGACGCGCCGACCGGCCTCATTTCTCCCAGACCAACCAGTGTAAATCCTACCAAAACTGGTATTGTTATTACGACAGATAATATCAATACTTTGCGTAACATGGCTACTCCTTTCCAGAGTTTTGAATGGGTTAGAAAAGCGAATTTTTATTAAAGTGCAGGGCCATTATAGTCTTAAACTCGGGCTTTATCAACTTTGAAGTTAGCGGACTTCGTAGCTGAGGGTGACTGTAACGTCAATTTCAGTTTGACCGGGTTGAATATCCGCTTTTGCGACTGGATTTTGATCCCCTCCACCTCCGGATATCGGTAACTCCCCCCTTATATATATCCAGGAGCATCTTCCTCTTTCTCCTTCTCTGCCGGAATTGTTTCTATGTCAAAAAATAGCTTTTTCATCTGAGGCAATTATATAACTATCCTGAGTGAAAATCGAAGGATTACAATCCTGACAATTGTGGTGAGCAAAGTCGAACCAGCGAAATTATAGTCCTAGGCGGAGTCGAAGAGAAATTATACTACTACTGTTAACTAATTCTTTTGCAGATAGAATTTGTCATTTTTGTAGTTAAAACAAACTTCATCAAATTGGTCAAAAAATCCCTGCCTGCCTAAAAGTGCAAATCCTGTATTCGAGACCTCGTCGCTAAATATTACATATGAATCAAATTTATAACTTTTCCCCTTTTGTATTACCATTAACTCAATGACATACGGCTTACCTTTCATTTGCTGAGCTTCTTTAACGCCACCAAAAGGCAAAGTTTCTTTTATCTTTGATAAATCTATTCCCAAAACTCCAGCAATCTCGGAATGGAAAACATTAGCGAAGGCTCCGGAATCCAGCATGGCCCGATAACTAGTAGCTTTATCGGTATCTTTGTTTGTAATTCTGATGTCCAGAACAGGAATCTTGTCATTGTAGATAACTTGAAAAGGATATTTGAACTGCATTGAAGTTACCCAATATAGGGAACATACCTAGTCGGAACTTTAAAAAGAGTAGGAATTTTTGTTCCTTTTTTTTGGGCTTCCTTATACACTTTCTGGGCACTTTTGCCACTAGCCAAAACACTTTCTGTATCCGGTTTAAGTGCCACCCACATACCCCCAAATTTCTTAATTAATTTCTGCATAGTTCCCATTATACACAATTGTTAAAAAGATACCAGGATCCTACTCCAAATTTCTCAAAGGTCAAATTTTCCCTCCAAAAAGTTTGCGAAGTTCGACTTTTGCTTGTTCAAGAATCTTTTTCCTATTTGCAGGCAAATTTTTACCAGCACGATTAATATAAAAATTAAGCATACTCATAGTCGATTGAAAGGCAGTTCCTTTTCGTCTTATGGAGTTTTCCGCTGAATTTTTAAGAGATTTGGCAATCTTTTTGGGATTACTCCAGGTAAATACTCCTTCTTCAAGGTCTAAAGCAATTGAATGCTTCGTCACCTCCCCTGACCATTTCTTCGACATTTGAGGTTATAACTCTGAGCGAATTATAGTCCCAGGGTTGAAGGGTTACAACAGTAAGTGAAATCGAACTGCAATTATACTACTTTTGGAAATTCTGAGTGGAATTAGAGAGTAACTCCACGTCAGAGTTAAAAAAATGAATAGACAGACCTCATTTAGTGAAAATGGCCAAGATCGTCCTTCGACTCTGTTCAGTTGCTCAGGACCATGGCTCACAATCTGGAGCCTTACCACTATTTCCTTCTTTGAGCTTAGATATGAAATTAATGTATAATCTTGGCATGCTCAAAACTATTAATTCAACCATGACCCACCTTGGGAAGGTTTACGAAATTATTTACCACGATGCGGACTCCTTCGATAACCTCGACCCTAAAAAATGTACTCAGGCCTATGGGGTTTGTTTTGAAGGAGACAGAATGTTAATTTCCCACGGAGGGAAGAAAATAAAAGCTTGGGGTCTAGTTGGAGGTACGATTAAACCAGAAGAAACTTTTGAGGAAACATTAAAAAGAGAGGTTACAGAGGAATCAAATATGAGAGTTCTAAAATGCAAGCCCGTTGGTTATCAAGAAGTTTTTGACGGAGGAAAATCTGTATTTCAACTTAGATATGTTTGTTTAATTAAGCCCTTAGGGCCTTTTGAAAAAGACCCGGCAGGAGGTGTAATCGAAATCAAATTAATTAATCCAAAAGATTACAAGAAGTATTTTGACTGGGGAATTATAGGTAAAAGAATAATTGAAAGGTCTTTAGAGCTAAAGAATAGGCTTTAAGCCTTATTTTAATTTTAGCTGAGAGGTGACTCCTTTGGAGGTGTTAGCGGACTTCGTAACTGATGGTGACTGTGACGTTAATTTCGGTAGTCCCCGGCTGGATGTTTGGAGTTGCCG